>OJCB01000188.1_pt1 | contig 26423 bp, 17 predicted proteins | sample 1591501 | NCBI WGS metagenome assembly OJCB01 (sample SAMN05416813, study PRJEB24817) | seawater metagenome | isolation source: Sea water | place: Canada:Atlantic | collected 2013-07 | reverse complement strand
CACTATCCTCTTCGTCGGCAGCGTCAGATGTGTATAAGAGACAGGAGTCATTGTTATCTATATTTTTTAAGACACCTTTTTTTTCAAAACAGTAATACAGTTGTACTGTATAAAGTTCAGAAAAAGCAATCGCTAATTCTGAAGCAATAGTATCTGCATTTATGTTTAATAATTGTCCTTTTTCGTCATGAGATATTGCAGAAAATATATTTGATACACCATTGTTTAACAACATATTAACAACACTTATATTAACCTTTACTACATCCCCAACAAAACCATAGTCAATTGTTAATTTTGGTCTTTTTTTTGCAATAATTGTATTCCCATCTGCTCCAGAAAACCCTATAGAATTACAGTTAAAACTTTGTAAGATTGCCACAATATTTTTATTAATTTTACCTGCATATACCATGGTAACAATCTCTAAAGTTTCAGCATCTGTAACTCTTCTTCCATCTATCATTTGAACAGGAATATTCATTTTATTAGCTAACTTAGTTGCAGATTTTCCACCACCATGAACTAAAATTTTTGGTCCTTTTAAGCTTGCAAAATCTTTCAAAAATGAGATTAATTCAACGTCATTATCTATAATATTACCGCCTATTTTTACAACTTTTAATGTTTTCATTTTAAAGCATTTAATATTTTTTTTAAAACTATTTGAGCTGCAAAAGTTCTATTATTTGCTTGTTCAATTACTACAGAGTTTTCACAATCTAATACTGCATCTTCAACAACAACATTTCTTCTTACAGGCAAACAGTGCATAAATTTTGCAGTTCCTAATTTCTCTTTAGTTAGCATCCAATTAGCAGTTACATCTAATACTTTACCGTAAGTATGATAACTGCTCCAATTCTTTACATACACAAAATCTGCCTCTTTTATTGCTTCTTCTTGATGGTAGTTAATAGCTACACCTTTGGTAAGTTCAGTATTCAATTCATATCCTTCTGGATGACTAATTGAAAAATCTACATCTAGATCTTTCATCATACTTACAAAAGAATTGGCAACAGCTTGAGGTAAAGCTTTTGGATGTGGTGCCCAAGACAAGACTACTTTTGGCCTTGATGTTACTTTTAATTCTTCAATAGTAATAGCATCAGACAAAGCTTGTAATGGGTGTGCTGTGGCACTTTCCATATTTACAATAGGAACTGTGGCATATTTTATAAAGCTGTTTAATACGTATTCAGATTCATCTTTTGCTTTATCTGTGAGTGAAGGGAACGCTCTAACCGCTATAATGTCTGCATATTGAGAAATAACACAAGCTGCCTCTTTAATATGTTCTGCTGTATTGAGGTTCATTACAGTTCCATCTTCATATTCTAAATTCCAAGTATCATTAATAGTTAGAACCATTACGTCCATTCCTAGGTTTCTAGCTGCTTTTTCAGTACTCAACCTAGTTCTTAAACTAGCGTTAAAAAAAAGCATTACTAGGGTTTTATGATTCCCTAACTTTTCAAATTGGTATGGATTTTTTTTCAATTGAATCGCTTCTTTAATAGTTTGTTCAATATTTTTAATGTCGTAAATCGTTATGTAATTCTTCATGATACTTCAATCTTTAACGCTTCAATAAATAGATCTATATGTTTCTTTTGTATTGTTAACGGAGGTAAGATTCTCAATAGATTCGGGTTTTTGGCATTTCCGGTAAATATGTGATGTTTATAGATGAGCTCTTTTCTTAAAGCTGCTACAGGAAAATCAAACTCTAACCCCAACATTAAACCTCTTCCTTTTATAGCTTTTACCTTTGGTATTTTTAGTGCTTGCTTTTTAAAGTAATAAGAAATTTCCTTTGCATTTTTTTGTAGCTTCTCTGTTTTTAGAACCTCCAAAACTATTAAAGAGGCGGTGCAGGCTAAATGATTTCCACCAAAAGTGGTTCCTAATAACCCAAAGGATGCTTTTATAGAGGAGTGAATTAAGATTCCTCCTACTGGAAACCCATTTCCCATTCCTTTTGCCATAGATATAATATCAGGTGTAATCTTATGTTTTTGAAAAGCAAAAAAATCACCAGTTCTTCCAAAGCCAGATTGTACCTCATCTGCAATTAAAACTACCTCATACTTTTTACACAATAAATGTAAACCTCTATAGAAACTAGTCTTGCTCTCATCTAATCCTCCAACTCCCTGTATGCATTCTATAATAACAGCACAGACATCTTGCTGTTTTAATGCAGCTTCAACCCCTTGTAAATCTCCTAAATTAAATAGCTCTATTTCTTGTTGCGCATTTATAGGAGCAATTATTTTTGAATTGTCTGTTACGGCTACTGCAGCAGATGTTCTTCCATGAAAACCATTTTTAAATGCAATTACTTTCTTTTTATTTGTCTGAAAAGAAGCTAGCTTTAATGCATTTTCATTGGCCTCTGCGCCAGAGTTACATAAGAATAAATGATAATTTTTACATCCAGAAGTTTCTGCCAGCTCTTGAGCCAATTTATCTTGCAAAGGATTTTTAATAGAATTGCTATAAAACCCAATTTTATTAATTTGTTTTGCAATATTATAGACATATTTTGGATGCGAATGCCCTATCGAGATAACTGCATGACCACCATACAAATCTAAATACTGAACATTATTTTTATCATAAACATATACATCTTTAGCTCTTACAGGTGTAATATCAAATAATGGATATACATTAAATAAATTCATAATAGATCTGTTTTAATGCTATTTATTTTATTGAAAGATGCCACCATACCTTGTATTAGGGAAGAACTTAATCCTTTGTGTTCCATTTCATTCAAGCCTTCTATGGTACATCCTTTTGGGGTGGTTACTCTATCTATTTCTTGTTCTGGATGACTTCCCTTAGTAATTAATAAATTTGAAGCTCCTTCACATGTATACATCGCAAGCTTTTGAGCTTCCTGAGCATCAAAACCTAATTGAATAGCTGCCTGTGTTGTTGCTCTTATCAATCGCATCCAAAAAGCAATACCACTTGCACAAACAACAGTAGCTGCTTGCATTTGATCTTCTGGAATTACAATGGAATTTCCAAGTCTATTAAATATGGCTTCTGCAATTTTTATTCTTTCCATTCCTTTTTGGTTACTACACAAACAGGTCATAGATTTACCAACAGCAATAGCAGTGTTAGGCATCGCTCTAATAATAAAATTATCTAGACCAATAACACTCTCTATCTTGGCAACTGAATAGCCTGTAATAGTAGAAATTATTACATGTTTTTCTGTTAATAGTCCTTTAATCTCCAACAAAACTTTCTCTAAATGAGCAGGTTGAACAGCAAAAATTAGAATGTCTGATTTTTCTATTGCTTCTTTGTTATCTGTAGTTAAAAAGACATTTGAATAGCCTTTAAACTCTTGAATGTTTTCTAAATTTCTTTTTGTTAGATACAACGATGTAATTGCGTCTTCAGAGATCAATCCAATTGCTATAGAGCACCCTATATTTCCCGTTCCTATAATGGCTATTTTCATAATTTGTTTATTTTTTATATGTTTTTTCCACTCTACTCAGACACCATTTTTTAGGAGACTGAGCGGAGTCGAAGTTTAAAAATATGTTGCTTTTAACTTTAAACCTTCTGTTTCTTCAAATCCAAACATAAGGTTCATGTTCTGAACAGCCTGGCCTGAGGCCCCTTTTAACAAGTTATCAATACAACTTGTAATTAATAATTTATTATCATGCCTATGCAAATGAATGAGGCATTTACTTGTATTTACAACTTGCTTTAAATGCAATTCTTCATTAGAAATAAAAGTAAATACAGCATCTTTATAAAAATGTCTATATAACTTTACAGCCTCTTCTAAGCTTCCTAAAAACTTTGTGTAAATTGTTGCATAAATTCCTCTAGAAAAATTTCCTCTAGCTGGTATAAAGTTGATCTCCTTAGTAAAAACTTGCTGCAACTGTTTTACGGATTGATGAATCTCTTCTAAATGCTGATGATGAAACGGTTTATACGTTGAGAAATTATTATCTCTCCAGGTAAAGTGGGTTGTTTTAGACAAGGAAGTACCTGCACCAGAAGCACCAGTAACTGCATGTATATGAACATCATCTTTTAATAAACCATTAGCCGCTAGTGGTAAAATACCTAGTTGTAAAGCCGTCGCAAAGCAGCCTGGATTTGCAATAGCTTTGGCTTGCTTAATTTTTTCTTTTTGAAGTTCTGGTAGGCCATACACAAACTCTCTTCCCTGGAAGTAAACATCTTTTTTTAATCTAAAATCTGTACTTAAATCAACAATTTTTGTTGTTAAAGAGAATGAAAATTCCTCTAAAAAAGCTTTTGAATTTCCATGCCCTAAACATAAAAAAAGAACATCCACTTTTAAATTAACTTCACTGGTAAAAACTAAGTCTGTATCACCTACTAAATCTTGATGTATAGCACTTACTTTATTTCCTGAGTTAGAGGTACTATAGATAAAATTAATAAACACTTCTTTGTGATGTAATAAAATTCTAATTAATTCTCCGGCGGTATAACCTGCCCCTCCAATTATTCCTGCTTTAATTTTCATATATATAATTTTTAGCTCTAAATTATGTGGCTTCGACTTCGCTCAGCCACCAAGTACTTTTATAAAAATTCCTCTGCGAGGATCATTTGTGTATGTTTTGAAATATTTTACTCTGATTTGCATATATTTTTATAAACCCTTTCGCCTCATCAGCTGTCCAAGCTTTATTTTCTTCACCATAACAACCAACAACAGAATTCATTAAATCGTTCTCAGAACTAATACCATTTAAGGTAAAATGGTATGGCTTTAAAGTAACAAAAACATCACCAGATACATTTGTTTGACTACTTTCTAAAAAAGCTTCTAAGTCTCTCATCACTGGATCTAAAAACAAGCCCTCATGTAAGTGTGTCCCATACCAATTTGCCAGGTACTCTTTGTGTTGTAGTTGCCATTTAGTAAGCGTATGCTTTTCCAATAAATGATGTGCTTTAATAATAACACTAGCTGCAGCAGCCTCAAAACCAACTCTACCTTTAATCCCTATAATAGTATCACCTACATGAATATCTCTTCCAATGGCATATTGAGAGGCTAATTTATTTAAGGTTTCAATAATTTCCTGTGGCAAGCCAACTTGGTTATTTACAGCTATTATTTCGCCTTTAGAAAACGTTAATTTTACGAGTTCATTTTCTTTTTTTTCTAGCTGAGATGGATAGGCTTCTTCTGGTAGAGGCTTATTTGATGTTAGTGTTTCTGAGCCACCAATACTGGTTCCCCACAAACCCTTATTAATAGAGTATGTTGCTTTAGACCAAGGCATGTCTATTCCTTTTGATACTAAATAATCTATTTCTTGCTGTCTTGTTAATTGCAGATCTCTAATGGGAGTAACAATTTTAATTTCTGGAGCTAGTGTTTGAAAAATTAAATCAAATCTTACCTGGTCGTTTCCTGCTCCTGTACTTCCATGAGCTATAAAATCTGCTCCAACTTCTTTAGCATATTCAATAATTTTAATGGCTTGCATACTTCTTTCTGCACTTACAGATAAAGGGTAGCAGTTATTTTTTAAAACATTCCCGTAAATTAAAAATTTGACTACTTTTTGATAGTAGGTCTCAACAGCATTGATGTTTTTATAAACACTTACTCCCATTGTGTACGCTTTCTTTTCTATACTATTTATTTCTAATTTTGTGAATCCGCCAGTATTTACACATACCGCATGAACTTCATAATCTAAATCTTTAGAGAAATGAACAGCACAATAAGAGGTGTCTAAACCACCGCTATAGGCTAATACAAGTTTCTTTTTCATAAGTTTAAGTTTAAATTATCTAATTGATATTTCATTTGTTGTTGTTTTTCTTAGTGTCTTTATAAAGGTCTTTCGGTAAAAAGAGTGTTTGTTTAATCTGTTTTAACCTTTGAAATACTTTCATTTTAGTTTTTTTAGATCTTTGCTTCATTAGATTAGGATCAAATAACATCCCTGTACATAAACACATACTCTGAGATGTTCTTTGTAAGACATCATAATTTTTACAGGTTTGGCAGCCTTTCCAAAATGATTGATCTTTGGTTAATTCAGAAAATGTTACTGGTTTATATCCCAAATCACTGTTCATTTTCATAACAGGCAATCCTGTAGTAATACTAAATACTTTTGCTTCTGGAAACTTTGCTCTAGAGTGATTAAACACCTTTTCCTTAATCAGCTTAGCAATTCCTCTTCCTCTATAATCTGGATGAACTATTAAACCTGAATTGGCTACAAATTTTCCATGATCCCATTTTTCGATATAACAAAAACCAACAAACTTATTTTTATCTAGAGCAATAACAGCATTGCTATTATTCATTCTTTGAATGATGTAATCAGGTGTTCTTCTAGCAATTCCGGTACCTCTAACATTAGCAGAATCGGCAATAGTCTTACAGATGATTTTTGCATAAATAGCATGTGACTTACCAGCAATAATAATTTCCAAAATGATGTATTGTATTGATTATAAACTTAAAATTGTAATGATTTTTTTTTGACAATAGAACCGGACTCACCTGAGTTCATAAATAGAAGACACCCCTACGGGCGACGAGAAAAGATACGAGGAAAAGAGACCTTTCTATTATAAGAAATAACGAAGGTTGAAAAAAATGATATGAAAAAGATTGTGTACAATGTTTAAAAATAAAATGATTATTAACAGTATTTCGCTAGCATTAAGAATTAGCGGCGGCGATTGCGCAAGGGCAACACTGTAAATAATCTATATATATTATTATTTTTACTAAACATGCTACAAATATGAAAAATGATTTTGAAACAGCAATGGCTTCAAAATCATTTTTTTTACGATTTACAGCTTTCTAAAAAAAAAGCCTTATAATTATGAATACTATATTTTCAGATAGCAGTTTACAATAATTCTACAATATATAATCTGTACTAATAAAATTAGACGTTTTCTTTTCTAACAATTCTTTTAGTATGGCATTATTTGAAAGATTGTCTTTTGATGCTACAAAGGTTCTAATAGAAAAAGAACGCAGTGCATCATGAACACTTAATGTGCTTACCGCAGAATCTTTTCTACCAGTAAACGGGTACACATCTGGACCACGCTGACAAGAACTGTTTAAATTTACTCTACAAACTAGATTCACTAAACTATCTATTAATGGAGACAAGGTAGTTACATCTTTCCCAAACAAACTAACCTGTTGGCCGTAATTAGAATCTGCAATATCATCTAGAGGTTCCTCTATATCCTTAAAAGAAATAATAGGCACCACAGGACCAAATTGCTCTTCATGAAAAACTTTCATATCCTTATTTACTGGATATAGAACAGCAGGGAAAATATAATTATCTGTTGTTTCTCCTCCTTTAGCATTTAAAATACGTGCTCCATATTTTTTTGCATCATCTATTAAATCTTGAATATAGGCTGGTTTACCTGGCTCTGGTAGTGGTGTTAACTTCACTCCTGACTCCCATGGGTTCCCAAATTTTAGCTCGTCTACTTTGGCAGAAAAACGTTTGTTAAATTCTTCTACAATATCTTCATGAACATACAATACTTTTAGAGCAGTACAACGTTGTCCATTAAATGCCAATGAACCTGCAATACATTCATCTATAGTTACATCTAAATCGGCGTCAGGTAAAACAATCGCTGGGTTTTTTGCTTCTAAACCTAATACCAATCGCAATCTATTTACTTTTGGGTGATGCGTTTGCAATGCTTTTGCAGATGTGCTATGACCAATTAAAGCCAAAACATCTATTTTCCCAGACTTCATAATTGGAGTAGCTAAGGCTCTACCTCTACCATAAATAATATTTACTACACCTTTGGGAAAACTATTTTGAAAAGCTTCCAATAGTGGAGATATTAATAAAACTCCAAATTTAGCAGGCTTAAAAATTGCTGTATTCCCCATTATTAATGCAGGAATTAACAGACAAAAGGTTTCATTTAATGGATAATTATAGGGGCCTAAGCATAAAACTACCCCTAATGGACCTCTTCTAATATGAGCATTTACACCGCTGTTTTTTTCAAACTTGGCACTGTCTCTATCCATTTGTTTGTAATCTTCTATGGTATCGTAGATATAATCTATGGTTCTATCAAATTCTTTCTGTGAATCTGGGAGTGTTTTCCCAATTTCCCACATGAGTAGCTTTACAATCTCTTCTCGCTTGGTTTTCATCTGTATAACAAACTTATCCATACAGGCAATTCTGTCGACAACTTTCATTGTTGGCCAAAGTCCTTTTCCTCTATCAAAAGCATTACAAGCAGAATTCAACGCCTCATTTGCTTGCTCTTCACCTAACTGAGGAATAGAGCCCAATAATGTTGGTTTATATGTATCTGTTGAGGAAATAGTGGAGTATACATCTGCTGTCTCACCTGTCCAAGTTTTTAAAACACCATCAACTAAATAGGTGTTTTGAGAAATTGTTTTCTTGATTTGAAATTGATCTGGTATATTCATCATAGATTAAATATAAAACATTATTAATGATTTGTAGATACTAATTTACACTTCTTTACACCAAAAATTGAAATAAATCAGGTTTATCATTTAAATAATCACCATAAAAATTATGACGTTTCATTCTTGCAATAAGGGGTTCTAAATCTTCTGCTTTTTTTAATTCTAAACCAACAACAGCTGCTCCCTTATATCTATTAGTTTTCTTTGTGTATTCAAAATGAGTAATATCATCGTCTGGCCCTAAAATATCAGCAACAAACTCTCTTAAAGCTCCTGCTCTTTGCGGAAATCTAATGATAAAATAATGTTTAATATTTTCAAAAAGTAATGCTCGTTCTTTAATTTCTGCAGTTCTAGTGATATCATTATTACTCCCACTAATGATGCACACCACATTTTTACCAATAAGTTCTTCTTTATAAACATCTAAAGCTGCAATACTCAAAGCTCCTGCAGGTTCAACAACTGTAGCTTCCTTATTGTATAAATCTAAAATAATCTGACATACTTTTCCTTCAGGAATCGTTATCATATCATGTAAATTTTCTTTACATAATAAAAAATTAAGATTTCCAACGCGTTTAACCGCAGCACCATCAACAAAATTATCAATAGTATCCAGAACAATATTTTTTCCTGCTTGAATTGAAGCAGACATAGAAGGAGCTCCTTCTGGTTCTACTCCAATAACTTTAGTATTAGGTGACAATTGCTTAAAATAAGATGAGAGACCAGAAGACAAGCCTCCGCCTCCAACAGGAACAAAAATATAATCTATGGGTTCTTTAGATTGTTCTAGTATTTCTAAACCAACTGTTGCCTGCCCTTCTATTATCTTTTCATCATCAAATGGGTGAATGAAAGTCTTTTGCAATCGTTCACTTTCTATAGTTGCTGCATATTTTGCATCATCAAATGAATCTCCAATTAAAACAACGTCTATGTATTGCTCACCAAACATTTTTACTTGATTTATCTTTTGTTTAGGTGTAGGAGAAGGCATATAAATTACCCCATAAATTTTAAGTAATTTACAAGACAACGCCACTCCTTGTGCATGATTTCCTGCACTTGCACAAATAATACCTTTGGCACGTTGTTTTTCTGTTAATGATGAAATCTTATTATAAGCACCTCTTATTTTATAGGATCTAACTTGTTGTAGATCTTCTCGTTTAAACAAAATAGTACTCTGGTACTTTTGAGAATATTGATCATTCTTAACCAAAGGCGTCTTTAAAGCGACTTCTCTTAAATTTAAAGCAGCTTTTTCTATAGCTTTTATTGTTGGTCTATATGTAACTTCAGTTTTCATGAAAGTTTTAGGATAAAACTGTTGTTTGTTCTACCTCTGTTTTAATAACTTTCATTGCTGTCATTGCACTTCGTAATCTTTTTCCTACAGATTCTATAGGATGATTTCTAATTGCGTCATTAACTTTTATTAATTCTCCATTATCTACATCATTAATGTTTGAAAACGACTCACCTATAATGTTAGTATCTACAGATTTCATAAAATCTACAAGTAGTGGATTGCATGCATGATCAAATAAATAACAACCATATTCTGCAGTATCGGAAATTACACGATTCATTTCAAATAATTTTTTTCTTGCAATAGTATTTGCTATTAGAGGCAATTCATGCAAAGATTCATAATAGGCAGAATCTTCAATAATTCCGGCACTTACCATCGTTTCAAAAGCCAATTCTACTCCTGCTTTCACAAAAGCAACTAATAATACTCCATGATCAAAATATTCTTGCTCTGAAATACTTTTTTGAGTTAAGCTAGTTTTTTCAAATAAAGTTTCTCCTGTAGCTGCTCTCCAAGTAAGTAGGTTCACATCATCATTTGCCCAATCTTCCATCATGGTTTGAGAAAAATGACCAGAAATAATATCATCCATATGTTTTTCAAACAAAGGCTTCATAATTTCTTTTAATTCTTCTGATAACTCATATGCTTTAATTTTAGCAGGATTAGACAATCTATCCATCATATTGGTTATTCCTCCATGCTTTAACGCTTCAGTAATGGTTTCCCATCCATATTGAATTAGTTTTGCTGCATAAGAAGCCTCTATACCTTTTTCAACCATTTTGTTAAATGAAAGAATAGAACCTGTTTGCAAAACACCGCATAAAATGGTTTGTTCTCCCATTAAATCAGATTTTACCTCTGCTACAAAAGAAGACTCTAAAACACCTGCTTTATCACCACCAGTTGCCGCTGCATAAGCTTTTGCTTGAGACCAACCTTTATTTTCCGGATCATTTTCTGGATGAACAGCAATTAATGTTGGCACACCAAACCCACGTTTATATTCTTCTCTTACCTCTGTTCCTGGGCATTTTGGGGCCACCATAATTACAGTAATATCTTCTCTAATTTTAGTACCTTCTTCTACAATATTAAATCCGTGAGAATATGACAAAGTTGCTCCTTTTTTCATTAAAGGCATTACAGATTTTACCACATTTGTATGTTGTTTGTCTGGGGTTAAATTTAAAACCAAGTCTGCCGTTGGAATTAATTCATCATAAGTACCAACAGTAAAACCATTGCCAGATGCATTTTTAAAAGAATCTCTTTGCTCTTTAATTGCAACTTCACGCAATGTATATGAAATATCCAATCCAGAATCTCTCATGTTTAAGCCTTGGTTTAAACCTTGGGCTCCACAACCAACAATTACAATTTTCTTTCCTAATAATGCCGTTACTCCATCTTCAAACTCTGAAGCTTCCATAAACCTACATTTCCCTAATTGTTCTAATTGATTTCTTAATGATAGCGTGTTAAAATAATTTGCCATGTTTTCTTTTATTTTAGTAATTAAATGCTTTTAGCATTTGAGATATATTCATTGGTTTTTTTGATACAGATATTCTTCCAGAACGTGTAAATTGTAAAATTCCAAAAGGTTTTAGTTCTCTGTACAATAATTCTATTTCTTCTTTTCTTCCAGATTTTTCAATCACAAAAAATTCTTTATTAACAGTAACTATTCTAGCATTACTTTCTTTAATAATATTTTGAATTTGCCTTTCTTCAAACAACAAATCTGATTGCAATTTAAACATACATGATTCTTGATAAATAGTTTCGTCGTCTGTATGATAATATGCCTTTATTACTTCTACTTGTTTTTCTATTTGACCAAGTATTTTCTTTACTTTTTCCTCACTTAGGTTTACAACTATTGTAAATTTAGATACTTCCTCTATTTCTGAAACAGAGGTATTAATGCTTTCTATATTAATATGTCTTCTTTGAAAAATTGCCGATATCCGGTTCAATAAACCAATATTATTTTCGGTATAAATAGACACTGTAAATAATTGTTTTTGATCTTCCATATTATTCTAATCTTATATCTGAAACTGAAGCTCCTGTTGGTATCATAGGAAATACATTTCCTTCTTTCTCTACACAAACTTCTAAAAAATAAGCCTCTTCACTAGCCATCATCTCAGCAACTGCTTCCTTTAACTCTTCTCTTTTGGTAACCTTTCTAGCTTTTAAATAATACGCCTTTGCAATGGCTACAAAATCAGGATTAATCATTTCTGTAGAAGCATATCGCTTGTCAAAAAATAACTGCTGCCATTGACGAACCATTCCTAAAAAGTCATTGTTTAAAACCACCACTTTCACAGCAATTTTTTGTTGAAAAATAGTTCCTAATTCTTGAATGGTCATTTGATAGCCACCATCTCCAGAAATTGAAACAACTTGCCTCTCTGGTGCTGCCATTTTTGCTCCAATAGCTGCTGGCAAACCAAAACCCATAGTTCCTAAACCACCGGAAGTAATATTACTTTTTGTCTGATTAAATTCTGCATAACGACAAGCAATCATTTGATGCTGCCCAACATCAGAAACAATAGCTGCATCTCCGTTGCTTTGAATGTTTATTTCTTTTAATACTTCACCCATGGTTAATCCTTCTTTGGTTGGGTGTAAATCGTGTCTAATTACTTTTTCATATTCTATAGCATACAAATCTTTAAACTCTTGATGCCAAGCTGTGTGTTCTGTTGGGTTTAATAACGATAGTAGCTGACTCAAACTTTCTTTTGCATTTCCTAATACAGCAACTTCGGTCTTTACATTCTTATCTATTTCTGCAGCATCTATTTCAAAGTGAATTACTTTTGCTTGTTTTGCATAGGTCTCTAAATTTCCTGTAACACGGTCATCAAAGCGCATTCCAATAGCAATTAAAACATCACATTCATTGGTGAGTTTGTTAGGAGCATAATTACCATGCATTCCTAACATCCCAACATTTAATGGGTGTGATGTGGGAATTGCAGAAGCACCTAATATTGTCCAAGCAGATGGAATCCCTGTTTTTTCTATAACGGCCTTTAACTCAGACTCTGCTTTTCCAAGAATAACTCCTTGCCCCCAAATAATCATTGGCTTCTTGGCTTTATTTATGAGTGTTGCCGCTTCCTGTACTTTCTCTGAATCTATTGCTGGAAAAGGTTTATAGCTTCTAACTCCTTTACATTTTTGATAGTTAAAGTCAAACTCCTCAAACTGAGCATCTTTTGTGATATCTATTAAAACAGGACCTGGTCTTCCACTTTTTGCAATATAAAATGCTTTGGCAAAAACTTCTGGAATTTCTGATGCTTTGGTAATCTGATGATTCCATTTAGTTACTGGAGTAGAAATCCCTACAATATCGGTTTCTTGAAATGCATCACTTCCTAATAAGTGAGATCCAACCTGTCCGGTAATACAAACCATTGGAGTAGAATCTATTTGCGCATCTGCAATTCCAGTCACAAAATTTGTAGCTCCAGGGCCTGATGTTGCAATAGCAACTCCTACTTTACCTGAAATTCTAGCATATCCTTGTGCAGCATGTGTAGCTCCTTGTTCATGTCTTGTTAACACATGATGAATTTGATCTTGGTATTTGTATAATTCATCATAAACTGGCATAATAGCACCTCCAGGGTACCCATATAAGGTCTTAACTCCTTCGGCTAGCAAGCATCTAATAACCGCTTCGCTTCCAGAAATTCTTTCGGTAACTGAAATGTTTCCTTCTGATATTTTTTCTTTTTGTATGTTCATTATAAACCTTATTAAGATTTTTTTATTTTTTATTTAGTATCTCTATAATTCTTACACTAGAACTAAATAAGAATCAATGAGATAAATAGCAACTAAGTTGCTAAAATTCATCTGTTACACATCCTTTAGATGCAGACGAAACTGTTTTTGCATACTTGTATAAAACTCCTTTTGTATGTGTTGGTTTTTTAGCTACCCATACTAATTTTCTTTGAGCCAATTCTTCTTCAGAAATTAATACATTAATGGTATTATCTTCTGCACTAATTCTAATGATATCTCCTGTTTTTAACAATCCAATAGTACCACCTGATTGCGCTTCTGGGGTAATATGACCAACCACAAAACCGTGAGTTCCTCCAGAGAAACGTCCATCAGTAATTAAAGCTACTGATTTCCCTAAACCTGCACCCATAATTAATGAAGTTGGCTTTAACATTTCAGGCATTCCAGGACCTCCTTTTGGACCTACATACCTAATAACAACTACATCTCCTTTTTCTACTTCTCCATTAGAAATACCTGTATTAGCAGCTTGCTCACCGTCATAAACCACCGCTTTCCCCTCAAACAATAAACCTTCGTTTCCAGAAATTTTTGCAACGGCACCTTCACTTGCGAGGTTCCCATAGAGTATTTGTATATTTCCTGATGTTTTTAAGGCCTTGTTTGTTGGAAAAATTACATCCTGATCTTCAAATTCTATTGAGACAACATCTGCTAAGTTTTCGGCTAATGTTTTTCCTGTTACTGTCATACAATCTCCATGTAAATATCCACCATCTAACAAATATTTCATGATTGCAGGTGTTCCTCCTATACCATGAACATCTTCCATCAAATATTTACCAGAAGGTTTTAAATCTGCAATTAACGGTGTTTTATCTGAAACTCTTTGAAAGTCCTCTAAGGTAAAATCAATATCAGCAGCATGTGCAATCGCTAAAAAGTGAAGTACTGCATTGGTAGATCCTCCTAGTGCATTTACCAAAGCAATGGCATTTTCTATAGATTTTTTAGAAATAATATCTAAAGGTTTTAAATCTTGTTCTAATAGGTTTTTAATGGCTACTGCATGTCTTTCTGATTCTGAAAGTTTATTTGGGTTTTCTGCAGGAATAGAAGAATTATACGGTAAAGAAAAACCCATACACTCTATAGCTGAAGCCATTGTATTTGCGGTATACATTCCACCACATGCACCTGCTCCAGGTATAGATCTTTTAATAATTTCTCTGTATTCATCTTCTTCAATTTCTCCAGCAACTTTTTGACCAAGCGCTTCAAAAGCAGATACAATATTTAATTTCTTTCCTTTATAATTTCCTGAAGCGATAGTTCCTCCATACATCATAATTGAAGGGCGGTTAAGACGCAACATAGACATGACTGCTCCTGGCATATTCTTGTCACAACCCACAATAGCTATTAATGCATCATAACTTTGTGCATTCACAACAGTCTCAATAGAATCTGCAATAATATCTCTAGAAACAAGCGAATAATTCATCCCAGATGTTCCCATAGAAATACCGTCTGAAACTCCTATGGTGTTAAAACCGAGTGCAACCAAATCAGCAATTTTACATTCAATTTTTACCTCATCTTTCAACCGGTTTAAATGCATATTACAAGGATTACCATCATACCCAGTGCTTACAATACCTACTTGAGCTTTTTGCATGTCTTCATCTGTAAGACCTACTGCATACAACATTGCTTGAGATGCTGGCTGAGACTCATCTTGTGTTAACCTTCTACTATGTTTATTAATTTCTTTCATTCTATTTTAAATGAGCATTCTGTTTTGAAGTTCTAAAGTAGTTTATTGCTCTTTTTATTGTTTCTCACTATAGTGAAAGCAGCTTAAACTCATAGCTTTTATATGATATGTAACTTTCTAAAATACAGTTATTTAAGCCTTTTTATTTGTGATGTTCAAACACCCAAATTTTTCTATAAAAAAAGCCTTCCGTTTCGGGAAGACCTTTAATTTTTATCATCTATAAATATCATTCCCTGTGGTTACGGATTGTTACCAATAATGACAGAAATAATATGTATTTGTATTGTATTCATTACAAATAAAAATTTAATGATTTTTATTTTAAAATATTACATAGCAATTAAATCACCTGAAATATCCTTAGAAGGCAATTCAGATTTACCCATTAAATAAATATCAACTTGTCTAGCAGCTTCTCTTCCTTCAGATATTGCCCATACAATTAAAGATTGTCCTCTACGCATATCACCCGCTGTAAAAATATTTGGAATATTGGTTTGATATTTTCCATATATGGCTTTATAATTTGAGCGCTCATCTTTATCTATACCTAATTTGTCTGCTAAAGTACTTTCTGGACCAGTAAAACCTAAAGCTAATAGCGCTAAGTCACAAGGCCATGTTTTTTCAGTACCTGCTATTTCTATCAATTCTGGTCTTTTGCCAGGAATTACTTCCCATTGAACATTTATAGTTTTTAAAGCAATTAGTTTCCCTTCTTTATCCTTTATAAATTCTTTAGTATTAATTAACCAATTGCGTTCTACCCCTTCTTTGTGAGAGGAAGAAGTCTTTAATTTTAATGGCCAAAAAGGCCATGGAGTAGAAGCTGAACGATGGCCAGGAGGTTTTGGCATAATTTCAAAATTTACAACAGATTTTGCTCCGTGTCTATTTGAAGTACCAATACAATCTGAACCTGTATCACCACCACCAATTACGATTACATCTTTATCTGTAGCCATTATTTGATTTTTCACCTCCTTACCAAACAATACTTTAGTTTGTTGAGTTAAAAAATCCATTGCCTGAACAACACCATCAGCATCTATACCCGGAGTTGGCAAACTCCTTGTCTTAGTAGATCCTCCACATAAAACAAGACTGTCAAAAGATTTTAGGTCTTTCACATCATAATTTACACCAACATTGACGTTCACTTTAAAGATGATTCCTTCCGCTTTTAAAATTGCGATTCGTCTATCAATAATTCCTTTCTCCATCTTAAAATTAGGAATTCCGTATCGCAATAAACCGCCTATTTCATCGTCTCTTTCAAAAACAGTAACAGTATGACCAGCTCTATTTAATTGCTGAGCAGCAGCCAACCCTGCAGGGCCAGAACCGATAACTGCAATTCTTTTGTTGGTTCTGTTTTTTGGAGGTTGAGGTTTAATCCATCCTTCCTTAAAAGCACGTTCTACAATATTTTTTTCAATATTTTCAATGGATACGGGGTCTTCAATAATTCCTAATACACATGCTTGTTCGCATGGAGCCGGGCATAAGCGCCCTGTAAATTCTGGAAAGTTATTGGTAGAATGCAATATCCATGAAGCTTTTTGCCATTCTCCTTGATGTACCATATGGTTGAAATCTGGAATTAGGTTTCCCAAAGGGCAACCACTATGGCAAAAAGGAATACCACAATCCATACAACGTGAACCTTGTTTTGTAATTTCTTTGTCTAAAAGAGGAACGGTAAACTCTTTATAATTTTTTACACGATCTATTACAGAAGTGTAGGTTTCATCTTGTCTTTCAAATTCTTTAAATCCTGTTATTTTTCCCATGACATTATGCTATTGTTAATTCTTCAAACATTGGTTCTTCTGTTGCTAAACGTTCTAAAGCGCGCTTATATTCAGTTGGCATCACTTTCACAAAGTTGTCTAAGCTTGTATTCCAATCAGCTAATAATGTAGCACCTTTTTTGCTTTCAGTGTATAAAACATGTTTTTCTATTATTGCTTTTAATTCGGCAGCATCTTCTTCAGAAATATTTTCAAACTCTATAGTTTCTGTATTACAGAGACCATTAGAAAATTTGTTTTCTGGATCGTATACATAAGCAATTCCACCACTCATACCTGCGGCAAAATTTCTTCCTGTTTTTCCCAGAACAACTACTTTACCGCCTGTCATGTATTCACAACAGTGGTCTCCAACTCCTTCTACAACTGCGGTTGATCCCGAATTACGAACGGCAAACCGTTCCCCTGCAATTCCGTTAATATAGGCTTGTCCATTTACAGCTCCAAACAAACAAACATTCCCAACTATGATATTGTTTTCTGCTAAAAAGTCTGCTTTGGCTGGTTTCTTTATAATTAGTTTCGCACCCGATAATCCTTTTCCTAAATAATCATTGGTATTACCCTCAAGGGTAAACGTTAATCCAAAAGCTCCAAAAGCTCCAAAACTTTGTCCGGCAGAACCTGTAAAGTTTATATTTAAGGTGTCTTCTGGCAACCCTAAATGCCCGTAAATTTTTGAAATTTCATTGCTTATGATTGCTCCAACTGTACGATTTGTATTTTTAATTGGATATGCAAGGTTCATTTTTTCTTTTCTATATAAAGCTCTATGAGAGTCTTTTAAAATAGTAAAATCTAAAACATTTTCTAAATTATGATCTTGCTCTTCAGTATTTTTAACGATCATACTTTTATAGGCTGTAGGTCTATGCAAGATGCTAGATAAATCTAATCCTTTCGCTTTGTAATGCTTAATTGCTTTATTTGAATTTATTTTATGAGTTTGACCAACCATCTCAGCTAAGGTTCTAAAACCTAATTGAGCCATTATTTTTCTTAATTCTTCAGCTACATAAAAGAAAAAGTTAATTACGTGCTCAGGAGTTCCCTTAAAGTTTTTACGCAATTCTTTATCTTGAGTAGCAATACCAACCGGACATGTATTTAAGTGACATTTACGCATCATAATACAACCTGATGCAACTAGAGGAGCGGTTGCAAAACCAAATTCTTCTGCGCCTAATAAAGCCGCAATAGCAACATCTCTTCCTGTTTTTAATTGGCCGTCACACTCTACAACAATTCTACTTCGTAAACTATTCATTACCAATGTCTGCTGTGCTTCTGCTAAGCCAAGTTCCCAAGGCAACCCTGCATGTTTTAAAGAGGTTAAAGGAGAAGCTCCAGTACCACCATCATAACCAGATATTAAAACAACATCTGCTTTGGCTTTTGCTACGCCAGCAGCAATAGTTCCAACACCAACCTCAGAAACTAATTTTACATTAATTCTTGCTTCACGATTTGCATTTTTTAAGTCAAAAATTAATTGTGCCAAATCTTCAATCGAATAAATATCGTGATGCGGAGGAGGAGAAATCAGTCCTACAAACGGAGTTGAATTTCTTGCGTCTGCAATCCAAGGTAAAACTTTATAGCCAGGAAGTTGGCCTCCTTCACCAGGCTTGGCACCTTGTGCCATTTTTATTTGAATCTCTTTCGCATTTGTTAAATAATGAGAAGTGACCCCAAATCTACCAGAGGCTACTTGTTTTATTGCAGAGTTTCTGCTATCTCCGTTTATATCTTTTTGAAAACGTTTTCTGTCTTCACCGCCTTCACCAGAATTAGATTTACCTCCAATTCTATTCATAGCAATGGCTAAGTTTTCGTGAGCTTCACGCGAAATAGAGCCATAAGACATGGCGCCTGTTTTAAATCGTTTTACAATTTCTGTCCAATCTTCTACTTCTTCTAGAGGAATAGGATCTAGATTATCGAATTCAAATAAGCCACGAATAGTCATTAAGCTTTCTGCTTGCTCATTAATAGCATTTGCATAAACATCGTAACTATCTTGGTCACTCAATCTAACAGCTTGCTGCAATTTAGATACGGTTGTTGGATTAAATAAATGTCGTTCGCCATTTCTTCTCCATCGATAATCGCCACCAATATTTAAGCTCAAATTTTTATTAATTTTATTATCTGGATATGCTTGTTTGTAGCGCTGGTCTATTTCTTTTTCAATTTCATACAAGCCAATACCCTCTATCCTTGAAGCTGTGTATGGAAAATATTTTTCTACAAATTGGGAGTTAAATCCAACAATCTCAAAAATTTGAGAACCTCTATAGGAATGCAGTGTTGAGATACCTATTTTGTTCATTACTTTCAAAATCCCTTTTCCAATTGCTGTATTAAAATTGTCAACAGCTTTTTGCTCATCCATGTCAGTAATGAAACCTTCTTTAACTTGCATTCTAATAATTTCATTTACCATGTATGGATTTACGGCACTTGCGCCATATCCAAATAAAGTGGCAAAATGATGTGGTTCACGTGGTTCTGCAGATTCAATAATAATATCAAAATAAGAGCGTTTACGTAAACGGTTTAATTGATGATTTACAAAAGAACAAGCAAGTAAAGCCGGAATTGGTGCAAGTTCTTGACTTATACCTCTATCAGAGAGAATGATAATATTATTCTTTTTTTCTAGGGCTTTCTCAACTTGAATTACAATTTTATCCAATGCATCTTCAAGACCATTTAATCCCTTTGATTTAGAATATAATATCTCAATCGTCTCTGCTTTGAAACTTTCAATATCTATAGATCTTATTTTTTCTAAATCAGCATTAGAAATTACTGGATTTTGAATTCTTAGTTTTCGACATTGTCTCTCTGTGATGCTAAAAATATTTCTATCTTTTCCTAAATTTAAACTTATGTCCGTTACAATTTCTTCACGAATTCCATCTAGAGGCGGATTTGTAACTTGCGCAAATAATTGTTTAAAATAATTTGAAATTAATTGAGGTCTATCAGATAAAACAGCTAACGGAGTATCAGTCCCCATTGAGCCTAGAGCTTCTTTACCCGCCAATGCCATTGGCGTAATTACTTCTTGAATGTCTTCAAAGGTATAGTTAAATAATCGTTGGCGTGTTTTAATATCTATAGATTCTATAGGGCACGTTTCACTTGCATAAGGTACATCCTTTAAATGCAAACGTGTTTTATCTAACCATTCTTGATAAGGCCTTTCAGAAACAATTTTGCTTTTGATTTCTTCATCTTCAATAATTCTTCCTTTATTCATGTCAACCAAGAACATTTTTCCTGGTTCTAGTCTCCCGTGTTCTTTTACGTCTTCAGGAGCAACATCTACAACACCAATTTCTGAAGACATAATTAATTTACCGCTTTTGGTAACTGTATATCTTGAGGGTCTTAGACCATTTCTGTCTAATAAAGCTCCAATATAGTCACCGTCTGTGAAAGGAACAGAGGCAGGACCATCCCAGGGTTCCATAATACATCCATTGTATTCATAAAAAGCTGTACGCTCTTTAGACATAGTTTTATGTTTTTCCCAAGCTTCAGGAATCATCATCATCATAATTTCTGGCAATGAACGACCTGTATGTGTTAACAATTCAACTACCATATCCATAGAAGCAGAATCAGATTTACCTGGTAAAATTATTGGAAAAAGTTTGTCGATTTGTGGTCCAAAAACATCACTTTTCATGATTTCTTCACGAACACGCATTCTACTTACATTGCCTCGTAATGTGTTTATTTCTCCATTCTGACACATGTGCCTAAAAGGTTGAGCTAATTCCCATGTGGGCATTGTATTGGTAGAAAAACGTTGGTGCACTAATGCTAAACGAGTAACTAAATCTATTTCTTGTAAATCTTTATAATAGGGCCCAATATCTTCAGGCATGATAATGCCTTTATATATAATCGTGGTTATGGATAAACTTGGAATGTAAAAATAGTTGCTTTCAGAAATTTTTGATTTTCTGATGGTGTGCTCTGCTATTTTTCTGGCGGCATATAGTTTGGCTTTAAAAGTAGCTTCGTCAATTTTATCAGTTTTTCCAATAAAAAGTTGTTCTATATTCGGTTCCGATGCCAAGGCTATTTCTCCTAATTGACAAGAATCTACAGGAACTTCTCTCCATCCTAAAATAGCAAGTCCTTGTATTTTTAATTCTTTTTCAAAAGTTGTTTTGCAAAAATCATACTGATTAGAAACTTTTGGAAGAAATACCATTCCAACTGCATATTCTCTTTGATTTGGAATGGTAAAATCACATACACGTTTGAAATATATATGAGGAATATCTATTAACAAACCTGCACCATCTCCGGTTTTACCATCAGCACTCACTCCACCCCGATGCTCTAATTTTACTAAAATTTCTAAAGCATCGTGGATAATTTGATTTGTCTTTTCTCCATTTAGGTTACAGATAAAACCAGCGCCGCAATTTTCATGTTCAAACTCACTTAAATACAATCCTTGATCTTTCATGTCTATTGTTTCTATTTAATTTATACTGGTTCTTTAAAAATATTTTCTACGCAGGAAAAATGCATTGGTCTCAATGCATTTTTCCTTTCATAGAATTCAATAATATGTGCTGGTATTTACACCACTATCTAAATAGTCATTTAGGATAATAATTTTTTAGATTACATTTATTTTTTTATGAAATTCATTACTAACCTCTATCTCTTTTTCCAGGGTAAGCAATTGTTCCGTGCTCTGAAATATCTAAGCCTGCTAATTCAACTTCCTTAGTTACTCTTAAGCCAATTGTTTTCTTTAAAATAAAGAAGATCACAAAAGATAATACCACTGCCCATAATCCATAAGCCAACGCTCCTATTGCTTGAGTACCTAATTGAGAAGTGCCGCCTCCATTAAATAATCCAATACCTGTATCTCCATCTACACCCCAAAGCCCTATAACTAAAGTACCCCAGACACCAGCTACACCATGAACGGAAGCAGCACCAATTGCATCATCAATTTTTAATTTCTTTTCTATAAATTCTATTGAAAAAACAACTAGAATTCCTCCTAATAACCCTGCTAATACAGCACCTCCAGAAGTCATATTACCACATCCTGCCGTTATACTAACCAATCCTGCCAAAGCACCATTGAGGGTTTGAGCTAAGTGAGGTTTCCCGTACCAGATCCAAGTAGTAATTAAAGCACCTAGACCTCCCGCAGCAGCAGCTAAATTTGTAATTAACACCACATTTGAAGCAGCTACGGCATCATCTCCACCCCATGCTAACTGTGAACCTCCATTAAAACCAAACCATCCTAACCATAAGATAAAAACTCCTAATGTTGCTAATACTTGGTTATGACCTGGTATTGGCATTACTTTACCATTTACAAATTTTCCAATTCTTGGTCCTACCATAAAAGCAGCTACTAAAGCAGCCCAGCCTCCTACAGAGTGAACAATTGATGAACCAGCAAAATCTATAAACCCTAATTCGGTTAACCAACCAGAACCTTGCCATTGCCAACCTCCTGCAATTGGGTAAATAATTGCTGTCATCACTATAGAAAAAATAATGTAAGTAGAATACTTAGTTCTACCCGCAATAGCTCCTGACACAATAGTTGCAGCTGTTGCAGCAAACATTGTTTGAAAGAATAAATCTGCTCCTTCACCTTGAAATAAACCACTCCAGAAAAACCATCCGTTGGTAGTATCACCATACATTAAAGAGTATCCAACTAACCAATAGGTTAAAGATCCAACACAAATGTCTAGGATATTTTTCATTGCAATATTTACTGCATTTTTAGATCTAGTCATACCAGATTCTACTAAGGTGAATCCTGCTTGCATAAAGAATACTAGAATTCCAGATAATAGCATCCAGAGCATTCCCATATCTCCATAGATTGACTGAGTTGTAGATTCAACCGCTGCATCAACAGCAGCAGTTAACTGTTCTTGAGTTACACCAGTAGCAACTATTAAGCTATCTACTGCTATCTCTTGCATTACACTTGGTAATTTAGAAATTAATGTAGGTAAAAAGTTAGTCATAATTATAAGTTTTAGTTTAGTTTTTATTAGAAAGAGTATACTGCTGCAATAGTAGCTCCACTCATATTTTTATCTGTTGGAAACCCAGGAATTATCATATCATCTGATGTATCATATCTAAATTCCGAAATAATTTTTAAGGTATCAGTTAAAGAAAGGTTTCCTGTTAATGTAAAAGCAGACACTGTTGCATCATCAGATCCTGAGCTTGCTATAAACATTTCTGGTCTAAGACCTAATGAAAACGTCTCAGAAAATTCATTTTGTAAGTATAAGGCAACACCTTGGTATCCACCATCTGCATCACTAGAATTTGCGTAGGCTGCATTAATTCCTAGAAAGAAAGAATCTGAAAGATCAACACCACCAGTGTAGTCTAGATATAATACATCTGTAAATCCAAAGCCATCTGCGCCATAGGCTAGATTGAAGTACTGACCTTTATAACCCGTTTGAAAACCATACTGATAATCATTACTTGGATTTGCTCCTGAGGTAACACCATGAGGATTTGTTAAAGCAAACATAAATGATAGATCATCTGAAGCTGCATAATCTAATTTAAAACCAGTGTGAGAAAATGGTCCTGCATTAAATAAATAAGAAACTGAATAGTTGAAGTTTCCTGAAGGTGATATTACTTCATATCCGTAGAACGTGTTAAATTGCCCAAGGGTAAAAGTAACTTTATCTGATGCTTTATAGTAAGCATATAATTGATTGATAGCTCCTTCATAGGCGTTAGCAGCATTTGCTCTTGGACCATATGCTAAATCTGCAACAACTCCAGATTTTCCGTTTTCATAAGAAAAAACAGTATTTACCATTCCTAAGCCAAAACCATTTGCAGCTGCACTTCCAGCATACAAGACACCAATAGAACCAGGCGAACCGCTTTTTAAATTACTAGTATGGTATACATCTACACTACCAGTTACTGTAAATCCTTTTTCTTCTTCTTCTTTCTCTTGAGAGTACATGTTAAAACTTGTAAATAATACGAAAGCCAACACAGTTAATTTAATTTTTGTCATCTTATTTTTTTTAAGTTTAGAAGTTGCGAATTTTGAACAAAAATCTCACAAAACCAAATGAGCAAAGGGCTACGGCCTTACGAAAATGTTTTCGTTAAGTTTCTATGTCTCAAAAAAACAGGGCTTAAAATTAGAAAAATGTAATTTTAGCAAACATGAAGGAAGTGAAAATATGAATATCGTTTTTTAATAAAACAATATTATCATATTCATAAAAATAATCTTTTAATTAAAAATTATTAACATCAAATTGTTGAAAATGTTGAAAATATCTCATTATTATTTATAAAATCAATGAAATAATTAAATATAATATATTTTCATCAAATAAAATGAAGATGAAAACACTTCTAATCACTAATAAGAAGGTGTAATAATTTAAAAAATACTAACAAAGTAGTATGTAGTTTTCCATAAAATTATCAAATACTTAAAAGGAATAAAGTATTATTTAAATTTACTCAATTTTTCTTTTGTGAAATTAGACAACACCAATCTTCCACTAATTTTTGCTTGTTCTAGTAGTAACGTATCCCAATGGTCTGTACCTCTCCAAAATAATTTTTTTATTTCATTCATAGCTTCTTGGTTGTAGCTACACAGTTCTTCTGCAAAGGTTTGAACTGCTAAATCTAATTCTGAAATATTTTCAAATACTTCAGCATATAATCCATTCTCTTTTGCCCATGAAGCTGCAAAAAAACTTGTAGGATTTAGAGATATTTTTGAGAAGGAGCTTAATCCTATTTTACGTTCAATCGCTGGTGCAATAACAATAGGACCGATCCCTATAGAAAGTTCACTTAATTTAATTTCAGCAGAGTTTGTGGCAAAACAATAATCGCATGCAGCAATAATTCCAACACCACCACCAACAGATTTTCCTTGAATTCTTCCAATTATTAATTTTGGGCAAGCTCTCATGGCGTTGATGACATTTGCAAACCCTGAGAAAAATGTTTTCCCAGAGTCTTCATCAGAAATATTTGCTAATTCTGTAAAACTAGCACCTGCACAAAAAGTACGTTCTCCACCACTTTTTAAAACAATAACTTTAACATCTTCATTATCTCCTGCGTTCTTAATTAAATCTACTAATTGTTGTAAGATATCACCTGGTAACGAATTGTGAGATGGATGATAAAATTCAATAAATGAAGTGTTATTTTCTATGGTTTGTTTAACGTAAGGTTTAGTCATTTAATTAATTATAATAAAGTTAAAAGAACCTTTTTTTTTATAATTTAATCTTCACAAAAATTTTAATAAAAGCGAAGTTTATTTCTTTTTGTAAAAATACCACATTTTTTTTCACAAAAAAAGAGAAGGTTACCATGAGTTTTTTTCAAACACAATTAATAATTGGTTTATAAAACTCATCATAAAACAAGAACATACCTGTTTGATATCTAAATTAAACCAATTTTATATTCACTTATTATAACTGCTGATAAATAATGTTTTAAAATAAAATATTAAAAAGATCTAACCGCACGGATATTGTATGCGTTTACCTTATTTACATCATCTTGTTGCCCACTAAAAAAATAATGCAACCATGCGTAATCATATTTAAACTCTGAAGAACTCCAATAAGTTGCTCCAGCTAAACTTGCTGGATTTCCATTTAAATAACTCAAATACATAAGATTTAACTCTCTTTTGGAGGGTAAACGCCAATCTCTAAATTGAGCGCCATCCGTATCATGATTATCCGGATTATTTAATAAATTATTTGCATTGTACCAATTATCATAGCCTTGATCTTTCATTGCAAGTACAACACCATGTTTACCGTCAGAATTTATATCTATGACATAGCCTCCTAGTGCAGCATAAAAAGTATTTAATTCATAGGTTGGTAATAAAGTACTTATTTCGTAAGGATCTGTTATTATACCTGTTCCAGAAATACTAATTCCTGTTCCTGCTAAAGAAACTCCTCCTTGTCCGTCTGAACCGGGTGGCCCAATAGCTCCATCAACTCCATTAGTACCATCAACTCCATCAACTCCATCAACTCCATTAATACCGTCAACTCCGTTAGTACCATCAGCACCATCAGCACCGTCAGCTCCGTCAGCTCCATCAACTCCATCAACTCCATTAATACCGTCAACTCCGTTAGTACCATCAGC
>OJCB01000186.1_pt1 | contig 26544 bp, 17 predicted proteins | sample 1591501 | NCBI WGS metagenome assembly OJCB01 (sample SAMN05416813, study PRJEB24817) | seawater metagenome | isolation source: Sea water | place: Canada:Atlantic | collected 2013-07 | reverse complement strand
CGGCAGCGTCAGATGTGTATAAGAGACAGAGGGAAACCGGAGCAACCGGCAGACCGTATTCTTCACCGAGCCGGCTGATGACAAATTCACGGACGAGGCTATCCCAGTCGAGATTGTCGCGTTTCACAAACCACGACTTTCCATCGTCACTGTCGCAAAGGAAGGGGCGACTGCGTCCTGTGGCTGCCCGGCCGGCAATGTTGATGATTTTTCGCATGGGGGATGAAAACAACCAAATGACTCAACAAGCTCATAGGGTAATGGCAAGAAGATAGTCGAGTAAGAAACCTAAAAAATCGCGGGGGACTATTTTTTAGGAGCGATGCCCAGAAAGTTTCGAACTCTTTTGAAGGGTTCAACATGGACATTGACGTAGTCGCGTCCGCGATCATAAAAAATCCCGGAAGAGGTCCCACCATCGAGATTCAGGGCGCGATAGATTTTCTTATCTCCGAAGGCACCCGGGAGCGACAGGATTTCCGACAGCTCGTTTAAGGTAAAGGCATCGCTCATGCCGATGGCAAACTGATGGCCTCCATCATGAAGGACAAAAGTCCGACGTCGCGAATTTTCCCTGGATAAGCCATTCACCGGAGTTCCGTTGTCTACCAGGAAAGGACCCGCCTGAAGTAACTCGCTGGCATTCCCGGTAAATTCGCTCCTGCGGATGATCGAAGCCTTTCCGTTTCCGTCCACAAGGACAGCGCCGCTCAGCAATTTTGCGGTTCCCCATTTTCCGATGGATTGATTGTTGGCGATCATTAGTCCGGAGGGAGCGTAGTTTTTCAGAAAGAAACCGCCGTTGCAGCCAGCTACGCATCCGTTTTCGCCCATCGCGACTGCGAGATTCTGATAGGTGGACTTTTCCCCATCGCCGTTGTCGATCACTTTCAATTCCGCCTTTTGATCATCGAACCAGACGAGCTGAATGATCCGGTTCCCGAAGAGGCTGGTTTCGCCCTTCTTTCTCACGATCGTTCTCTGGTAAACAAGAGCATCCCGGTTGGCGAGGGCGGGGGAGGTGTCTTCCAATTCCCACTCTGCGGCGGTCAGAGATAATGGGATAAGTAATGCGGAAAGAAAAGCAGGCAGAAAACGAATCATGAGAAGGGGTATGCATTGAGAACGATTCTATGCGGGAAACCTTGGTGCGAATTTGCTTAGTGAGAATTCTCAGATTCGTAGCAACAAGCTCGGGCAAGAGCATTGCGGCGAATCACTCCCCTGAATGGGGCATCAATTCTAAAATTCGATTGAACTCGAATCTATGATTTTCGATCATATTTGGGCAGGTTTCAATTGTTGAAAAGTTTCCGGGATTCAATAGAATGCATTTGCGTGCTTAGACGCTGAGATGGAAACAGTAATCCAAAATCGACTAGCTTTTGGGACCACAATGTTGGTCTGGTGTTTTCTTCTCCAATTGCCCGCGTATGCCGCGAATCCATCAGAGCACTGGGTTCCGTTTAATCCCAACGGCGAAAGGAGGTCGATTGTTCCCGATGGTCCGGATTCAAATAAGTATGGATTGGATGATCCTGACCAGTTCTCCCTGAGTGAAGGTGGCATAAAATGGGGTGTTTTGATGGAGGGTCCGAAAATCACGGGGGAAGATGAGAATTCTCGAAGATTTGAATTTTCCGGGCTGACGAAATGGTCTTCGGAAACCAATCTGCCGGAGCATCTGTTTCTAGTTGATTTATATGCGCTAACGCCGCCATTCATTCCGTTTCCCAATTCTACGTTTTATACGCGGGTTTCTGGAGGGGGAGATGTCTACCTCGGCAATGAAAGTGAGGTCAGTGAGGCGGGGCTTTTAGGAAGGGCTTTCAGCCTTTATCGCGAACTGAATTTTGAGAAGAAATGCTTTTCACTCGGTGCCTTGGATCAGGATGGGTATCCGATTAAGATCGATCTGGATCCTACAGATAAGAAAGTCATTGTTTTTGCGCATGGTTGGAATCCCGCATCTCTCAGGCAGCATTTTCGTGAGGATTCATTACTTCTTCTAAACTCCCTTTTCGCTGCGACTCACGAAAGTCCTGAGTGGGAGGTGAGAGCCTATCACTGGGAGGCAGATGCCGATACTGGTTCCGCTCTCTCAGTGGACAGTGGTTCGAATGGAACGCTCGCTGCTGAAAATGGACACCTCCATGGATTGCATATGGGGGAAATGCTGCTCCTCCAAACAGAGGAACTTGAAAAAGTCCATTTAATTGGATACAGCGCCGGAGCCTGGTGCGTTCGGTCTGCCGCTAGGTACATTCGGAGTCACTCTCCCGAGACCCAGGTTCAGGTTACTCTTCTTGATGCGTTTGTGCCGAATGACCTGCCGGGTAAACAATCCGATTTGAGACGTTACAGTATGGCGGATTTGTCGAGGCAGACAGGCGGAGTTCCACCGGTCGACCTGATCGACAGTTATTATTCAAAAGATCTCGTCCTGGGAACGCAGGCCCGATTCTTCTCATCCGTCGGAGGATTCTTTGATTTTCGCGTGGACGTAGATCACAATGGCCAAAACAATTCTTATAACGGTCATTCAGGTCCTGTCCGGTTTTATACAGATACGGTTATAGCTTCCTCTGGACCATTCCCTTCAGGGCTTGCCGATGTAGTTGATCTGGACATTGGTCGGCATGGCTGGTTCCAAAGTTTGTATTCCAAAGAGAATGATTTGCCATCTTCTCCCCTCAATGTTTCAGCGATTCTGGACAGCCCGTATTTTATCTCGGTTATATGGGACGATTCAAATTTTTCGGAAACAGGTTTTCGGGTCGAGCGCAAGATTGGGGAAGCTGAGTGGATTGATCTCGGGACGGTGCCTGCTAATACTACCCTGTTTCACGACAGCACTGTGGTCCCGGATTCTGAATATTATTATCGTGTCTCAGCTCTAAAAGACGACTTTTCCGATGATCCCTCACCACCGGGCTACCTGAAAACTGGCCCGGAACTTCCGGATTTGCATTTTGGAGGGGAGGTATTTCTCGATTTCGAGGAGTTGGACGGGACCTTTGATTTTCTGGGTTTTCGGGGCGAATTGGAGTTAATCGTGGACTTCCCTCTGCGCGTTCCGATATCGATTCGGGAAAGCAAGATCGGAGAACCGGATTTGAAGTGGGATCAGATCACGGTCTGGGACAACCCCGCTCTGGCAGCGGCAAATGGCGCAACCATTCTCTCCGTTCTGACCAGTGGTGGTTTGGGTCCGGCGTTGATAGAAGCACCCGCCGCGGTCGATGCTCTACTTGTCAATGTGGGTCCTACCGAGCGGGAAATACCGGGTTCTTTGGATGTGCTGACGATTACTTCCGATGAAGTGCCGGGGTTTGAACTCGGTCTTGGGGTCACGGGCACCCTCCGATTCGATGTAACGATTCCTACGGGTGCGGCAATTAATCTGAATCAGACCGCAATTTTGGAAAGCCTCACCTTGCAGCCGAATTCCTATCTGAATGGAAGGGCTGACATGGTGGTGAAACAGTCGCTGTTAAATTTAGGGAGCATCGAGCATCTCGGAGGAACGATTCACCGGAACTATACCAACTACGGTTCCAGTTCGGCGGATCTGAATCTGGAGTTGCCAGAACGATTTCGAAACTTCGGCGAATTCCGTTTGAAAGGTGGTAGAACTATCGGCGGAAATTCGGCCGCCACGTCTGGTAGTTTCCACTTTGAGGGAGGTACTTTTGACGGTGAATCCGGATTGTTAAACACAGGAGACTTCTATTGGAGCGGTGGAACTGCCGATGGATTCGGGATTGTGAATCGCTCGGAGTCCTTTGAGATATTTGGAGCGACACATAAATACATCAAGGGAGATGCTGCGCTTCACAATCACGGAATTGTTGAGCATCGTGACGATGGTGAGTTGGTTCTCAGCCACGAGGCGGAGATAAGAAATCTGGCAGCGGGGGAATACAGGTTTCCCGATGCTGCTACCTTCTCGGCCGTGAGCGATCCCTCGAGGGAGGCTGCGGGATATTTTTTGAATCAGGGGATCGTTTCAAAAACGGGTTCGGGTACGGTGTTGTTCCAGAAGAACGGGAACGATAGGGCGGAATTTAGGAATGACAGTGGAGTTGTTGATGTGGCAGGTGGTATTCTGAGTGTGGGAAGTGGTGGTTGGACCGAAGCAGGAACCTTTATTTTTTCCAACGGAGGTTTGGTAGCGCTTTCCGGCCCCGCGGAGTCGAAGTTTGGATTTCGTGGTGTGAACAGAATCCAAGGCAGTGGGACGATGCAGGTTGTGAATGCGGAGACGCAGGGATTGGCGTCGATCGAGGGCGGAGATGGTGGCGCTACTCTCCGAATAGACGGGCGGATGGAGGCGGCCGCTGGAAATGAGCTCTTACTTCGCGTCTCATCCAATGACGGTGGAAAAGTCTTCCATCGTCCCGCTGGAATCGTGGGCGGGGATGGCCGACTGGATAACTACGGAGCCTACGACTGGGATGGTGGAATCATTTTCGGGAGCGCTTTCAGAAACCAAGGTGACGAGTTCAGTATCGGTGGAGCCGATCGAAAGCATCTTCTGGACGATGCTGTTTTTTCGAATCTCGGAAAAGTGACTCACAAAACGGATGTCGGCGAGCTTCGACTTAGGAGTGGCGCAGAGTTTCACAATTTGGTGGGTAGTGTCTACGAAATGCAGGGGCAAGGCGTTGTCGGAATGGAAACCGAGTTTTCTTTTGAGGCTTCGGCTCGCTTTGTTAATTCCGGAATTCTTCGAAAGACGGGTGTTGGTGTGTTTACTATCAGAAACAACGGAAACGATATTGTCGAATTCCACAATGAAGAAGGACGCGTTGAAATTGAAGAGGGGCAAATCATCGTGACCAGTGGTGGTGTGTCTGACGGAGGAGTATTTTCGATCAACAGCGGTGGGACCATGATAATATCAGGGAGTGTTGCACCTCCCTTTACTTTTAAGAATACAAATTCGGTCTCAGGCGAAGGACGAATGGTCGTGTCCGGAATGGCAACCAGCGAAGGGGATGCATCACTTGTCGGCGATGGCGTCGTGGAAATCGGTGCATCCGGGTTGTTGCGGGTAAACGGGCAGGACAAGTTGTCGCTAAGTCTCACGGGAGCAAACGCCTCTTTGAGGCTCAATAAAGGGGCTATTGGCGGGGATGGCGTCGTTGAGAATACTGGAAATTTTGAGTGGATTGAAGGCGGATTTACCGGTTCAGCATTTTCCAATGTTTCCGATGATTTTTCGATATCAGGAGATGCCTTCAAGGATATTTTCAACGGGGGAAGCTTCACCAATTATGGCACGGTTCATTGTCGTAGCTCATCGGGACGTTTGAGATTTCGGGATCAATCGGTTTTCCTGAACGAAGAGGGAGCGCGGGTAATCCTCGAGGGAGCTGGAATCTTTGAAGCTCAAGGAAACGCTGGAGGAACCTTCCGGGGTACCTTTCAAAATGAAGGGGTGCTGGAAAAAAAGGGGGGCGGGGAAGTTGTATTTCGAAATTCAGGAGACGATATCCTGTCGTTGGAGAATGGTGGCACTATTGAAGTATCGGAGGGCACGATCACGGTATCCGCTGATTTCACGCAGGAGGATGGGACCCTCCGCTTGGCGGGTGGTACATTTTCGTTCGGCAATTATGCGCGAGATATTGACGGGGGAGTCATTGAAGGGTTTGGAACTCTAGCTGGCCATTTGACCACAGGAGCTCTCATCAAGCCCCTTGGTACGGGTATATTCTTTCCCGGATCACTTACACAATCACCAGCCGGTATTTTGCAAGCCACGCTCGGCGAGGACTCATTTTCCTATGTTGGAGTGAATGTTAACGGCCCGGTTGAGTTGAGCGGAAAGGCCCTCATCTCCAGGGGGTCTGGCATTCGACTCTCGGTTGGTGATCGGTTTCGGATTCTGTCAGCGTCTACGATCCAGGGTAATTTCACTGAGATCATAACGGGAAGAAGCATGGCTGGGTACACTTACGAAGTCGAGTCTTCGAGCACCTTCGTGGAAGTCGTGATTACGGGGGTTCCTGATTTTGATGCGACCATCTGGCGTCTGGATACATTTACGTTGGAGGAACTGGGGAATGAGGAGATTTCTGGGTACTCCTCTGATCCCGACTTGGACGGTGATGATAATCTGATCGAATATATTACAGGTTCGGACCCGAACGCAGACTCAAGCAGAAGCAGTGCTCCTATTATCGCATCAATTGTTGAGGATGGAATAAGCTACATGGAGATTTCCTATACCCAGCTGGCAGCTGTGCAGGATGCTGAGATCATCGTTGAGTCTTCCCCTGACCTCACAAGCTGGAACGATTCTGAGTCCCTCATAGAAAGAACATCACCAGCAGTGATCAGTGGCGATGGTTTTACGAAGACCTATACGGTTCGCTTTGATACATCTGAAGTGTCTGAGGAAGGATATGAATGGTTTTTTCGCTTGAAAGGAAAGTTCATCGAAGACTGAAATGATTTCATATGATCCGGTCTCCGAGATCAGCCTGTCAACACGTCGTGGAGCGTTGGTGATTTTCTCCGGCTCAAAAAGCGGAGGGAAATCACCCCGGCTTCTCCGCAATCGCCATGAGTGTCTGGAAATGAGGGCTTTCAGGTTCCCGGTCCACCAGTGAAATTTCGATCTGCTCGAAGCCGCAATCTTTCAGGAAGCGGGAAACTTCGAGTTCGGAAAATCCAAGCCAAACGTCAGCATAGAGCTCCCTGGCGTCTTCGAAAGTGTGCTTGAGTAGATCCAGGATCACAATTTTCCCTCCGGGTTTCAAGATCCGGTAGGCGGCCTCGATTGCCTCTTTCGGCTTTTGAGCGTGATGCAATGCCTGACTGAAAAAGGCGACGTCGACGACTGCATCATCGATGGGCGGTGTTTCAATATCACCAAGTCGGTAATCCAAATTCTTGAATCCGTTCTCACGGGCGACCCGTGCACCGAACTCAACCATTCTTTTGGAGTTATCCACTGCAATGACCTTTTCCGCGCGTTGGGCCAGCAATTGTGAAAAAGTTCCCTCTCCGGCCCCTAGATCGGCAATGACCATGGGCGGCATCAGGCGAAGTAGCGTTTCAGCGAGTGCTTTCCAGGACCGTCCCGGACAGTAGGTCTTTCCAAATTTCCCGGCCAGTGCATCAAAATAGGCGCGGGCACTGTCTTTTCGCTTACGGACAGCCAGTTCAAGCGCTGCCCTGTCCTCCGAAATTTCTTCGATGTCAGAAGCCGCGAGGTCCAGAGTGTCCAGAAAGCGGGGATCTATCGGCTTCGCTTCGTTTCCGAAGGTGTAGATGATGTTTTTTCCCGAACGCCTGTCGCTGACGAGACCGGCCTGTTTCAACTGCGACAACTGCGAGGAAATCCTCGATTGCCCCATCGAGAGGATCTCCTGCAACTCAACCACAGAAAGATCCTCCTGCTGAAGTAATGCAAGAATCCTTACCCGTGTTGGATCTCCGATAAGTCGGAGGGTTTTTAGAATTGACGACATGCCCGCTCCATGCAATGTATCAACGAATCAAGATTTGTAAATACGACCATGTCAGACTCTTATATTTTCTCGTCAGAATCCGTGACCGAAGGTCATCCGGACAAAGTATGTGACACCATTTCCGATTCCATCGTGGATGCGTGTTTTGCACAGGATACCGCTTCTCGCGTTGCTTGTGAAACAATGGTAAAAGACAATCTCGTCGTTCTCGGCGGGGAGATTACTACCAGGGCTAAATTCGATTATCAGGAAGTTGTTCGCGATGCGATCACAGAAATCGGATACACCAACGATGACTGCAAATTCAATGCAGAGAATTTCTTTTTCACCAATGCATTGGGTCAGCAATCTCCTGACATCGCTCAGGGTGTGGACGCAACTGCTGCTGATGACAAACAGACCGAAGAGCAGGGTGCGGGCGATCAGGGCATCATGTTTGGATACGCCTGCAGAGAGACGGAAGCTCTCATGCCGGCTCCGATCGCTTATTCGCACAAGCTCGGTAGAGCAATCACCGATCTTCGTAAGAGCGGAAAGCACGCCTGGCTTCGACCTGATAATAAAACTCAGGTCTCGATTGAATATGTCGACGGAAAACCAAACCGCATCACTGCAGTAGTGGTTTCGACTCAACATTCAGCTGACATCGGAACGGCTGAAATCCGTGAGATCCTTAAGAGAGACCTCATCGATGCTGAGCTTCCCGGCGATCTTCTTACCGAAGACACCGAATATCTCATCAACCCAACCGGATTATTCATTATCGGCGGGCCTGAAGGTGATTGCGGTCTGACCGGACGCAAAATTATCGTTGATACCTACGGTGGTATGGGCCGTCACGGTGGTGGTGCTTTTTCCGGAAAAGATCCAAGTAAAGTTGATCGCTCTGCTGCTTACATGTCACGCTACGTTGCGAAGAATGTGGTTGCGGCCGGTCTTGCTGATCGCTGTGAACTCCAGCTCGCCTACGCCATCGGTCACCCTGATCCTGTCAGTGTTCGTGTCGATACTTTCGGCACCAACGAAGTCGACGAAGCGAAGATCGAGAAAGCTGTCAGCGAAGTTTTCTCCTTCAAGCCTGCGGATTTTATCTCTCACTTGAATCTGCTTCGCCCGATCTATCGTAAGACAACCAACTACGGGCACTTCGGTCGCGAAGACGATCTGGATTCTCTCACCTGGGAGAAAACCGACAAAGTCGACGATTTGAAATCGGCCTGTTCTTAATTTTTACACAAAGAGATTTATACAAATGAGTGATACACAGGACTACAAAGTAGCCGACATCAGCCTGGCTGACTTCGGGCGCAAAGAGATCGAAGTCGCAGAGCAGGAAATGCCCGGCCTCATGGAAACCCGTCGCAAATACGCGGCCGATAAACCGCTCAAAGGAGTTCGCATCATGGGGTCTCTCCACATGACGATTCAGACAGCGGTTCTTATCGAAACGCTTGTCGAACTCGGTGCCGATGTTCGCTGGTGCAGTTGTAATATTTTCTCCACTCAGGATCACGCTGCTGCTGCAATTGCTGTTTCAGGTGTTCCTGTTTTTGCCTGGAAAGGCGAGACGCTGGAAGAATACTGGCAGTGCACCGAGTCAGCTTTGACCTGGCCAGACGGAAGCGGTCCTGAAATGATCGTCGATGACGGCGGTGATGCGACGCTCCTCATTCACAAAGGCGCTGAGCTCGAAAAAGGTGATCGTTCTTTCGTTGATGGTGAAGCCGGAAGTGAAGAGGAAGCCGTGATTCAGCAGCTTCTTATTAAGATCCTTGGCGAGAATCCTCAAAAATGGACGAATTACATGAAAGACTGGAAAGGTGTTTCTGAGGAAACCACCACTGGTGTTCATCGCCTTTATCAAATGTCCGAAGCCGGAACACTTCGCATTCCTGCAATCAACGTGAACGATTCGGTGACCAAGTCGAAATTCGACAACCTCTACGGTTGCCGTGAATCACTCGTCGACGGCATCAAGCGTGCTACTGACGTAATGATCGCCGGTAAAGTCGCCGTTGTCTGCGGATACGGTGATGTTGGTAAAGGTTGTGCACAAACTCTCGCATCTTTCGGTGCTCAGATTGTGATCACTGAGATCGACCCAATCTGTGCTCTTCAGGCCGCCATGGAAGGATATCGCGTTCTGCCGATCGAGGACACTCTCGGATGGGCTGACATCTACGTGACCACTACCGGGAACAAAGACATCATCTGCCTTGAGCATCTCACGAAGATGAAAGATCAGGCCATCGTTTGTAATATCGGTCACTTCGACAATGAGATCGAAGTTGCTGCCTTGAACAATCTCGAAGGCGTTAAGAAAGAGGAAATCAAACCTCAGGTGGATCGCTACACACTTCCGAACGGCAATCAGCTCTTCATGCTTGCCGAAGGTCGTCTCGTGAACCTTGGTTGTGCCACTGGTCACCCAAGCTTCGTGATGTCCAACAGCTTCACCAATCAGACCCTTGCTCAGATTGACCTTTGGAAGAACAAAGAAGTATACGCCCCCGGTGTTTACGTTCTTCCCAAGAAGCTTGATGAGGAAGTCGCCCGACTCCACCTCGATAAGATTGGAGCCAAGCTTACCAAGCTGTCACAGGAGCAGGCCGACTACATCGGCGTTCCAGTTGATGGCCCTTACAAGCCGGAATTGTATCGCTACTAAGCGGTATCTTTCCCCTACGATTTAAAGAGGTCGGCACTGGTTGCCGGCCTTTTTTTTGTACTTTTGTGACTCTTTTTAAGAAAAAGTCCTCTATAATCAGTAAGCAGAGGTTCAGGAGATTTGAAGGAACAAACCAAAGCAGGTCCTCTTCGTAAGGATGAGGATGCAGAATTAATTGCCCGTTGTCTGGCTGAATTGCCGGGGAAAACGGACGCTTACTATGAGTTACTCCAAAAATATGAAGGAATGGTCTACAGCACCTGTTATCGAATGCTTGGTAGTCGCCAGGAGGCCGAAGAGGCCTGCCAGGATACTTTTCTCAGAATTTTTCATAAGCTCTACCAGTTCGAGGGTAGAGCTTCGTTTAAAACGTGGATGTTCCGCATCGCCTGCAATTTTTGCATGACGCGTCGGCGAAAGCTGGCAACAAACCGGGAAAGAAAAAATAAGGTAGGTGATGAAATCGTCCATAACGCAGAGGAGACGAAGCGGGATGCTCTTCCGGGAGTTCCTGATAATAATGCCGAGTCTGTGCATGAGGCGCTCCGGGATATGAAAGAGGAGGAAAGGGAAATCATCACCCTGAGATTCATCTCCGAGTTGAGTCTGGAAGAAATGGCGGAAATTCTCGATCTGAAATTGAGCGCTACGAAGATGCGCCTTTATCGGGCCATGGAAAAATTTAAGAAGGTCTACAGGAATCGGGAAGCATTACAAAAGGAGGCAGAGGATGGAAAAAGATGAAGTGCAAGTGTCTGACGAAGTGTTCGAAGTAACCGAAAGAGAAATTGAAGAAATGCTGGCGGGGATCACAGAGGAGTGTGAGTCGTCGACCGAGCGAATGGAAAGCATCATGAAAAGGGTGAAAGTCGAAGCATTGTTGAAGGAGTCGACTGACTTTGTGGCGGAAGGGGTTGGCAAAGGGCTGAAAGGCATCGCCGATACTCTGAAGAGCATCGTTAAGAAAGATCAGGACCCTCCCAAAAGGTCCTACTGACCGTCCGTCAGGAATGGTTTTCTCCAGAATCGTGCATTTTGCGTGATTGGAGTTTGCTTCCAAGGGAAAGTTAGATTCCCTTGCATGAGTTCATTTCCCTGAATTCATGCAAACATTTATCGCTCAACAAGCCACAGATGAGGGCGTTGCTGAGGCAACAGCCAATGGTTTCTCCAATATGGGTCGACTTTTGATCGACCAATTCGCCGGAATGGGGCGCGATTTTATCGAGTATCTGCCGGTTCTGGTTATCGGACTAGTCCTCCTCATTGCCGGAGTTCTCATCGCCAAAGTCATCCGGGCGATCATCGCCAAAATTGGTCGCAAATTCATGTTGGATGCGGCTTCGGAAAAGCTCGGAATCAAGGACGCCCTGGCCAGACTTGGTCTTCATGCGCCGATGTCGAAATTGATCGCGAATCTGATCTACTGGATCATGATCATCTTTTTCCTGAAATCAGCGACTGATATCATGGGGATCAAAGACATCTCGACGGCGATCAATAATTTTATCGCCTTCCTTCCGAGACTGTTCATCTCAGCTTTTATTCTACTCGGTGGAATGATGGTTACTGATCTCGCCCGCGGATTTGTCAGAACCACCCTTGAGAAAATCGAATTCGATTACGGTGGGCTTGTTGCCAACTTCTTTTACGGACTGCTCGCGATCATGATCATCACGGTGGTTCTTGGTCAGTTGGGAATCGAGGCGGAGCTTCTCAATGCCACCGTTAAAATTTTCCTGGGGGCAATCAGTTTGGCGATTGCCATTGCATTGGGATTCGGTCTTCGTCCGGTCGCCCGAAATGTGGTTTCAGGAGTCTATGCCCGTGATCTGTTTACGCCCGGTTCCATTATTGAGGTGGACGGAGTGGAAGCAACTGTCGTTGAAGTCGGGGCCGTCGCGACTCGTCTTGAGCAAGGCGGAAACCGGTTTTTCGTAATCCCGAACAGCCACCTGGTTTCCGAGATCACCAAGGGAAAACACGGGATCTCCAATTATTCGGAAAAAAGTGACTGAAGTTGTGACTTAAGTGGAAGTCTAAGATGTCTATGCCGGTGGCGGGAGCGATTTATTTCCTCCTGCCTCCCCCCAAATGTGGCCCGCAAGGGTTTGCTGCCGGCGTCGTTCTACTGTGCTCCACGGTTCCTCCAAAAAGGGCGATGTCGGCAGCGCTATTTTTGAGAGTGAATTATTTCACCCGGGTGAGGCTTTCTTCGCCCTTTTTGAGAAATTTTTCAGGATCCTCTGAAATCAGTTCAACCACATCGGTTCCCTTATCGATTCGCAACATGGTCGAATAGCGTTGCTTCTCGATTTCACCCTTTAATTTTCCTGTCGAGATCAAGTTTTGGAACTCTTTGATTTGCGGAAGGTAGATCCAGAGTGTGTCCTCATTTTCCAGCTGACAGGCACCGAAAAACCAAAAGGTCTCGTCGCTGTCTGAGTCCTTCGGGAGAAAGGAGAGATATATCCAATCCCCTTTTTTTACCGCGCGAAGATCCGCTTTTTTTGTCTCTTCGTCCTCCACCCAGGATATTTCTCCCGTGCCCTCGTCTGAAAATTTAACCAGAAGTAAATCCCCTTCTTCGTTTTTCCACTGACCCTCCAGATCACTCTTGAGTCCGTCGGTAACATCGATGGAGACCGGAGTCTTCGTGAGCACCGCGTCGCACCCGGCCATCGCGATTGCAGTCGCGGCACAGCTTATCCAGTATTGAATTTTCATTCCTCTTTTCCTTTCGTTTTCGGTGGGATTTCCATTTTCAACTCCCTTGCCAGAAAGCTCCATTCATCGACTGTTTCTTCGATCGCTTTGGAAGTAGGTTTTCCGGCTCCGTGCCCCGCCTTGGTTTCGATTCGCAGCAGAATGGGAGAGTCGCCGCTTTGAGCGTTTTGCAGCGCTGCGCCGAATTTGAAGCTGTGCGCCGGGAAAACCCGATCATCGTGATCCGCAGTCGTGATCAACAAGGGAGGATAGGGAGCATCTGTCTGCACGGTATGATAAGGGGAATAAGCGAGAAGAGCGGGGAATTCCTCTGCCTTGTCCGGATCTCCAAAATCAGAAGTCCATGCCCAGCCAATCGTGAACTTATGAAATCGCAGCATGTCAAAAACCCCGACCGCGGCAATGCCTGCACCAAAAAGATCGGGGCGCTGGTTGAAGCAGGCTCCCACTAATAATCCCCCATTGGATCCGCCGGCGATAGCGAGTCTCGAAGTCTGCGTGTATTTCTCATCGATCAAATACTCTGCGGCTGCGATGAAATCATTGAAGACATTTTGCTTTCGATCTTTGGTCCCGGCCTCGTGCCATTCTTCGCCGTATTCTCCGCCACCACGAAGATTCGCGACTGCATGGACTCCGCCCATTTCCAACCAGGTGGCGATGCTGGTGGAGTAGGATGGAGTGAGCGAAATGTTGAATCCGCCGTAGCCGTAGAGTCTCACCGGGTTGTTTCCATCTTTAACCAGATCCTTGCGATGAGTGATAAACATCGGGATCCTGGTCCCGTCTTTCGTCGGGTAAAAAACCTGCCTGGTGATGTACTTGCCACTGTCAAAAGCGACTTCAGGCTTGGCAAAAATTTCCTCTGAACCGCTTTCCAGATTGTAGCGATAAATCGTTCCCGGCTCAGTGTAGCTGGTGAAATAATAGAATGTATCCGTCAGATCTCGTTTCCCGCCAAAGCCGTAGATGGAGCCAACTCCGGGGAACTCGACATCATTCAGAAATTTCCCTTTCAGATCGAAGACCTTCACCTGCGTCTGCACGTCGACGAGGTAGCTGATGTAAAACCGGTCTCCTAACAAAGAGACATCATCGATAGAGTTTTCGGCTTCAGCCAGGATCTCGACCGGCTCCGGATTTTCCTGTGAAACATCGATGGAAATGAGACGACCTTTGGGCGCATCGAGATCGGTTTTGAAGTAGAACAGGGGGCCGTCGTTTCCGAGAATGCTGTATTCGTTGTCGAAGTGGGGGATTAGCTCGACGACTTTTGAATCCGCAGCGCTCAGGTCGCGATAGAAAAAAGCGTTCTCGCTCCCGGAAGCCTTCCAAATGGAATGGGTCAGGTATTTCGCGTCTTCGGTCACCCAGTTACTGAAGCCCCACTTCGGCTCGTCCGGACGTTCGTAGACGATGCGATCCTTACTCTGAGGAGTGTTGACCTTATGATAGTAGACCTTCTGATTTTCATTCACGGATTCAAGCTCATCACCTTCTCCGGGTTCCGGATAGCGGCTGTAGTAAAACCCTTCCCCTTTGCGATCCCAGGAAGCTCCGCTGAACTTCACCCATTTAATTTCTTCATCGAGATCCTTTCCCGTTTTCACTTCGCGGACCCGCCACACCGACCAGTCGGAGCCGCCCTCGGACAGAGCATAGGCGATCCATTTTCCATCTTCGCTGATCGAATAACCAGAGAGTGCCACCGTTCCGTCATCGGACAGTGCGTTGGGATTCAGCAACTCTTGCGCTTCGGCATCGGCTTTATCCTCTTTCCAGAAAAGAATCCCCTGGTTCTGCAATCCCGTTTTCTTCGTGTAAAACAATCGGCCGCCTGCCTGACGGGGAATACTGTATTTGTCGTATTCCCACAGCTCCGTCATTTTCTTTTCGATCCATTCCTGTCCGGGAGTTTCAGAAAAATACTTTCCGGAAATCGCATTTTGCTGAGCGATCCATTTCCCGGTCTCTTCCGAATCGACATCCTCCAGCCAACGATATGGATCTGCTACCTTTGTTCCATGGAGAGTTTCCACAAGATTATCACGGCGGGCGTTGGGGTAATCAGGGCGCTGGGCGTGAAGAGACATGGTGAAAAGGAAAAATACTGCGAACGCTGAAATCCGGATCATGAGGGAAATCTCCCGCGATGTGGAGCTTTCGTAAAGCAGTGATTCCACAGGAATACCGAATCGGAAAATGAGGATTACTCCTCCTCTTTTACTTTCGTGGGAACGATATGAAGCAGGCGGGAAGCCACCTTCTGACCCATAGGGACCTGCATTTTCATTCCGGGTTGTCCCGGGGCAGGTAGCTCCAGAGTCATGGAAACAGTTTGCTCGCTGTAGCGGATCATTTTGATCTCAGGATCAAAATACATTTTTCCGACGACGGTTGTGCCGTCAAAATTTCCTGTTCCGGCACCTCCGCTCATCGTTCCTGAGAACTCGATTTGGATGCAGGGATATCCCTCATAGTCAAAGGGGCCGAGATGTCGGTAGGTGATGTCAAAATCGAGCTTTCCTGCCTGGCTGACCTCTTTCTCGCCTTTCAATACCCACTCATCTCCCGGTTTTACGGGGTCCGGGGCAAAGCCCTGGGGAATGCTGCCGACCAGTTGTTTGAGTTCATCGGGACCAAATTGAGGCATGCCTGGAAGTGGAGTGGCGGCGCCCACTCTTCCGCCTTCCCGGGAATCCACGATTCTCATTTTCGGATCCAGTTGCAAGATAACCCAGCGGTTCACCGCCGATTGAAAATGTTTTCCCAGGGTGGTTTCTTTGTCTTCCGCCTTAAAAGAATCATAGCTCACGGTTTTTTGACCGGATTTTATCGAGACGAACAATTTCTCAGTCAGCGCCCGGATTGCCACGCCCGGTTTACCGGCTGCGCGATCAGATGCCTCCAGTCGGGCTTGTTGCTCGACCTTTACTTCACGGCGCCCTCTTCCGGGAATGTCCATACGGATTCCCGATACCGAGACGAAGCGGTAGGTTTGGCCCTTGAGGAATTTTGGAGCGAGAACTTTTCCCGAAGGGGCGTTTGTCCCTTCAGGCGCCGGAATATCCGTCGAAATATTTTGCGCATCGATATGACCCGGCAAAACCGGAATCAGCAGGGCGGAAAGGAGAAGGAAACCTGTCGGGGGGAATTTCACTTCCAAACTGGACCACAATCCGGCAATCAAGGCAATCAAATCAAATCACTCCACCTTTGAGTTCTGCCATTCTGGCTGTCTTGTCAGGCGCCCGCATCAGGGCTTCACCCACGAGGATTGCATCTGCTCCCCATTCTTTTACGCGTGCTGCGTCCTCGCCAGAATGGATTCCGCTTTCGCTAACCAAAATGCAATCGGGTCCGACTTCTTCGCTGAGAGCTTCAGTGCTGTGAAGGTCCACTTTAAAAGTTTTCAGATTGCGGTTATTCACCCCGATAATCTTAGCGTCGGTTTCCAGCGCTCGTTCCATCTCTTCGAGATCGTGGACCTCTACCAGAACATCGAGCTGATAGTTTTGGGCGACATCCAGTAGGTGGAACAGCTCATCCTGCTCCAGTGCTCCAACGATCAAAAGGATCGCATCTGCCCCTGCAATGACCGCTTCGTAAATCTGAACCTCATGAAGGATGAAATCTTTTCGGAGCAACGGTAAGTCCACCGCTGCCCGGATTTTGGGAAGATAGGAAAGGTGGCCCTGAAAGTATTTTTCGTCCGTCAGCACCGAAATCGCACTGGCTCCGGCCTCCTGATATTCTTTGGCAATGGCAACGGGATCAAAATTTTCCGCAATTACCCCGGCGGAAGGAGACGCTTTTTTCACCTCGGCAATCACCGCCATCTCAAAAGTGCCATAGCCCACGCCTTCCTCCTGATCCCTTATGCCACCGCCCAGCGCCGTGTAAAAGGATCGGAAATCTTCGCGATCCTGAGCTCCATATTTCAACTTATTGAGACGTGGAAGAAGCGCTTCAATCTCCTCCAGCTTGTCTTTAAGAATTTCGTCGAGTTTGTTTCCGAATGTTTGCATAGCCGTCGATTGGGCATCCATAGACCGACCGGCAGGACGTCGCCAGCGGATTTTAAAAATTTGCCTTGAAAATGCCTTTTATCCATCCAAATTAGCGTCCGCACCGCTCAAATGGGTGGTGAATGCGGGTGTAGCTCAGTGGTAGAGCGCGACCTTGCCAAGGTCGATGTCGTGAGTTCGAATCTCATCACCCGCTCCATTTTTTCAATCAAGCCGGTTCCGGCGAACTTTCTTTCTTCCATGGAACCGCTTTATCGATGGTCCAAATTCGTGACCGAAGATCAACTCGATGAATGGGAGACCAAACTCATTATCGAAGATGTGGTCTACTCCTCTGAAATGCTGGTGGGGCGAGAGCGCTGGCAGCTGTCGAGCTTTCAACAATCGAAAGAACGGGCTGAAGGCTTGAAGAAAAAATTCGGAGGCGGAATTACTGAGATCGAAGAGGAGTCCTGGTATCCGAAGCAAGCTACGGAGATTGGTCCGGTGTTGAGGATTCGGGATCGCATCGTCGTCACCGAAACGGATGATCCTGAACTCTTGGGAAAAGTGATCAAGGACAATCCGGATCGCATAGTGCTGAGCTTTCCGCCCCAACTTGCCTTCGGAACCGGAGCGCATCCTACGACCGCAGGCTGTCTGCGATTTCTCACAGACTTTAGAATCTCTTGTGGGGAAAACCCCTGGCGAGTTCTCGATCTCGGATGCGGTAGCGGGATTCTTGCAATTGCAGCAGCAAAATTGGGGGCGACAGACATCGTGGCGATTGAAAACGACGGCATGGCACTCGGTTACGCGATCAAAAATGCGGAGCGTCACGGAGTCGCCGATCAAATTACTTTTCTCGAAGCTGACGCCATAGAGTGGCTCAAAGACAAAAAGAACGGGCCTTTCGATCTGATCGCGGCAAATCTCTTCAGCTCTCTCCTCATCGAAATCCTTCCCACGGTGGGGAATGTCGCCACCGAAGAGGCTGGAATTATTCTTTCCGGATTCCTCTCCTCACAGGCCAGTGAAGTGACTCTGGCTGCAAAAGCAGCAAAATTTCCTCTCAAGGATTTCCTGCGAAGAGGGAAATGGGTCGCTGGTGTTGGAAAGCGGATCTGAATTCGTTCTGCCGCTCCGGCTGCTCTTACCTAAACCCGGCACATGCCGCTCTTCTTCGTTTCCCGGGGGAACGTGCAGTCGATTCAAGCCAGTCCTGCCGCATCCAATGTTTTACGCCCTTGCGGATTGCGTCATTTCGAAAAAATCGGCTATAGTGTCGCTACCCGCCTTTCCGTCATGCACCAATCCGTGTCACTCAATGTTATCCGAACTTTCTTTGTCGTGGTCGCGACAGCGATTGGTGTTTCCATTTCCATGGGCGAGTCGCTCAACCTCGGGTGGCTGGGAGCACTTTGCGGTCTCGGCTTCGGGCTGTTCGTAGTGATCGTTGATCTATCCCTGAGAAATTTCAGCATCCGCGGATTTTCCACCGGCACTTTCGGTCTGCTGATCGGGTTACTCTGCGCCTGGCTCGTAACAAGAATCGGTTTCTTTCAATCCGGGTGGATCGTCCAGTTCCCGCTCGCTGCCGAAATTTTTAATTTGGCTGTGTATCTCGGGTTCGGTTTCATCGGCATGATGCTCGCGATTCGAAGCAAGCGAGAGGAATTTTCCCTTCTCATTCCCTATGTTCGTTTCCGTCAGGATTCCCTGCAGGAGCTGCCCATTCTCCTCGACAGCAATGTCATTATTGACGGTCGGGTTCCAGGGCTTTGCTCGACAGGATTTCTCGGAGGATCGTTAATCGTTCCCCGTTTTGTTCTCGATGAATTGCAAGCTCTGGGGGATTCCTCCGACGAATTGAAACGTTCCCGGGGAAAACGTGGACTCGAATGCCTGAAACGGATGCAGGCCAATGACCGTCTTTCCGTGGAAATTCACGAAGATGAGTCCTCCAATGGGGATTCGGTAGATGCCCGCTTGATCGAGTTGGGATCCCGGATGGGTGCGAGGATTTTGACGAATGATGCCAATCTCGCCAAGGTCGCTCGATTGAAAGATGTTTCCGTATTGAGTGTCAACGAGTTGGCGATGGCGGTAAAGCCGACCGTCGCCCCCGGTGATGAACTCGATTTGGAGTTGGTCAAAGAGGGGAAAGATGAGCACCAGGCTGTCGGCTATCTACCTGACGGCACCATGATTGTCGTGAATCAGGGGATTACCCACCTCGGATCGACCCGTTCGGTTGTCGTTGCCGGTGCCGTGCAAACCAGCGCTGGAAGGCTGATTTTTGCCGAGTTGAAGGTCTGAGTGGGCAGGAACTTCGATTTTCGATTTTGGATCTGCTAAAATTGCAGTAGGAATGGGGGCAAATCGGATTATTGAATTCTGATTTTTGTCCTCTGACCACTGCAATCATGACCTCCAGCGAACTACGCCAATCATTCCTCGATTTTTTCGAATCGAAAAAGCACACCAGTGTGTCTTCGGCTTCTCTGATGCCGACCTCGCCAAACCTGCTTTTTACGAACGCGGGAATGAATCAGTTTATTCCTTATTTCCTGGGAACCGAAGCGGCTCCCTACGATCCACCGCGTGCTGCTGATACCCAGAAGTGCATTCGCGCCGGAGGAAAGCACAACGATCTTGAGGATGTCGGTTACGACACTTACCACCACACCTTTTTCGAAATGCTCGGAAACTGGAGTTTTGGTGATTACTTCAAAGAAGAAGCGATTTCCTGGGGTTGGGAATTGCTAACCGAAGTCTGGAAACTTCCGCCGAACCGTCTTTACGCGACTGTCTACTCTCCCGATAAAGGCGATCCCGCTGAATTTGACCAGGACGCCTACGACATCTGGGCCGGTATCTTTGAGAAAGCCGGACTCGATCCAAAGGTCCACATCGTCAACGGTAACAAGAAGGATAACTTCTGGATGATGGGAGAAACGGGTCCCTGCGGTCCGTGTTCGGAACTGCACGTCGACCTGACTCCTGACGGCGATACCAAAGGATCGCTCGTCAACATGGACGACGCTCGCTGTATCGAAGTGTGGAACCTCGTGTTCATTCAGTTCAATGCGAATGAAGACGGTACCTTTCGCCCGCTGCCGGCTTGCCACGTCGACACCGGCATGGGTTTCGAGCGTATTTGTTCGATCGTCCAGGGAACCAAAGGGCTCACTGATTTTTCCAATCTCGTGTCCAACTACGACACTGACGTGTTCTCTCCGATTTTTGAGAAGTTGTCGGAGATGAGCGGGAAGAAATACACCGCTACCGTGCCGGAAGGCGGGAAGCGGAGCAATCTCACGGAGCAGGAACAGATCGACATTGCCTTCCGCGTGATCGGGGATCATATCCGTACGACCAGCTTTTCCATCGCCGACGGTATCGAGCAGGGCAATGGCGGTCGCAATTATGTGATTCGGAACATTCTTCGCCGAGCTGTTCGCTTCGGCCGGATTCTTGGCTTCGGAGCCGATGAATCTTTTCTCTACCAACTTGTCCCGATACTCGTCGTTGAGTTCGGGGATGTGTTCCCTGAATTGAAAACCCGTCAGGAGAAGATTACGGAAACGCTTCTCGCTGAAGAGGAGCAATTCAATCGGACTCTCGACCGTGGACTGAAACTCTTCGATGATGCTGCCGACAAAGTAAGCCAGGGCGAAAATTTCCCGGCCGAAACTGTGGTCAAACTTTGGGAGACCTATGGTTTCCCGACCGACCTCACGACACTGCTCCTCGACGAGCGCAGCCTCAAAGTCGAATCCGAAGAAGTGGAACGTCTCGTTCAGGCTCACAAGGACACCGGATCCGAAGGGCAGAAGTCCCAGGTCGTCAGCGCCGTTTCCATCGAGACTGACGTTGTCACCGAGTTTGTGGGATTCGAAAAAGATGAATGCGAAGCAGAAGTGAAAGAGTGGATCGAAAACGATGACGGCATTTTTGCGGTTGTTAGCTGCAGTCCGTTCTACATTGAAAAAGGCGGACAGCTTGGCGATACCGGAACCCTGACTGTCGGCGATGAAACGGCGGAAGTGGCTGCGGTCTTCGGCGTGGGAGAAGCGACTGTTTTGCAGCTCGATCAGAAGCCGTCAACCGACAGCAAAAGTGTGACTCTGAAAGTCGACACCGACCGCCGCCGGGCAATCGAATCTCACCATACCGCTACGCACCTTTTTCATTGGGCATTGCACGAAGTGGTCAATCCTGACGCAACTCAGCAAGGGTCGCTTGTCGCGCCGGATCGCCTGCGTTTTGACTTCAATTCCAAGGCCTTGAATGCTGATCAACTTCGCAAAATTGAGAGCGACGTAAACGCGACAATTGATGCGAATGATACCGTCAGCTGGAAGGAAGTTCCGCAGTCGGCGATCAAAGACAATCCGAAGATCATGCAATTCTTCGGTGACAAATATGGCGACCTCGTCCGGGTTGTTCAGATTGGCGGTAAGCCAGGTGAATTCGACGGCTACTCCATGGAGCTTTGCGGGGGAACTCATACCCGCAACACCGGCGATATCGGATTTTTCAAAATCAAAAGCGAAGGAGCTGTCGCTGCCGGGATCCGACGGATCGAAGCGGTCTGTGGTGAATCTGCGAGTGCCTTGATTCAGGATCAGGCAGAAGCAACTGCTGCAGACGCAAGCGATGCTCTCGCCAAATTAGATTCCGTGAATGCCAAGCTCAAAGCGATCGACAAGCCAACTGTCGATGCCGGGCAGGGCGACGATTTTCTGAAAGAAATCCAGAGTGATTTGTCAGAAGGGAACCTTTCCGCAGCGGACAAAAAACTGAACGCGTTTCAAACCCATCGGGATGAGCTCAAGGCCAAAGCGATTCAAGCAGACAAGTCTTTGAAAAAAGCATCCGCCGGAGCCGCCGCTTCCATCGCTGCGCAATGGTACACTGATGAGATCGAAGGTCTCTCCGGAAATGTCTACGCAGGAATTCTCCCCGGAGATTCACCCGCGCTCTTGCAGGAAGCGATCAACACAATCAAATCACGTCAATTCGAAGGAGCCGTCGCTGTTGGTCTTCTCGACGATGGCGGTACGCTGCATTTTGGAGCCATCGTTCACGACAGCCTCACCGGACAATTCAAGGCCGGCGACATCGTCCGTGAATCCCTCGCCGAAGCCAATGGCAAAGGCGGAGGGAAACCCGAGATGGCGCGTGGCGCTGCTCAGAATGCGGCCGGGAAAGCCGACGACGTGATTGCGAAGGCGAAGGAATTGCTGGGTGCGTAAATCGTAGGACGGAATGCCATTCCGTTCCTCTGCCTATCCGCCGGAGCATTGGCGGGATTCTCCGAAACGGAATGGCATTCCGTGTTACTTTCGTCGTTCGCTACTTTACCCGTGCCAACTTGATAATCCGTCCATCGGTATTCCAGTCCTGGACGAAGAGATTGCCGTCATTGTCCCAGTAGGAACCGTGGGTGCCGCTGAAGACGCCTTCGATCCAGTCAGCTTGCTTCACGCCGAAGGAGCCGCGGGTCTTGGGGTTGGAGTTGTGGCCGAGGACGGCAATGATGGTATTGCTTTTGTCGAGGATCACGACCCGACCGTGCAAGTCCGGAACGGAAACATAATCCCCCTGAATTGCGACCGATGTCGGCATCCCGAGACCGGTGACGACGACTTCGATAAACTCACCGTCCAGGCTGTAATGAAGCAAGCGCCCTTTCGGTTTGTGATTGCGGTCGCAAACCAGGAGTCGTGGCGGATCGTAGCGCGTGTCGAGCGTCATGCCGTGGGCAGTGTTGAACTGCTTCAACTCGTTTCCCTTTTCCCCGAAGTGACTCAGGTATTTCCCAGTCTTGTCGAATCGGAAGATCCGGTTGCTGGCGTATCCGTCGGATAGATAAATGTCGCCGTTGGCAGTAACGGTGATCGCGGTGGGACTGAATTTGTCGAGCGGGTTGAGTCCTGATTCCTTCGGAAAAGGAAGCAGCATTACAATTTCCCCGTCGCTCGCCCGGAACTTCATTCCTTCGCGGTTCTTGTTGCGAGCGGCGTAAATGTATTCCGTGCCGTCTTCCACCCGGATCTCGACGTCGTGCATATTTGCGTATTCCTCTCCGACGAATTCGCGGATCACTTCTCCTTCCGGCGAGAAAACGACCACGCCTTTGTTGGCACTCACGTAAACGTTTCCTTCTTTATCGACCACCACGCCACCATGAGTAGGGCCCAGAACTGATTTTCCATTTTCATCCAGTCCCCAACCCGGAACCGTGTCGAAGGTCATGATTCCTGTTCCCATCCGAACGGGTTCCGTCGTTTTCTCCAGTTCCGGTTTTGGTTCAGGCTTGTTTGTTTCAACGGATGCCGTTTCAGTTTGCGGTGCCGTTGCAGGCGAAGGCTCAGCAGTCAGCTTATTCTCCTTTTCGGACTCGTTCGAATCCTGACAGGCGATGAGAGTGAACAGGCAAAGAGCGAGGGTAAACGGGAGCAGGATGCAAAATTTCTTCATGGTCACCATGAAATCGGACAATCCACCGTCTGTCGATGGCGCAATGGAGATTTTTCGAGGATGGTCGAGGGGAAATCTCAGGTCATACAGGTAACAGAAAAGCGAACGAAGGCTGGCTGGATTAGGGGTTCCCTTTTGCGTTGGAAATGCCGTAGGGTGGTCGTGAAATGGTCCGATCTCATCTGTCTAAATCCCTGTGCTTCTCCGCGCTAATTATCTTTCCAGTTTTGGTCGATGCGGAAGAATTGCCTCCCGAACATGCCGCTCGCATGAAAGCCGGGACGGAGCTTTTCAAGAAATCAATTCGTCCAGCACTGGTTGAGAATTGCTTGAAATGTCATGGCGATGAAAAGGTGCGTTCGGGGCTTGATGTTTCCTCCCGCGAATTGCTTCTGAAGGGCGGCGACACGGGCGATGCCATTGATTTGGAAAAGCCGGAGAACAGCTTCCTGCTCGCACTCATCAAGCATGAGGAGGAGCCGGAGATGCCACCGAAAAAGGACAAGCTTCCGGATTCCCTGATCGCAGATTTTCAAAAGTGGATCGAGCTCGGCGCGCCCTACGACAAACCACTTCTTGAGAAGAAAAGCGACAAGCCAGCCGAGATGCGGGTGACTGACAGCGATAGGGAATTTTGGTCTTTCCAGCCGCTGGCAAATACCGAGCCGCCAAAAGTGGAGGGCGACTGGGCGAAGACAGAGATTGATCAGTTTGTTTTCGCAAAACTAAGCGAGGAGAAACTCGCTCCGAATCCGCCAGCCATCGACTCAGCGCGGATCCGTCGGGCCTATCTCGATGTGATCGGTCTGCCACCGACTCCGGAACAGGCGAAGGCGGCATTGTCGATGACCCATGCGGAGTTGGTTGATGATTTGCTCGCCAGCCCGCACTACGGCGAACGCTGGGCGCGCCATTGGCTCGACGCAGCCCGCTTTGCGGAGAGCCATGGTTTCGAGCAGGATTATGACCGGAAGTTTGCCTATCACTATCGCGATTTTGTCATCAAGGCGCTCAATGCGGATATGCCCTGGGATCAGTTCATACGCTATCAGTTGGCTGGCGATGAAATCGCTCCCGAAGATCCACTGGCGCTGATGGCGACTGGTTTCCTCGGAGCCGGAGTCTTTCCCACTCAGCTAACGGAGAAGGAATTTGAAAGCGCGCGCTACGATGAACTCGACGACATGGCCGCAACAACGGGAACGGCGATGCTCGGGCTCACCATCGGTTGCGCTCGCTGTCATGATCACAAATTTGATCCGATCCCGGTGAAAGATTATTACCGCTTTGTCTCCACCTTTACGACGACGATTCGGAGTGAGGTTGATGTCGATCTCGATCCGGAATCCTATCGAGAGGATTTGAAAAAGTGGGAGATCGGGCATGCCATACTGCTATCCGAAAAAACCGCTTACGAAACGAAGCCCGAAGTGCTTGAGTCTTTCAATCAATGGCTCAAGACTGATGCGGCATCAGTCGTATCAAACAGTGACTGGACGATTCTGGATCCGGACGAAGCATCGTCCAGTCAACAGGCCACGACCCTCACGTCGCAGTCGGACGGTGTGGTCGTCGCCAGCGGAAAAGCTCCGGCAAAAGAGACTTACACCGTAAAATCCAGTCCGCGTCCCCAGGAGATCCTCTTTGTCAGAATCGAAGCCTTAAGCGATCCATCGATGAAGCGGAATGGACCGGGGCGGGCAGGTAATGGGAATTTTGCGCTCAGTCATTTCAAAGTTCTGACGGTTGATAAGAAAGGCAAGAAGCAGAATGTGAGCCTGATTTCAGCAGAAGCCACTCATCAGCAAAACGAGGGTAATCTGTCAGTGGCTTCCTCGATTGATGATGATTTTGACGGCACAGGATGGGCAGTCGACAAAGGAGGAATCGGAAAAGACCAAGCTGCGGTTTTCAAATTGAAGGACCCTCTTCAACTGGCCGAAGGTAAGTCTCTCCAATTCGAACTCAGATTTTCCAACAATGGGCAACACAGCATGGGCAAGTTTCGCCTGTCTATTAGTGGAAAAGAAAAACCTCCCGTGCTTGTCGGTGGCGGAATGTCCGAATCCCTGAGTAATGCGCTAACCGCATTGCTTACGGGTCGACTGATGCAGGAACATCGGAAAACGTTTTTTACCTACTTTGCGAAATCTGATCCTGCCTGGGTGAAAGTGGACGCCGATGTTCAGGAATCTTTGGCGAAGAAACCGCAGCCAAACCTCGCCAAAGTTCAGGTTACAAGCGAAGGGTTTCCTCCGACCAAACACCATGCCGACGGTCGCGGATTTCCCCATTTCTATCCGGAGACGCACTTGCTGAACCGGGGTGATCCAAACCAGAAATTGGCTGTCGCAGAATCGGGCTATCTTCAGGTGCTGATGCGCAACAACAAGTCGACTCCTGATTGGCAGGAAAGCCCGCCGCCGGATTGGAAGCGGACCAGTTACCGCAGGCTCGGCCTCGCAAACTGGATGAGCGATGTTGAGAACGGTGCCGGTCATCTTCTTGCGAGAGTCGCCGTCAACCGGATCTGGCACCATCATTTTGGACGTGGAATCGTATCGACCCCGAACGATTTTGGCCTGCAGGGAACGCTGCCTTCGCATCCCGAATTGCTCGATTATTTGGCTCAGCGATTCATTGCCGGCGGCTGGAGTGCCAAAGCGCTTCACCGCGATATCCTGCTCTCGGCGACTTGGCAACAGAGCAGCGCGCCTTCGGCTGAACACGCGGCGATTGATCCGGATAATCAATTTCTCTGGAGGTTTGCCCCTCGTCGCATTGAAGCTGAGATTGTGCGTGACTCGATCCTATCGGCCGCGGGTCAACTGGACGCTGAAATGTATGGGCCAGGGACTCTCAACGAAAGTCACCAACGCCGCAGTATCTACTTCATGATCAAACGCAGTCGGCTCGTTCCCATGATGCAGATCTTCGATCAACCCGAACCACTCGCCAGCCAGGGTAGTCGCCCCAGCACCACGATCGCTCCGCAGGCGCTGCTCTTCATGAACAATGCCCAGGTGGTCAAATGGGCGAATGCACTTGCTGTCAGCGTCGAATCGGAGGATACCGATGCCGCCGTTGGTGAACTCTATCTTCGAACGCTCAACCGCGACCCTGTCTCTTATACACATCTGACGCTGCCGACGAAGAGGATAGTGTAGAT
>OJCB01000185.1_pt1 | contig 26631 bp, 20 predicted proteins | sample 1591501 | NCBI WGS metagenome assembly OJCB01 (sample SAMN05416813, study PRJEB24817) | seawater metagenome | isolation source: Sea water | place: Canada:Atlantic | collected 2013-07 | reverse complement strand
AGCCTCGGTCTCGTGGGCTCGGAGATGTGTATAAGAGACAGTCTTCGTTGAAGACAGCAAGATCGGGAAACACTTCGGCGACCTCTTCGGCGATGAGGCCATACTGAATCGGCTTTTTCCCGTCAGCGTAGTCCTGCTTGTAGCGGAAGGTAACCGGGCGCAGTTGGTGGAGACGGTTGCTGATTTCACTTTCGTCCATTTCGTGGATGTCCTCCTTGTAGCGGCGGGAGGAAGAGATCGTGCCGAGTTGACCATTGCTGTCGATCACCACGGCGATGGCGTCGTTCGCTCCGGTAGTCACGCCGCGTGTGCCGGAGAGGAATGCCCGGTTCTGGCCAGCGCCAATGCGGATCGTGTTTGATTCTGCAGCGACCCCTTCGTTGCCAATCATGATGTTGTAGGATCCCGTCGTCAGGTTCTTTCCGGAGTCAGTCCCCAGTGCGATATTGTTGTCACCGGTTGTGTTAAAGCGGAGGGCATTGGCACCGGTGGCGGTGTTCTCGCTTCCTGTTGTGTTGGACCGGAGCGCGTTGGCACCGTTCGCCGTGTTCCGGGAACCCGTGGTGTTGATTTCGAGCGTAAAGGTACCGGTGGCGGCATTCTGGTTTCCTGTGGTGTTGGATTCAAGAGCGGAGACTCCGTTGCCGGTATTTTGAACGCCGGACATCGTGAGATTTCCGGCGACAGGACCGGCGAAGAAATTGGCGGCACCGAAGCTGTGCAACAGGGTGCTGGATCCGGAGTAGATGACGCCCGTGGTGTCCGTTGACGAGGGGAGGGTCAGGTTGCCGTCAGCGAGTGAAGTATTCCCTGCCGAGAGTGTTTGCGCCGACAGCGCGTAACCCACGGAAGCGATCCTCCGGTCAGGAGTCAACAATTCGAAAGTCGTGCCGTCGTCCGCAGAAAACCACAGCCGAAGAGCGACATGAGAATTGTTCGCAAAGATTGTGGCCGGGACCGGGGGCATCGGCAAATCTCCGAGGAGCACACTGTAGTGCCCTTTGGAAACGGTCACCGAAACTGCGGCTGCAGGCTCGTTGCCGTTTGTGCTCGTGCCATCGTTGGACCAGAGAGTTGTTTCCAGGGCTGAGTTAACAAGCACAAACTTGAATTGACCGGCACCATCAAAATTGACGTTGTTGACGGCGATCCGACCCTGGTGACTGAGAATGCCGGGAGGATCGATGGCCCTGGTAATAAGGGGGAACGCCGTCGCCACAAAAAGAAGGGCTGCGATGCAGGCACGCCGGACGAAGCCGCCGGCGATCATCGTCCGCTCGCGGGAATTTTGGTGGAAGGCAGTTTGAAGAGAAGTTTGCATAGTATTTTGTTTTTCAGTTCCAGCAGGGGCCGACCGGAGTCATTCCGGAGTGCCTGCTACTAATGAACGCGAAATCCTGAGTCCGGATGACTCATCGAATTTTCAAAAAAAGATGATTTTTTTTCGCCGGCCGATGGTGGCGCGAGGATTCCCGACGCGATTCAGGCTCCCGGATTCCGGAATTCTCAACTGACGACAGTGAAACCCCGGCTCACTCCGCCAGACGCTTCACTCTGAGCTCAGAAACCTCCCAGCCTTCCGCCATCATGCCGAGAGCAATCCGGCCGGCACCGATCCCGTCAGCGGATTTGTTCCAGGCTGCGTTGTGGCTCAGCGCCGAGACAGGACCGGTCCATTCGTAGAGATCCTGATCATCGAGAAAAGCGGTCACCGTTGCCTGGTCCCCATCAAGCTGGACGATCAGATCCAGGACGTGCCATTCGGAATCGTTGATCTGCTTGCCCTCGATGGCATTGGCGAGAGCATTCAAGCGCTCGTCGTTGATCTGTTCCAGACCGGTGAATTTTCCCTGGTATCCATCCAGATCGAATCCGGCCATGCGATCTCCAATGGGCAATGCCACATGAAAAACTTTGCCTCTGGAGACCTCCCGGACCCGTGTCCGCAAGTGATAGCTGCAGTTGGAGAAATTGCCGGGTAGTCCCAACTTTCCGAACTCCTTTTCATTGGTGCTCGACACGATCCCATCCTTCATCCGCCAACCGTTTCCTTCGCTCTCGACAATCTCCGGTGTGAGGACAGAGAGAAGATCGCTCCAGCCTTCGGAGTCCGGTTCGGGTTCCTTTTCCGGCAGCATCGAGGCCAGTGAAGTTGGAGTCTCGGGTGGAGGGGCTTTCTCGAGGGGCTTCCCGGCATTTTCATCGAGCGGAACTGCATCAGCTTGTGGATCCTTCAGCGATTCCGGCTCCCAGATCATGGGATTCTCATCCACTGACGCACAGCTGAGAAGTTTTCCGCTGGGGCTGAAGGAAACGGAGAGAATATCAAAGGCGTGAGTGTGAAGCTCCTCGATCATCTGCCCGGAATCGAGATCCCAGAGCCGGATCTTCTGGTCGGTGGATGCCGTGGCGATGATCGGTCGGGTCGGGTGCCATCCGATGGCCGAGATCGTTCCATCATGGGCACGGAATTCCTGCCGGATGGCCAAAGTCTTCCCGTCGCGTATCCGCACCATCTTGTCCAAACCCGCTTCGGCAAACCGGCTTCCATCAGGATCAACCGCGATGCATTCGACAGGGGAATCTTCCTCCACCCTCTGAAGGAGATTTCCGGTTTCCGGGTCGCAAAGCACGATCCATTCTTCCGAGCCGGGTTCGAGCCTTTCCGCTTTCGCTGTGACCACCCCTACGATCCGCTTGTTGCTGAGCCAATCGACATCACGCCAACGCAGATAATCACCACGTTCGAGGTCGGCCAATTCACTAAGGTCGAGGTAATCCAGTCCTTTCAATGTAGACGTGCCGACTTTAGCCACTTTCCTCCCCCCGAAAGCGAGGACCAGATCTCCTGCAGGACTCATGCGGATTCCTAGAAGTCCACCGTGAGACCGAGTGGCGACATGCTGCACCTCCCCGATGGCGTCGCTGACCCGACGCACAGTGACAATCCGATTTGTCGATCCCCCGAATACTTGGCACATTGCAGCCCACTCGCCACCCGTGCTAACACTCACATTTCTCAGGTTTCCTTGCAGATGCCAAACAGGCTTAACATTTCCGGTCGGGGAAATCCGGTGCAGCGCCAGATCGGAAGAGGTCCCTGCAGCTGTAATCACCGCATCGTCTGATTTCCAGAATGCGAGTGGTCCCTTATTCAGCGACTCGATCGTCACTTTCGGCCGGAGCCCGGTGAGGTCCCAGGCGCCGGCGTTTTTTCCCGACACGAGAATTTCACCGGAAAGCGGATGCACCTTGATTGTCTCGATCACGGAACTGCCACCGAGGAGGGAGCGAATCCGGTGTCCGCTTCGTGTGTCCCAGACCTCGATTTCCTGACGACCATCCAGAGTCATCCCGGCTGTCACGAGTTTTCTCGAGTCCGGCGCCCAGGTAATCGTCCCCCCTCCCCTCGGGACACGGGATTTGGTGTCTCCGTTCGTCGGCGTAAATATGGTGGTCAGCCTCGGGCTGTCTGCGACTGCAATTGATCCATTTTTTGAAACCGCCAGGGCCGTTGCCAATCCATTGATACGACGTTCGGCCAGGTCAGGGGCCGGTTCTCCGTCAAGAGCACGAAACATTTGCGGCCCCTTCTCGCCCTCCGCAATAATTACGTTTTTCCCATCCGGGGTGAAAGCGCAATACAGTTTGATCCTATCTCCCTCTTCCGGTCTGCGTGTCCAAAGTCGCCTCCCGGTGTCCGCCTCCCAAACGCTCGCTGCCATTGCATGCCGGCTGGTTTTGTATGCTGATACGTGCGTGCCCTGGAGCAACAGTTTTCCGTCCGCGCTAAATTCTAGATAGTTCGTTTTCCCCGCAAGCCAATCCGCGAGCTTTTTGCCGTTCCGGCTGCTGTGAATGGCGATGCAGCCTTTTCCATTGACTTGTCCAGTGGCGATGCGCTCACCATCGCGGGAAATGGCCATCCGCATCTCTGTGACCCATCCTATTTCTGAAAGTCCGGATTTGAATTCTCGCAGGCGTTCACCGGTTTTGATGTTCAGAAAGGTGACCATTCCGCCCGGGGTGGCGATGGCGAAAACATGGGGCAGCTTCGGATGTGGTACCGAGTCCTGGATTTCGCCCATTCCCTCGGGAGGGAAATTCTTGAGGGTCGTGTCGGATTGTCGGTGCAGGTAATTCCACGTATTGTCCCGAAGATCCTCCGGCACTTTTTCAAGTGCCGCCTGCATTGCTACCCCATTGCCTTCGCGGAGAGAGGAATCGGCGAGGGCGATGTTGGCCTGGGCGGAGGACTGGCGGGCTTCCTCCTCGTTTTTCAGTGCGATAGATTCTGCCGTTTTCGCAGCTTCCTCCCCGGCGACAGCACGTCGCTCCTTGGCGCGCAGGTTCAGAACGAACATCACCGCCAGTGCCGTGATCAGCACCCATGCCGCCGCCGCCGTCGTGAAGATGCCCTTGTTGCGCTTGATCAATAGAGCGAGTTGTTTCCCCAATCCCGCTTGTTCCGCACTGGTGGCAAATCCGCTCTGGTAGGCTTCGATATCGGCGCTGAGCGCGGCGATATCCGGATAGCGTTCAGCCTTTGCCAATGCCAAAGCCTTCATCGCGACGGCGGACAGTGCTGCCGGAATCCGGCCACCCGGGATATGAGGCAGTGGGCTGATCTTCTTCGCTTCGAGAACGTCTCCCTTCTTCAATTTCACACCGTCCACGCTCGACTTCTGCCAGGTCGTAATCGGAGTAAGATCCCCCGTCTGCACCTTGTCGAGGATCTCGTAGACATCCGAGCCTTCCACCGGTGGTCGCAGTGTCAGGATGGCGTAGAGGATGCCTCCCAGCGAATAGATATCCGATCTCGCATCCATTTCCCCGATCTCCCCGGCCGCCTGCTCGGGGCTCATGTATTGCGGGGTGCCCATGACGGAACCCTCCAAGGTCGCGCCGATAGCAGATACATCGGAAAGTTCAGCCTGGGGATTAATTGATTGCGGATCGATGAGCTCGGCGCTGCCGTCGAGAATCTTGGAAATGCCCCAGTCCATCACCAGCACTTCCCCGAATTCGCCGACCATGATGTTCTCCGGCTTGAGGTCGCGGTGAATGATATTTTCGGCGTGGGCAAAAGCGATCGCGTCGCAGACTTTCCGAAAAATGGTGAGAAGACGATCGAGGGTGTAGTATGCTAGAACGTCGGGATCTTCATTGCGAAGATCGTTGATGACGTCCTGGAGCGTGCGCCCCTTGACGAGCTTCATCGAGTAGTAAAGGTCGCCCGAAGAATCGCGCCCGAGATCGTGAACAGGAACAATGTTCGGGTGCTCCAGTTTTCCAAGGACAGCGGCCTCCTGCACAAAGCGCTTTTTCTGCTCATCACTCTGCCCCGCCTCGGCGAGCATGACCTTGACCGCGATCTTTCGACCGAACTTGCAGTCGTCGGCTTCAAGGATAGCGCCCATTCCGCCCTGAGCGATGCGATTGCCGAAGACAAACGGAACGGGAGCGTCGGGATTGGCGGCGGAGACTCCTCCCGCATCTCCCGGTGTTTCATTCGAAGATTCTTCCGTGCGCTCAGGGAAGGCTAAGGTCCGGGCCTGGTCATCAGTGGAAAATGCCAGGGTTGCGTCGTGGTCTTCCTCCGCCGATTTTGCCAAAAAGGTTCCTGCCTCATCGTGGGAGTGCAGCAGGATCTCCACGCGCTCACGCAGATCGCTATCATCGCCACAAGCCTTATCGAGGAAGATGGCGCGTTCTTCGGGAGGAAGAGAAATCGCTTCGGCAAACAGGGTTTCTTCAGTCATTCAACAGGGTGCAATGGTCATACTACAGAGAAACGCGAAATAAGGATTGGGAATGACTCACTTATTTTCCGGGACGGACTTTCGAATGAAGCCAGGCACGGGCATAAGCCCAGTCGCGATCGGCTGTGGCCTTTGAGATTCCGAGGACCTCCGCCGCTTCGGCGCTACTCAGTCCGACGAAATAGCGCAGCTTCACGAGTTGCCCTTTTCGTTCATCCAATTTCAGAAATTCCTGAAGTGCTTCATCGAGAGCAAGTAACTCATCGGATTTTTCCGGGGCTGTCGCCGGGGCATTGATGGTGTCCAACCCGGTGCGTTGCCACTCGCCTCCGTGCCGGACCGCTTTCTTACGCCGCGCCCGATCGATCAGAATTCTCCGCATCGCCTCGGCCGCCGCCATGTAGAAATGCCCGCGATTGTCCCAGCGCACATCCTCTTCCGATTTCACGATACGCAGGTAGGCTTCGTGCACGAGTGCGGTAGCGCCAATCGTTTGACCGGGCGCTTCCATTGACATTTTCTGCGCAGCCAGATTGCGCAGCTCGTCATACATCGAAGGCAGGATTTCAGCAGCCTTTCTTTTCTGTTCCCGGGAGCGGTCTTCTGAATCGGGTTCGCGGGATGATGTGTCACTGACTTTCAAACCGGGTCATATTATCAAGAACAGCAATCAGAATCAATCTTTGGCTGATCGCATTCCGAAGATTTGCGGAAAGCGAAATTCGAAGAATGAAAGGGAATATTCCGGGGCCGGGCGACACGCCCTACCAACAAGCTCTCCGCAGCAGGACGACTTCCGCAATGCGAAACGCTTCGCCCTCGACTCACGTAGTGACTTTGCGAGAGCCAAGAAATGTCGCATGACACCCGAAACGCCGGAAACGTCACCTCCTGCTTTGGTGATTTCCCTTTCTTGCTGCCGCGGACCTTGCTAGGTTTCCTTTTATGAAAGTAATTCCATTTTGTATTGTGGTCGCCTTTTCGTTTCTGGGTTCGAATCTATTCCTCTGCTCCAAAGCAGAAGCGGCTGATCAAGAGCACGTGGCTATTCTCAAATCGGGTATGGAAAAGTGGAATGCGTGGCGCAAGGCGAATCCCACAGTGAGAGCCGTCTGAAAGCGGCTACACTTTGGAACGCCGATTTATCCAAAGCAAACGTTGCCGGTGCTGATTTTACAGGAGCGAACCTTTTCGAGGCCAACGTCACCTGTGTGGATTTCTCCAAAGCCAAAACGGTACACGGCGCGAACTTTATCGACGCGAAAGGATACAAGTCGCCGAACTAACGAAACTGCCTCTCAAGAGAACAGAAGTCACTCGAGCGAAGTTGGAAGGAGGGCGTTTCAATATCGAGTGGCATGGACTCCGGAGGCTTTGATCAAATATCTCAAGGTTCCATCCTCTGCTTTTGGGTTGGCAATTTTTCGCAATTCTTTTTGGAGAGCGGTCATGTCGGGAAGTTTGAACGTGGTTTTCCCGTCTCCTCCGATCACATTTCGGATGATATCAAAGAGGTCTTCATACTTACTAATTTGAAGCTCCTTTCCTTCTGCCGGCATCCAACCTGCCGGGACTAAGTATCCGGCAAAGATCATGGTTTCTCCGGTAAAGCGGTCGTCGTTTATATCCAGATCGAGACCGGTACCATCCCCACGAGACGGATAAAGGCCACTGAGGCAAATGATGTATCGCAATGCTGGAACGTCAGAATTGGCATTGTTTTTCACTTCGAACGCTTTCTCGGCTTTTCGCAGATCTGGAATGGCAAAATTGCTTTTGCCATCCCCTCCGTAAGACGCTCCTAGAAGTGAGAAGAGTGCCTCATTCTCTGCAAGCAGAAGTTTCTGCCCTTCACAAAATGCCCAACCTCGCGGGGCAAAATCTATCGCTACCAGCCGGATCTCGCCAAAATAGGCATATGGGGAAAGCTTCCCTTGAGCCGGAAGGCTCAAGGGCGCGACCAAAATCAGGAGCATCAGGGAGAAACGATTAAGTGGAATTCTGTAAGTTGATTTCATGAAATCAGATGGAGTTGGAAATTTGGGATTCGTCGAATTCGATACAGAGCTTTTAAAACAAGTTCACGATCGCGAGGGAAAGGTCCCGGTGACTGCAATGATGTAGATTATGAAATTCTTTTTATTCTCCGCCAGGCCCATTGCTTTATGAATTCGTGCTTCCTCCTTGCGCATGTCGGGTAGTTTGAAAGTCCTGCGACCGTCCCCGCCGAAACGCGTACCTACGAGTGCGTAGAGCGACGTATACTCCGCGATGCTCAGTTCTCTACCGTCGCAGCGCATATATCCACGTGGAGCAAACGACCCGGTATACAGACGCATTTCGCTCAGCTGCGGTATCTCACCTGCATTGAGAGTTGATACCCATGAAAGGCTCAGCACGAAGGTGGCAATCCAAAGGAAAAGCCGCTTTGCCAAGCGGGTACAGTTGTGGGTTCCTATACTCATGCCCCGAGATTGCGGGGACGGCTGAATGGCGTCAAGAGTATTCGAATCTCTCACAAGCCACTTCGAATCAGCTACCGCCGTTTTATGAAACCACCTCTGTTGGTTCAGTTTCGTTATCACTTGAGATGCCTTGCAAGAAATTCCCACGTCCGCCTCCACATTTCACCCGATAACACGGAGGTAAGGATTCCGGCAACACCCCGACATTTCTTAACAAAAGAATCCCGGGGGGGCAGGTAAACAGTCAAAGGGTTTGAATATCACTAGGACCATTCCCTCCAATTGCATGGCCACGATTCTGAGTTGAATGGAATATCGATATCCTTACCGATCAACTCCCATGGGGAGGCTATTCTAACGCCCCTGAACGGGCCGATCTATTTGCAGGCAAGCCGATTCTCCACGGATCGACAATTCACCGCGAAATTCGTCCTACAATCTACCTACCAGGATCAGCCTCCCCCAACCCCGCAGACGGAACTCTTGGCTCCAGTGACGCTCGCACCGGAGTGATCACTCGCTCCTCTGCCTCGCCTTAGACACACAAGCCACAATGTTCGGTGGTTTCCGTCCATTTTCTCTCTAAATCAGATCTGCTGATATGGCCCGAGCTTTCCGATATTCTCCCCAGCCTGCCTCCGGCGCGCCCCCTCTACTAAAATATTCGAACTCAAGAGTTGGAATGAAATCACAAACAACCATTAACCTTGTTAATTATGGAAATTATATTATATTGTTATTCCTGTCTGATTTTAACTGCCTAGCAAAGGAACTTAATTCAATGAATACGGAACAATTTCGAATGGTTTCCTCGCTGATCGGCGAAGGTGGACTCGCTGTGTTAACGACCTGTGGAAACGATGGCATGCCCCACGCCACCTGGATGAATGCAGTGGTGATTGATGGCCTTCGAGAAGTCGTGGCGATTACCTCACCGGAGTCCCGCAAGGTTCTCAATCTCGAAGAAAATTCGCAGGCAGAGTGGATGTTCACCTCACCTTCCTTTGAGACGGTAGCGCATCTTTCCGGCATCAGCACGATTGTCGGTGAAGAGGAAGCGCTGAAGTATTGGGATTTGGTCCCTCACAAATCGAGAGGCTTTTACCGACACTACCGAAAGCCGGAGCTGCATTCCGACTTTGCAATCATCCGGACGACAGTCAGCAATGTCAAACTCGTCAAACCGATGGGATACCGGAAGACTGAAATTGCTCACGGCGATGTGGCTCTTCCGTCTTAAAGGCGAAAAGGATCCAATCCCTCCTCGTCTATTGCGGCAGAGGCGGCTCAATTTCCGAAATTAATGTGTCCCATATGTCCGGCACATCCCAGGGGCTCAGCTTGACGATTTGCTTTTCATCAGAAACAAGAGAACCCACTTGTCCCGGCCCAATATCGACGCGGTTGTTCGGCCCCTTCATAGTCATCGATCCCTCTCTTACGAGGCCCATCGCTGCTTCTTTGTAATTCATGATGATGACGTCAGAACCTCGAATCCCGCAAATGGCGACGCCGCATCTGACATCAAAGGCCGAATTCCGGCCCCAGCCCTTAAAAAACGATCGGATCTTCCCGACAATGAGGCGCAGGCCGACATGGCGTTCTTCGAGTTCAACGTCGAACTTGTCGAACACCGCTTCACTCGCTGGCCCAAGGTTTAGAATACTGGGGCCAGCTTTCAGTTCTTCGTTGCGGTCGGCAAATTGAATTCGGACACGGCCCCGGGCGTCGGTAGTCATCCTGTCTCCCAGTTCGACCGGCATCCCCTTTACTACCGCTACCGGTTTGCTTCCAGGTGTTTTACTGAGGATAGTCGCACCTTCAAAAACGGCCAAAACCCGCCCGATGATTTGACCCGGTTCGGTACCGAGTGCAGCGGCTGTTTGAGGCTGCGCCAAGGCTAAAAACGTGAAGAGAAGGCAAAGCGGCATGTAACTGACATTCAGGGAACTGCCCCAATTTCTGCAATGAAGTAGGCTGTTCATACAAATATGAATTCGTAAATTTCTGCAAATGGCAAGACAATTCCCTCGGGAACCGAACTGGGATCAGGCGACATTTCTTGAAAGGAAAACGGTCCCCACCTTCGATTTCCCCATGCCCCGGGCTCCGCGAATTGAATTTGAAGGAGCGTGCTATCATGTGATGGCACGGGGAAACCGGCGGGAGCCGATCGTGTTTGACGAGGCCGACTGCAGGATGTTTCTCATGACTTTCGGGGAAGCGGCAACGAAGTGCGGATGGGAGGTGTTCGCCCGGGCCATCTGGAAAGAAACGATTGTGAGTCAGGAGTGGATTGCAGAAACGCTGAACTTGAAATCGGAAGCGAACGCCAGCCAGTAAATTCAAAGGTTTGCTCGATTGGAAAGAAGGCGAGCTGCCGCCAGAAGTTAGATGATGGACACAGTCACGCAATGTGGCCTGACCATAATTCCAGAAGACAGGGGGCTTCAGTCAGCTTGTCTGTCACGATTTGTCGCCGGCCCCGTTTTTCATGCGCCTTGTCAGATCTGAAGCCCTTATTTTGGCTGGAATTGCCTTTACTTCGATTGGCGACTGGGAAACAGTCAATTCGTGGCCGGATCTTTTTCTCTCTACCGGCTCCTCTCCCTAAGGTCCGGGAAGGAGCCCGGGCTGCCCAACCCCAGATGCTCGTTCTCCCGAACTGGTGCCTAACATAACAGAAAGCGTGGCTCATGGAGACTTTGTCGAAAAACTATTACCCGCGTTCTACGGAGAACCACTGGATCACAAAACCGCGGAAACTTTTCGGATTCGCGAAAAATATTCTCGCCGCATCTTTCCTCGCGTTTGTTTTTTTCGGCCTGTCGACTGTGGAAGCAGAACCTATCGGCAGCGCCCGGGACGGGCTTGAGCCGGTCGTGAGTTCCTCAGTAAGTGCCTTTGCACAGCAAGCTGATGGAAAAATTCTCCTTGGGGGCTTCTTCTCTACGATCGACAGCATACCCCGACGCTATCTCGCCCGATTCAACGTGGACGGCTCCCTGGATGCGGGTTTCGCTCCCGATATCCAAAATACTGCTGGAGGTGAAGTGAGGTCGATCGCGGTTCAAGCCGATGGAAAGATTGTCATCGCCGGATTGTTCACGACCATCGCGGGTGTGAGCCGGAACAATCTGGCCCGGCTCGAGGCCGACGGAACACTTGACCCTGACTTCGATCCCGATGTGGCCGGACCGGTGAACGCTCTCGCATTGCAAGCCGATGAAAAAATCCTCGTCGGCGGAGATTTTTCTCTCATTGGTGGGGTGGCTCGCACTAACTTCGCGCGGATCAACGCCGATGCGGGAGGCTCGGTTGATACGTCGTTCGTGCAAAGTGCGGAAGGCGGGATCGTGCATACCATCTTATTGCATACGGACGGAACTGTCTTCGTAGGCGGGGACTTCTCGACCATCGGCGGTGTGACCCGGAACGGATTGGCGCTGATCAAGACCGACGACACTCTCGATCTGACCTTCAATCCTAATGTTGAAAGTGGAGCGGTCTATACGATCGCGGTGCAGAGTGACGGCAAAATCCTCGTCGGAGGATTCTTTTTCTCGGTTGGCGGCGTAGCACACTCCTATCTGGTCCGGCTCAACGATGATGGCAGTGTAGATGGCAGCTTTACGACAGCGCCCAACTATATCGTGACCTCTATCGTGGTCCAGCCGGACTCGAAAATTCTGCTCGGAGGGCATTTTTCTTTCATCGGCGCCAATCCGGTTGGCAAGATCGCCCGTCTCGAATCCGACGGGACTCTCGACCTGTCCTCTCCCGCGCGTGTCACCGGTATCGTCCTTTCGCTTTTTTTACAATCGGATGGAAAGATCCTCGTGGGAGGAAGCTTCAACTTTGCTAACAACATAGAGCGCTACAATTTCGCGCGGCTTTATCAAGACGGGGAACTCGAAGGCTCCTTTGGCTGGAATCAGACCTTCGGCGCTCCACGTGCGATCTCACTGCTAAGAGACGGGAAGATTTTATTTGGAAACTACCTCAACAGTGGGCCCGATTTCATTCCCAAGCGCATGAAACGGTATGACGTCGATGGACGGATCGATGATACATTCCAGACGATCGCGTCGAATGATGATGGATCTGTCACCACGACAGCGGTGCAACGGGACGGAAAAATTCTCATCGGCGGTGACTTCACCGCCATCGACGGAGTAACCCGCCACCGCCTCGCCCGGCTCGAAGCGAATGGTGACCTCGATCTGGGTTTCAATCCGATTCTAAATGCTGAATCTTTGAGTGTCTTGTGCCTCGTTGTGCAAGCTGACGGAAAGATTCTCATCGGTGGCGACTTCACAACGGTGAATGGAGAAAGTATCGGCGGCATCGCCAGGCTCAACGGTGACGGAACTGTCGACACGAATTTCAATCCGGGTGTAAACGCATCCGTATCTACCATGGTGGTGCAACCCGACGGGAAGATTCTGATCGCCGGGGATTTCAGCATGATCGGTTCGACTGTGCGAAACTACATCGCCCGTCTCAACGCCGATGGCACCCTGGACCTGAATTTTGCTCCCCTATCGGATGCTCCCTTGAGTTCCATCGTGCTGCAGCCTGACGGGAAGATTCTCGTCGGAGGTTACTTCGACAATCTTGCCGGTTCTCTGCGGAGAAGGATTGGTCGCTTGAATGCGGACGGAACCCTCGACGAAAACTTCAACCCTGCCGATGTGACCTTTGGCAATAATGTCAGTTGGATCGATGGTATGGCGCTGCAGGCAGACGGGAAAATTCTGGTCGGGGGATTCATCAGCAAGATCGGGGGGCTGAACAGGGGTAACATTGCGATGTTGAATCCGGACGGTAGCGCTGACGCAGAGTTCGATCCCTATCCGAACAACCACGTGCGGACGATTGTCCTGCAGGGAGATGGGAGAATCCTGGTGACAGGCTCTTTTTCGGGAGTCGACGGACTTGCCCGCGACAGTGTCGCCCGCTTGCTCAATAGACCGGCTACACAGAATCTATCGATTGCCGCTGACGGAACCAGACTGACGTGGACCAGGGGTGGGAGCAGTCCGGTCGTGGAGTCTGCCACCTTCGAAGTCTCGACAGATGAAGGAGCGACCTGGACTTCCCTTGGCGAAGCAACCCGCATCAACGATGCCAGCATTTGGGAACTGTCAGGACTGAACCTTCCTTTCGCGCAGGATATTGTAGTCCGTACAAGCGGGTTTCAAATGTCGAATTCTTACCTTTCCGGGTCGTCCACTTATGAGTCTTTGTATCAGGCTAACCTAAGCACACCGGTTAACAATAACAGCGCGGCCAAACTTTCGCTGAGAAGAAAGATCGGCAAGTTGAAAAGAGCTTTGAAGCGGTTCAAGCGCAAGAAGCAGGTTCGCAAAGTGAAAAAAATCAAGAAGCAGATCAAAAATCTCACCAAGCGCTTGCGCGCTCTGTAGCAGTTAGATGTGGTTCGTATCCCTTCGGCTTCCCGACCGATCGGGCACGGACACGGGCGGCAGCTCGACGCCTTTCGACTGCACAACAAATGCAGAAGGGGGGATGGAGTCAGACAACATTTCTGGATTCGAATCCGGAGGAACAGTCCCCGCTCGTTACTTTGTATCCAAAGCCGCTCCCTGATCAGGGCACTCCGGATCACGGAGGAACCGTTACAACAATCCCGCTTCCACGAGTCGCTGCCGGATCTCCTCGATTTCTTTCCCGGTGAGTTTTTGCAGGGGAGGACGCACGTGAGCTTGTTCCATCCGACCCAGCAGGACGAGCGCTTCCTTCATTCGGTTGTGCATGTCGAGCAAAGGCTCGGAATAGAAGGCCCGAACCGTGGGGTAGATCTGATCATTGATGGCCCGGGCTTCTTGCAGATCGTTCTTTTGCACGGCCCGGAACAGGGCTACTTGAAGAGGGGCAATCACGCTTCCGGCCCCGGAAAGCAAACCGTCGCAGCCGAGGACCAGGGAGCTCAGCAGCCACATGCTGTGGGTGGAAAGCACGCGGACGGGATTGTCGAGCGCGTGCAGTTCGCGGATGTGGCGCTCGTGCAAATGGGGATCGTTACACCAATCCTTAATCGCCCGGATGGTCGGAAATTCGGAGCAAAGAGCCATCAGGGTATCGAGAGGATGTCCGAGTCCGCCAGCCATGGGATACTGAAACAAGATCAAGGGCAGGTCGGTCGATTCGGCAATGGACCGGACATGGGCAGCGGCACACTCGGGACGCTGCTGACCACCCAGAGTGAGCACATCGGAGGGAAACACGAGGAGGGCGTCCGCTCCGGCCGTTGTTGCCATGATAGCGAGACGATTCGCTTCGCTGGTATTTCCGGTGTGGATGCCGGCCACCAGCGGGATTTCTCCCCCCAGTTCGTCCCGGGCGATCTCGAGGCCGCGCTCTTGCTCTGCAAAGCTGAGCGCATGCACTTCGGCGGCATGTCCGTTGACGGTTATCGCAGAAATCCCCTCGACAGCAGCCAGATCTCTGAGGTGATGGCGATAGGCCGCCTCGTTCATTTCGAGGGCGGCATCGAAGGGCATCAGGCAGGCGGGAATCACGCCCCGGGGATCGAATGGTTCTTTGTTCATGGATCGATTCAACTGCCGTCATGGATACCACAGCTCCAAGGCTCAGCCAAATCCGATCTGGCCAGCGCACATCCTCCCGCAAATGACGCGATCAAAGCCGAAGCCTAAAAGAAAGATCTGTAAGGTCTCCTATTCCTGCTGAATTCGACCATCATCTCGATTGATGATTGAATTGAATCTATCGATTGGGACAATCCTGAAAGCTGCGTCACATTGCTCTCACCATGACTTTAACAACTCTAATTCTCTCGGCCTTCGTTTTACTTATTCTTCTCGCAACATTGCTGGGTGTGTTCTGGAAACGAAGAACCGTAGCCTTTGCGTTTTTAGGGCTGGTTACTTTCGGCATCGGTTGCCTCGGGGCCTGGTATGCGGCAATGGAAACAGGCAGCCTTTCATGGACGATCGGGTATGGACTGTTGGCGACCTGCGGACTGATCTCCTTGATTCGTCATCAAAAGCTGGTGGTCCCGAAATCGTAAGGAAGCACATCTCACCGCGTGGTAGAACAGAGACTATCGCTCGTCCCTGAAACTCCAGCTCAGTTTTCCCTCAGGGATCAGGGCCGCCAAATCGGAAAGGTCATAATGTGCCATGACGCCGTGAACCAGATTGTGGATATGGCCATTCGCTTGCGGATCATCCATAAGGGACTGCCACTCCTGTAAGCCACCATGAACTTGGACTGAGTCGAACAATTCAGGTGAAATCGCCGCGGCATGCAGCGCTGCGGGAACCAATTCCCCATAGGCATGAAGATGAACGGACCCGTCAGTCCCCTTTTCATTTCGTTCCCGTTCCGCCAGGGCCAGAATCTGAGCAGTGCGATACTGAAGATATGATTCCCCCAGCATCCGGGCAATCGTGGCGTCAGCTCCGTAGTAGCGCCAGTTCACGGTCTTTGTTTCTCCAATATCACAGAGATCAACTCCCAGCAGTGACCGCCCCTCTCCGGCAAGGGTGCCGGCCATCTCCTCCATCGTTTCCGCGATTCCCTGATCGTGAAAAATCAGATGACGTTCCGAACCTTCGCCAAGCAGGTAGGCCGGAAGTTTCAGGCCATCGCTGGTCGTAAAAAGGATTCCTTTCCCTGCTTTTCTTTCAGCGTCCAGCCCCAGTGTTCCCTCTTCCAGATTGATTGCAGCCCGCACCACTTGGCGACGTTCTTCAGGAGAAAGAGCTGACCATTTCTTTTCACGGGCGATCTTCAATTTCGCCGCATATTCATGATTCAAATCAAAAACTGTGCGCTCGTTTTCATCGTAAAGCACCTGCCCCTCCGAAGTGCACCGAAGGTCTTCTTCACTCTCGATCGCGAAATTCTGCGACTCGATTATCGCAACATCTTTCCCCAACAACCAGCGACTGAAAAAGCGGGCTGCCGATTCCCGTAACAGCCTCGTGAATCCATGTTCCTCCGGCGCTTCGGTCAACTCAACCCTCTCTGGATATCCAAGCTTGGTGTAAATCTGCTTGGCCTGACGAAACCCAATCCAGGTTCCTTCGATTGGAACAAAGTCATGGGTTGCCGCAAGAAACAAAGTTGGCCGTGGCGCGCGGATGATCGCAAAATCAGGATGATCCAGACCGTGCCGAATCTGGGCGAATAGATTCTGCTCGGCATCGCCGGGACCGGGCGTTTCATTTTTCGTCCGCGTAGTCGCCATGAAACAACCCGGTGCTGCCGCCTTGATTCGCGCGTCCAGAGCCATCAAGTAAGCGGTCATATTCCCCCCTCCCGAATTCCCCGTGCAGCCGAGCATTTCCGGATCCACCTCTGGTCGCGAAGCGAGGTAATCAAGAGCGCGGACTCCATCATTGATCATGTATCCAGCCAGACCGCGACCAAGCAGAACTGGCGCATGCCCCAGAATCTGATGTTCGCTGCTGGCCCGATAGAGGCCGGCTCCCTTTTCATCGAGTAGCTGTTTTCTCTCACCCTGGCTGATCGGGTCATAGCAAAAGACTACGAATCCGTTCTTCACGAAGAGCTGATTTGCCTTTTGATATTGCTCGAAAGCCTTCCCACTTTCGGAATGACCACAAGGATGCAGAATCGCCGGATGTGGCCCTGAAGTATCCGGCAAGTATAGATTCCCGGTGACACTGAATCCCGGCTGCGATTCGAAAATCACTTTTTCAATCCGGTACCCCTTCCGATGCAAAGTCCCCGTGATTCGCGGATGCAGAGAGCTGGGTTCAAAGCTGTCGAGACTAACAGTGCCGCGAAAGAATTTCTTGAGGCGCTCCTGATAAGATTGAATCTGCTGCTCCGTCTCAAGAGAATTGAGTTCTTCCAGCCGACGATCCAATGCCAGGTGCACTTTCCGGCGGAGAAAACTCCGCATCATCTGGGTAGTTTTGTCAGAATTGAAACCCGTCTCAAGAACACGAATGGGTTCCGTATTTCCTGACGGCACAACAATACCTATCGCCAAGCAAAAGAGCGGAAGTCTCAGGAACCTCATTTCAGTGGATTCTCGAACCAGACAAGGTTCTTCGAAAAGTGTCCCGCAATGAGAATGTCTGCGTCGCCGTCGCTATCCATATCAACGAGGCGGGTATCGTAGCTGCCCTGATTCGTCGCGACGACGTGCTTTTCGAATTTCCCTTTTCCATCATTGCTGTACCAGGCTGCCACTCCGTCTTCGGTGTGCCCGCAAACAGCAAGGTCTGGATCCCCATCCTGATCAATGTCATCGATCGCCAGACTGTGTGGACCGACAATCTCTTTATCAATTTCTATCTGCTTGAAGTCGGGGCCACGAAACCAGAGCACCCCCACTCCGTGACCTCGCGTCGCTGCGAAATCCATTGCGCCGTCGGCATTGAGATCGTGTGGGATAATGTTCGTCGCCCCTACCTGATTCTCCGCGAGAAGATGTTTCTTCCAGGGAGTCGAACCGTCTGCCGGCTGCTCCCACCAGGCAAACCACTCGCCACCTTCAAACTTATCTCCCCCTTTGGCCGCACAGGAAATATCCGGTTTGCCGTCGCCGTTCACATCCCCGAAACCGGTGTAATGAGATCCGCCGGGCGCGTCTTTATCGGCAAAGATATGCCGCTCCCAGCTTTCCGCTGCCTGCCATTTTTTCGGAAACTTCTGCCAGGTCAATGAATCGTGAAAAGGCGTCGAGCCCTCGCTCCTTCCGGAGTTGGCAATGAGATCAAGTTTCCCATCGCCATCCACATCACCTGTGATCAGACAATGCGTTCCCAGAATTTCGTCATCAACGGACCGAAAAGTCCAGGCTCCGCTCAGCGGGTTTTCATTGGGACACTCCAACCAGAACACCGTGCTGTTCGACCCAACAAAATCCATATCCCCGTCTCCATCTGCGTCATAAACGGTGCTGTGAATGCAGCCGCCTCCGATTCTTCGTTGTGAATCACGCGGGCCGTAGCGATGAAGGATCACTTCCCGTTTCCAGTCGGGTCCGACGAAAATCGAAACCGTTCCCCGGAAAGATGTGATCACATCCATATGCCCATCGCCATTCCAGTCGTGAGCGAACGCGGTGTTGATGTTTCCGTTGAGTGGATTCGCAGGAACGATGTCGTGCTTTTTCCACTCCTCTGCCTCAAGCCGAAAAATCGTGAAGAGAAAAAGGATGCCAATAAATAATCTCATGGAGCGAAATCATAGAGACATGGACCGATAAAACGAGAACGAAAAAGTGCTCTTAGAAGGAAAAGGAAACGTGGAATTCCGACTCAAGCTATCCACTCATCAAAATTCGACCCCACCGCGGGTCCTGCCTGACAACAGCTGCCAGATACTGCGCAGGAACACGTAGCCACTGTATGTGGCGAGCCCTGCCACAACCAGAGACCCCCAGCCAACAATGATCACCCTCCCAAAATACTGGATCACAAAGAACGAGCCAAAAATAAGCAGACCAATTCCTGATAGGATCAGCATCATGATGGCTCTCTTCCGAATCGCAGCGCTGCGGGCACGAAAGGCATCTTCGATCAATTTCTCAGCAACGGCGCCGGAAATCCCGTGCTGCTGCCGCAACCAGTTATGGACCTCATCTTCCCCCGCACCCCAGTGAATTTTCGAGATGACCTGATCTCGAACCATTTCTGCTTTATCTCTCGATGATCTCATCTACCCGTCGTTTCCCGGTTTACTTTTTTGAATTCCCTGCAATTAACTGTCCCAGGCTTCGAAGGCAAACGACTACACAAATCGCGCCAAGAACTCCGACGCCAATTGTTTGAACCCGGTTTGCCCCCATCCCGGTCTGGAATTGTTTCAGGTAGTAAAGAACAAAGACAACAACTCCGACTGCAGAAATCAAAAGCATCGAAATCGTCCGCCAACGGAGAGATTTTGACTTCACCTTGAAGGCATCCAGGATGATACGATCAGCCTCCGGCCCCGAGATATTTTCCTTCTCTTCGAGCCACTCCGCGATCTCATCCTCATCGGATCCCCATTCCACTTTCGAGAGAACACGAGCCCGGATCTCCTCTGCTTTTTCTTCGGCCGATTTCATTTCTGAGACGGCGAGTTTTGGGGAAATCGACGCTCAGGTCAAGTCGGCAATGGCACTTCTGCCGGCCGGAAGATCACGTTCGGTGACCCCGGCAATTTTTCCGTAACATAGCCGGATGCTTTGAGACTCTCGATCACTTCATCGGACTCCGTTTCCAGAACAAGGACAGGTCGATGGGTTTCAATCAGAGCTTTCATTCCCTCGAGCACAAAAGCCTCGTGACCTTCCGCATCAATTTTCACCAGCGAAACCGGATGCTCGATGAGCAGAGAATCCAGAGAAAGGGTAAGAACCGAAGTCGAAGTCTCAGGATCTGCCTCTTTCGACAGCTGAGCCTCATAGTAATTGTCCAATCCGGTATCGAACTTTGGCACCGCCATTCCGACTAGATCCAGCTTGTCCGAAACCGCGGCATTCATCAGGGAGACATTGGAATGCTGAAACATTTGAACGTTGGAAGCGAGAAGACTGAAGGTGGTCGGCATGGGTTCGAACGCGAAAACACGCCCTGATTCGCCAACCAGCTCCGAAAGCTTTTTGGTGTAGTGACCGACATTGGCTCCAATATCGACTACCCAGTCGCCGGGATTGATCATTGAATCGAGGATCGCAAATTCCGGTTCGTCGGTAACAAATCTTCCTTTTGAAATCTGGCGCCCGTAATGATGCCTCTTCAACTCGGTCTGCCAGGATCCCGGCAAGTGGGATGCAATGCGCTTCACCATCGACCAGGGCGTATTCTCCTCTCCCTCTTCACTGTCCACATCAACTGCAGCGAGATTAGGAATCTCATGGTGAAGAGGCTCATGGCTATGGGCTGTTTCCCTCTGAAAACGAGGAGTCGCCTCTTCTTCAGAAGAAACAGGGAGGATAGGAGAAGCGTTTAGGTTCATAATTTCCAGAATTATTTAATAAAACAATACTTCTGAAAACTATGAAGGGAAAGTCATATTCTCACGAAAAATGACGCCTGAACGCGGAAAACTCAGCCTTTCACTATTCCCGCTCCAGAATTTCGACCTCGTATCCATCCGGGTCGGTCACAAAGGCCATTTTGGATTTTTCTCCCGATGGGAAAGTCGTGCGCCAGTCTTCGGGCCAGATTTCCATTCCCTTTTTCTCAAGACCATCACAGTAGCCGATGATATCGCTCACGCCGATTGCGGTGTGCATCAAATCCTCGGGGAATTCGACTTTGAAATCAGGGGAATAGCAGAGCTCCAGAAAATGATCGTTCCCGGGCAGCTCAAGAAATGCCAACTGATTTCCCGCAGGGGACTTGTCGGTGCGGCGGGTCAGTTTGAAACCGAGAGCTTCGTAAAACGCGATTGTCTTTTCGAGGTCACTGACGCGGATTCGAGTATGAAGAAATGAAATCATGGTAGGGGAAGATAGAGATGGTTTCGGGAAAAAGACAAGAAATTGGTCGCTTCTTTTGCCGGACCACTCTCTTGAATTTACAAAATCACGACATGTTTAGGATTGGTTTTCGGCGGATTCAACCTTCCAATGAAGGAGGAGAATTCCTGACTAATGCCAAATCCGCCAAATCATCAGCCCCGCCGCCAGGCAGCGATCTCGCTGGCACTGGCGACTTTGCCGGCGGTGATTCTGGGAATCGTCGGAGTCAGCTACCTCCGCTACGAAGCCGCGATTGCAGAAAAAGATCTCCAAAGTTCGGCCGAACGCTTCGCTCAGAGTGTTTCACAGCGACTGCGTTGGGCCTATGAGGACTATCTGCTCAGCGAAACCGTGGTCTCCCGAACCGTCAAACCGGAATCAATCCAACAGTTGCTTGTCCCCGGCTTGCAAGCATCGAAAATCGACCGGGAGGTTTATGAAAAATTTCAGACTCTGATTCAAAATCCAGCTGTGAAGGCAAAGACCATCGCGGGGCAGCTACCTGGTCTGAGGGAAATCAAAACCCCGGCAGGTCTCCCTCTGTATCCGATCGCCCAACTGCGTGCAGCCAAAGCCTACCTGAAAGAGGATGATACCGAATCAGGATCCGCAATGCTGCGAGACCTGCTTGAATCACTCGTCAATTCCCATACCTCAATCATTTCTGAATCACTACTCAGCCGGGTTTCAGAAATCGCGAAGGAAAGAAATCTGGAGAGCGAAATCGAGCTCAGCGTCTGGAGCACGAGATTCGAAGCGAAGACTACAACGCGTGAAATCCTTTCTCGCAATCGTGACTATCTCAAAAGCTTCGGTTCTCAATATACCTGGTTCGAAGACAGAGGAAACCACTACGTAAGAATCCCCGCTTCTACGAGCGGCCTGGTCATCCTTTCAAAAGTTGAGCTGGAAGACCTTGCCGGAACGGCTCTTGCCGACACTTTGAAAAACCGGGATCTCTATCGCTATCCGCTGGCATTTCGATTGATGTTTGAAAAAGAAGTGATTGTTCCAGCACCCTTGAATGACAAATCGAATCGGCAGGCTGAGTTCGAAGAAAGGGGATTCGATGTGATCGCCCACAATCAGAGCGGCAGTGAACTTGTTTCGATTGGGACTGGAACGCCTTTCGACATCCGCGTATTTGCCGCCAACTACGAGGACTTTGAAAAAGCAGTGAGGACTCGCGTCTTTCAGCAGGGAACATTTCTGGCATTGGTTCTTTGCTGCCTCGGATTTGGAGTCTGGAGAACATGGCGAACCCTGGAATCCCAGCGGGCCCTGGCAGAGAGACAATCCAATCTAATCTCCAGTATTTCCCACGAACTTCGCTCACCGGTTGCCGGAATCCGATTGATGTCGGAACGACTATCCAATGAAGGCAGTAATGAGAAAATTCGCGGTAAGTATTCAAGACTGATTGAAAAGGAATCAAGCCGGCTCGGCGCCCTGATTGAGAACATTCTTGATGCCGGGAGAATCACAGACGGAAAGAAGCTGTATCAGTTTGAGTGGACCGATCTGAATGGCCTGGTTTCAGACACCGTCGAACGGATGAGGCCACTGGCCGCCAACGACGACAAGCAAATCGACCTCCTCATCAGCAGTCCTGACATTTCAGCAAAGGTGGATCCCGTTGCCATCCAACAGGCTCTCGGAAACCTGATCGACAACGCCCTCAAGTTTTCGGGCACCGAAGCCGTCATTACCATCAGCCTCGATGAAGATGGTGAATCAGGTACTGTTTCTCTGACTGTGGCAGACAAGGGCGTCGGCATCGCGGAGGAAGAGCAATCGAAAATCTTCAATCTCTTCTATCGCGCCGGGTCGGAGCTTCAAAGAGAAACCACCGGGACTGGACTCGGGCTTCACCTTGTCCAACACATCATTAAAAGTCATGGCGGAACCATCGAGGTGGAATCCACTCCGGGAGAAGGCAGCACTTTTTCAGTGCATCTGCCCCGCGAATTGAAACGAGGCAAGTAGATCAAATTAAAATGGCAAGAATTCTAATCGTCGAAGATGAACCTACGCTCTGCGTAGCGTTGGAAGATATCCTCGTGGAAGAAGGGCACAAAGTGCTCCTCGCAACAAGGGGAGACGAAGGCCTGGTGATCGCGCTGAAAGAGCATCCGGCCCTGATTCTGCTTGATGTCATGTTGCCGGGCGCGGACGGTTTCTCGGTTTGCAAAGCGCTGCGACAAAAGGGACTCGACGCACCCGTTCTCATGCTCACCGCAAAAAGCCAGGTCGAAGACCGGGTTCGCGGGCTCGACTCCGGAGCCGACGACTACCTCGTCAAACCCTTTAGCACTCGCGAGCTTCTCGCCCGGGTCAGAGCCCTACTCAGGCGGGGCGAATCATCCAAACGACGGGAGACTTTCACTCTTCAACTGGGAGACCTCACTATTGATTTCGTCAGATGTGAGGCCCGGCGCGGCAAGACTCCGGTAGAGTTCAGCGCCCGCGAATTTGGAATGCTTCGCTTTCTGGCAGAGCGGATCGGCGAGCCTGTTTCCAGGGACGAGTTCCTCGACCGGGTCTGGGACTACCATACCTTTCCTACCACCCGAACGGTGGACAATCATATTGCTCAGCTCCGGGTCAAAGTTGAAACGACGCCTTCGAAACCCCAATGGATCCACACCGTTCACGGAGTCGGTTACCGCCTCGATGAAGCAGCTCTCGTCGGTGAAAATGAATAGAACTTTGATCTTTTACGAAACGATGACAATTCGCGCCATACCCATTCATCATACTACCCTCATGAAACGATTTCTATTTTCGTTGTTCGCTGTCAGTATCTTTACTCCACTTGCGGCGCAAGAGGCAGACGGTTCCATTGAGGAGGCATTCCGTCGGGGATTGTTCGCTGAAGAAGTCGACGCCGACCTGGAAGAAGCTGAGTCCGCCTACGCCGAAGTCCTCAAGAGGTTCTACGAGCAGAAAAAACTCGCGGCAACCGCTGCCTACCGTCTTGCTGAAGTCCACCGGAAGCTGGCTGTATCAAATCCCGAGGGACGCTATGAAGAACTGGCAGCCCAACAATACGAAAGGGTAATTCGTGAATTCCCTGAAGCCGAAGCTCTCGCCAAACTTAGTCGCGATAATTTAGCGGCGATGGGCAAACCGATTCCCGAGGCCGAGGCGGGCTCCGTGAACGCCCTTGACGAAGAGGATCAAATCATCGCTCAACTAAAACATTGGAAGGAGACCAGCCCTGACAAACTCACCGAGCGGCCTACTCCGCTTTACCGGGCTGCGATGGCAAATCAGCTAAGGGTGGCGAAATATCTAATCGATCAAGATGTAGATCTGGACAGAGATGATGTTACCGCCCTCTCTGTCGCAGCCGGAGAGGGGCACTTAACGATGGTCGAACTACTACTCAATGCCGGAGCAGACCCACGACCGAAAGAGAAGTCCCCCCCCATTCATCAGGCCCTGAAAAACGACAGAATGGAGGTTGTCAAAAAACTAATCGAAGTCGGTGCTCACCTTAAACTGGAAAATCACAAAGAGGATTTGCCTCTTCAATTTATCAGCAATCTCCGCGAGAGAAGCGGTAAAAGAACGATCCAAGTTCCGGAGAAGAGGTTGGTTGAATATGCCGGCTTGCTAATCGACGCAGGGGCTGCTGTAGACAAACCCAGCCGCCTGACCGGAAAGACCGCTTTTTTCGAGGCAGTGGAAAACCGCTTTCCGGAAATGGCGAGCCTCCTTCTTGAAAACGGAGCTGATGTAAATTTTGCCACCTCAGACACCCAAACCAACACACTGATTCTGGCGGTTAAAACTTCGAAATCGTATCGTATCCTGGATATGATCAAACTTTTACTGGCCGCCGGCGCCAAGGTAGATCAAGCCGACGCAAATGGCTTTACTGCTCTTCACCATTGCCTGCTGGAAGAACTTCCTTTCGAATACGTAGAAGTTCTCATCGAAGCCGGAGCAGATGTGACACAGCGAGTCAGTAAAGACGGTTGGACCCCACTCCATTTCTGGGCCTTGAACCCCGACAATGACCGAATTGCCCGGGCTCTCTACCGGGCTGGTGGGAATCCCATTGCTCTCGCCACCAGTTATCCCGAAATCAAAGTGAACATTCCCATTCATTTTACCAATACTCCTTTAGGAATTCTCCACGAGAAAGAGGTTGAGACTGAAGCAATCGTCCGTGAATTTTACGAACACGGTATCCAGACATTTTCACCGGACAAGTTTGCCGGAGCCGTTTGGTTCTCGATGCCTTTTGAGCCGGATCGCAAAGAGAAATCAGAATCAGGACTGGAACCCAATGACCTGATTCCCAACTTATTTCCTGTTTTCGAAATGGGAAAAAACGCGCCAAAACAAGTAGTGGGCGACGAAATGGCGGGGAACGAACTTCCGCCCCCGGGCCTTTCAAACTTGATTATCAAAGTGTTCGATCGCAGCACTCCCTGGGATCCTCAACAAACCCCCGGTTTGGATAAACTGAGAATTCTTCGACCCGAAGTTGCTAAGGATGGCGAACCCGGATGGAAAGTTGTCAGCATTTTATTTGAAGACATCGAAAAGGCAGCGAACGAAGGGTCGGATATTCCGCTGCAGTGGGGAGACGTTGTGCTCTTCGATTTATTGGATCAAAGACGCCCCTACACCTGGTCAGACCTCGACCCGGAAAAATTACCAGCACTTAGTCAGGGCGCCTCTTTGGATTTCAAACTCACCCTCGGCTCGCAGAGCAGTGATGTATCCATCCTTCCACGATCAAATACCCAGTCCATTCCTGTGGCGGGCCATTATCGATTCGCTGATCGAAGTCAGGTTCCCTCCAGCATCCTCAATCTGTATCAGTTTATTCGTTACCGGGATGACCTTGACCTCCGGGAAATGAAAGTCGTCAGAAAGCTTGGTGATCAAACCAGGCAGTACTCCGTCCCCTATCCGGCAAAAGATGAGAAGTTGGACTTTTTCCTGCGCGACGGGGACCAGGTCATTATCCCTCACAAACAGGGAAAAACCGCGCCGGAACCGACAGAACGAGATTCGGCAATCTGGATTCAAAATTCCAACACGCAGATTCTTCACAAAACTGTTTACCTCGGCTCTTTCGACCAGCGTCCGGTCAAAGGAATTTCTCTAGCTCGCGTCATTGCTAAATACTATGCAAACGGCAGAAAGAATTTGCTGCTTCCCTTCCCGGATTTTTCAAAGATTCGCCTGGAGATCCCCGGGACCAAAGCGGCGAAAGAAGTAGCTCTCATTTCTGCAGAAGGAAAACTGGAAGACATTGAAGTCCCATGGGGAACGATCGTCAATTTGTCTGCCGAAGAGGGAACGGAGCCGTCGGAATGGATGGGCCTGAGCAAGGAACAACAAAAATTCCTGACTGACTCCACAAAAGTGACCATTACCATTCAGCCTGAGGGAATGGACCCCAGACCCGTAACCGCCAGTTTCACCTTTCCCGGATATGAAAAAAATGAGGTCGGTGAATTGACTGAGCGATACCGGAGTACCATTCGACAGCCCAATTTCTGGGACCTGTTGGGAGATGAATTCCGGGGAGAAGATGCCAAATGGGACAGCGGTCGTTTCATTCTCGAAGCGGATGGCAAGCGATGGAATTACACATCCGGCCATCAGGTCTCCGACTTTTTTGATGGCGACATCTTGAAGATTTTTCGGAAGCTGTAGATGGAAGTATTCAAGCCACTTCTCTCTCAAGACTTCGTCATCAATCCGATCAGGATAGAACTCTTCTTTTACGAAACAATGACATTTCCAGTCCCAGCTTGTTCCATACTACCATTATGAGAAGCCTTCTAATCAAGTTCTTCATTACCTGTCAGCTGTCGTCACTTCTCGTGGCGCAGGAAGCGGAACAATCCTGTCTCTTATACACATCTCCGAGCCCACGAGACCGAGGCTGATCTCG
>OJCB01000183.1_pt1 | contig 26805 bp, 15 predicted proteins | sample 1591501 | NCBI WGS metagenome assembly OJCB01 (sample SAMN05416813, study PRJEB24817) | seawater metagenome | isolation source: Sea water | place: Canada:Atlantic | collected 2013-07 | reverse complement strand
ACGAGATCAGCCTCGGTCTCGTGGGCTCGGAGATGTGTATAAGAGACAGGAATCCATCGAGCTCTACCTGGCTGCTTTTCCCGGGGAGAAAGAGAACGTGAAGCAATGGCTCGCCGGCCTGAAAGCCGACTCCGAACTCCGCCAGCTTCTCGAAATCATCGCCAAGCGTGCAATCCCCAAGGACTACGAGGGCGGGGAAAAACATCAGCCCTTTGTGGACAAGTGGTTCGCCTCCGCACCTCCCGAAAAAGCCGGCGAAGTCGGCAGGCTGTGGAAAGAGCAAGGGCGCCTTTTTCCGGACATGGAGAATCGGGGCGAATCCTTCATCAGGATTCTCGACTACGTGCGAACTAAGGATGACAAACCATCGCCTCCGAAACCAAAGCCCGGCAATCCCCACATCAAGAAAAAGCAAAAAGCGGAGATTCGGCGGGAAGCGGGAACGGTCAAACCGGGAGTAACCGGTGCCGTCGCCGGCTCCGTCCATTCGCAGGAGGGCAAGGCGATGGGAGGCGTGATGGTTTCCGCCTTCGATGACAAAAATCGACAGAGCGTCTCGGTTTTCACCCAGTCAGATGGAAGCTTTCAGATCGAAGATCTGCACCGGGCCGACTATCGTATTCGCGCCCGACTCCCCGGCCAGCGGGATCACTGGGTCGAAGAAGTGAAGCTCGGAGATATGAAGATCGACGTGACGATGGAGCCGGCCCAGGGTCGCGAGCTCGAGGTACAACGGCCAGCCAGCAGCGCCTTCGCCCAGCTGAAGTTCGACAGCCCTCGAGACAGGCTGAACTTCAAGATGATGTGCACCTACTGCCACCAGATCGGCACTCCCGGTTTCCGCGCCCCGGAAAAGCCAGTCGACTGGGAGACTATGATCACACGAATGGATGGTTTTGGTGGCCTCTATCCCCACACTAAAGAAACCATCGTTCAGCGAATCATCGACACCTACAAAGGGAATGCGGTCGACAAGTGGCCGGAATATGTCCCTCCCACGGCTCCCACGGGAATGGTCACCGGAGCAAAGATCACCTCGTGGGAAATGGGTGAACATTATGTGGGTTCATTCCACGATCTTGAAATCGGTGACGACGGTCTCGCCTACGTCGTCCATATCGGAAAGCAATACACCGCGACTCTCGATCCAAAAACCGGTGAACGAATTTTCTACCGTCTGCCCCGTGGATCCCAGGGCCCGCATTCCATCGAGCCTGACAACAACGGCGACATGTGGCTGACGCTCTGCGTTTCAGGTGAGATGGCGAAGTTCGATCTGGAGACAAAGGAATACACCATTCTCTCCAGCGCCGAAGCCCCGGCCGAACGCGGCTCGTGGCCTCACACCTTGCGCGTCGACCCCAAAGATCCAGCAGGATTCGTTTGGTATACCGATGCGGGAAGAAATTCGGTATTCCGCCTGAATCCCAAGACGATGAACCGGAAGGAATATCAACTCCTCGACGCCGGACAGGTCAAAGCCGGCGGCAAAGGTGAGTCCCGCGGCATCACTCCCTATGGCCTCGACTACTCGCCGGTTGATGGAACCATCTGGTATTCCAAGCTCAACGGCAACCGCATCGGCCGGATCGATCCGAAAGCAGCGGACGGTGATATCACCGAATGGAATCCTCCTTTCCGTGGCCCCCGCCGTCTTCACGTCGCTTCCGACGGAATCGTCTGGGTCCCGGGCTTCGGCTCCGGCGTGTTTGGGAAATTCGATCCCAAATCCGAGAAGTGGACGACCTACCCGCTGCCCGATTATTTGAACCAGATCCCCTACGCCCTCAACGTTGCGCCCGACGGCATGGTATGGATCTGTGGCACCGGAAACGACACCCTCTATCGCTTCAATCCCAAGACCGAATACCTCGTCGAATTCCCCTTACCTCACCGCGTCAGCTACACCCGAGAGATCGAGTTCGACAAAGACGGAAATGTCTGGACCAGCACCAGCGGTCCGGCCCGCCACATGGAAAATGTCTGCGGCACCGTCATCAAGCTGGAGATCCTCGACGGCTTCAACGAAGAAGTCGGCGGGATGAAAGTGAAGCCCATTCAACTCAGCAAAGCCGAGCAGGGAATCCTGACCGAATCTCAACAGCGGAAACAACAACAGAACCGAAGCGCACAACTCGGCTCCCTGTTCGCCAAGATCGAGGCGCGGGAAATCCCCGGCGACTACAATGGCAAGACCCACCAACAGTATGTCGAAAAGGTCATGGCGACCCTGCCCGAGCAACAACGCGCCCGAGTCGGGCAGCTCTTCAACCAGCGGCGCAAGAACGGGGCGAAGATGGAGAACCCTGGACACACCTTCATTCGCATCCTCGACTATGTCGCCAAGGGTGGCAAAGCCACCGGGATGCCGGCCGAACCCGGTCCGGGATCGAGTGCAAAACCTCAGGCTGGTTCCTCGAAAAAATCGATGGAGGAAAAGACCGGCGTCCACCGGCTCGAGAATCCACTCCGTTCCCCCTTCGACTCTTTTGTCTACGTGAACCGGATCCCCGACCAGCCGCGCGACGAAGAGACCCCGCACCAGTTCGCCGGCCGCATCCACGGCCGCCTCGCCAACCAGGAGGGACGTGTCCTGCTCAAACTGCCGCCCGGAATGAATCGAACGGCTTACGATGGATTTAAAACATTCCTTGGTTCCGAGGGAAACGCGAAGCTCACCAATTGCATCGCCTGCCATTCGCCACCCAACTTTGCTATCTCCCCGGACGGATCGCTTCGTCAGGGCAAGTGGTCCGCCGGTGAACTGGAGGCCATCCTTCAAACCAAAATAGCGAAGGCGAAGGAAGGGGTTCCCGAGTACGCCGGACTGAAGATCACGGAGTCCGATATCCCCGGCCTGACTGCATTTTTAGGAACCCTGAGCGACGCTAGTGATGAAGCCTTCCGCGATCTCATCCTCAGTGCCTCTGTCGTCGACGTGACGGCGCAGGCAAAACAGATGCCAAAACCCGCAGTAGATACTACAAGCCTTTCCGGAACGGTTCGCTTCAAAGGGGATCGACCGAAGTTGAGACGACTTCCTCTCGACGAAGCGAGCCGGAAACTTTACGAAGACAAACCGCATCTCGACGAGAACCTTCTTATCAGCGATTCGGGCGGACTCGCTAATGTCTTTGTGTATGTGAAGAGTCCGATTCGGGGAGATTTCCCAATTCCGAAACAGCCTGCCGTCATCGACCAGCAGAAATCCATGTTTCGTCCCCGGGTTCAGGGAATTCGCGTCGGACAGGACGTAGTGATGAAGAACGGCGACCCTTTCATCCACAACATCCGTTCCCTCTCAAGAAAAAATCGTCCCTTCAACATCGCCCAACCCGCCGATTCGCCCAACCGCGAGAAAACGTTCGACGCCGCCGAAGGCCCTATCACGATCAAGTGCGATTTCCATCCCTGGATGACCGCGCACTTTTTCGTCATGGATCATCCCTTGTATGCTGTCACTGACGCCGAGGGAAAATTCAATATCGCTGATCTACCGCCGGGCAAACACCAACTGGCTGCGTGGCACGAGGAGTTCGGAGAACAGAAGGCAAGCATTATGGTAAACAAGGAAGATCCCGGAAAAATGGACTTTCATTTTCAGGCGCGAAACTAAAGCCAATCGCGAAGAGACAAGTTGCGGTGCCTAGCACACAGAATGCGAACCCACTTCGTCACGAACTATCAATGATGACTCCAGCCAATTTGTCTTCAAGTATATCTGGTGCACAAGAAGAGAAGCATCTGGCAAACCAGCGGGATATTGAACTTATGTCGAGAATCGGCGACGGCGATAGGAATGCATTTCAAACTCTTGTCGAAATTCACCAGCATGCTGTCGTAGGCACAATCGCAAGAATGCTGGGAGCACCCTGGGAGGCAGATGATCTTGCTCAACAAGTTTTCCTACGAATCTGGAAATCGGCTCCCCGCTACAAACCGAAGGCAAAGTTCACCACCTGGCTCTTCACGATTGTACGCAATCTTGTCTACAATGAAACGAGACGACGGCAGCGAAAGCCAACCGTGTCGATGGAAGAGCGAGCAGAGAATGGCTACCAGGTCTCGGCCGACACTCATTCCTTCTTCCCTGACTCGATCTTGCCTGATCAACAAGCCCTGCAGTCAGAGTTCGAAGCCGTTGTCGAGAAGGCAATTCAGAGGCTGCCCGAAAAGCAGAAAGCCGCGCTGGTCTTGAGACGTCATCAGGAGATGCCCTATTCGGAGATCGCAAAGACCATGTCCATTTCCAAACCCGCAGTGAAAGCCCTCATCTTCAAAGCGCGAACACGGCTCCGAACTTCCCTGCAGCCCTACCTGGAAGGTTGATATGAGATCACATTCTACCCATAGAATATTTCGCCTCCTCGTGATTCGAAAAGTTCTCACCGGAATATCTGGATATGAAGAGGAGGAGAAATGATACGGAACTTATCCATCAAAATTCTTCTTCTTCTGTTGCTTCTTCCCTTCCCCCTATACGGAACGGGTAGTCCCAACGTCGTCGTCCTCCTCGCTGACGATCTTGGCTGGAAGGATCTCCGCTGCTACGGCGGACCGGTGAAAACGCCAGCACTGGATCGACTTGCCGGTAGCGGAATGCTGTTCACCGATTTTCACTCCGGGGCTGCGGTGTGCTCCCCTTCCCGCGCGACCCTCCTCACCGGAAGACACCATATTCGCACGGGAGTCTACAGTTGGATCAGCGACAACGATCAGGACGTTCATCTGCTCCAAAGCGAAGTCACCCTCGCGGAGATTCTAAAGGAGCATGGATACGTAACGGCTCACTTCGGCAAGTGGCATCTGGGCGCTCCCTTTCGCGGACGCGACAAACCGTGGATCGATGAACACGGATTCGACTACTGGTTCGCTACTGACCTCAACGCCGCACCGAGTCATCGCAATCCGGTAAACTTCTGGCGCAACCGCGAGCGCGTTGGAGAACTTGAAGGATACGCCTGCCAACTTGTGGTCGATGATGCGATTCGTTGGCTCGATGAAGAACGAAATCCGGATTCACCCTTTTTTCTCAATGTCTGGTTTCACGAACCACATGCGCCCATCGCCGCGCCTGATGAGATAGTAGAAGACTACGGCGGCACGACCGATCCCGCGGCAATCTACTCCGGAACGATCGACAACACCGACCGTGCCATCGAGCGGCTCTTGGAAAAGCTGAAGGCTATGGGAATCGAGGAGGATACACTCGTGATCTATTCTTCTGATAATGGGAGCTATCGCAGAGATCGGGTGGGCGAACTGCGCGGCACCAAGGGTTCGAATTTCGAAGGCGGCATCCGGGTGCCGGGCATCTTCTCCTGGCCCGGAAAAATTTCAGAGAGGCAAATCACCGATGAACCCGCCGGTCTCATCGACATCCTGCCCACGGTGTGCGAACTGCTCGGGATAGACCCGCCGAAAGGCGTTTCTCTCGATGGAGCAGATCTCTCCCCCATCCTCCTGGGTGAAGCCGACTCGATCACGCGCCACCAACCGCTCGCCTGGATTCTGCCATTGTCAGGAAATCCCCTTGCTCTCCGGGACGGCAAGTGGTCTCTCATTGGCTATCGCACCGGGGAGTTCCCTCGCGACCGCGAAGCCATGACCGCGTTGCTCCAGCAGATGGAAGCGGTTCTGCGGGAAAACGGTGTCTCCGATCCGACCACGGAGGTGAAGGCGAAACTGTTTGAGGGGTTCGATAATCCAGAAGCTGAGCGTCTCCGCGGCGCCTACATCCGCCACAACCAGTTTCAGGAATCGTGGATTCCAGCGATCAAGACAATGACTTACGACCGCTTCGAGTTGTATGATCTTTCCGAAGATCTCGCGCAAAAAAACAACGTAGCAGTACAGCATCCCGAGGTCTTTCAACGATTGAAGAAGCAACTCTTGGAATTGACTGCGAACGTTGTCGCCGAAGGACCGGATTGGAGCCAACAAAAAGAATGAATTTTTCGTGGACCAGGATTGCGTTTGTCGGTGTCTGCGGCCTCGTGCTGGCGCCGATCCATAGCCCTGCCTTTGAGCCGGCCGTGTCCCCGCTCGTCGAGGCCTCCTGCATCGAGTGCCACGATCGGGACACGAAAACCGCGCTGAACCTTGAGGAACTGAATTTTGACCTTGATAATCCAGAGGCATTCCGGAAGTGGGAAAAGGTGTTCGACCAGATCGAATCCGGGAAGATGCCGCCGGCGAAAAAGCCGAGACCGAACCCCAACCTGAAAAGGGCGGCACTTGATGCTCTCAATCAACAGCTGCGCGAAACAAGCCTGACATATCAGCAGAAAAACGGACGCATTCCGGCCCGGCGTCTGACACGAACCGAATACGAATACACTCTGCACGATCTGCTCGGCATCGGCGGCGACCTTTCCTCCAAGCTGCCCCCGGAGAGCACTTCGTCGACTTTTGACACGATGGTTTCCGAACAGGGCATTTCGCCAGTGCACATCCGCAGCTACCTCGCCGTGGCGAACCTGGCTCTGGACGAAGCGATCGAACTGGGGCCAAAACCCCAAATGGAACCGAGACAGATTGACTATCGGAATCATTCCTACCAGCAAATGTGGTTCGAACGCGAATTGCGTCGCGGGGGTAATACGGTACTGAGAACCGACGATGCCTTTGTCACCTTCGACGGCCGCCCTCACACCACGCAAACCGACAACATGGGCATCCGGTTCCCCGTCGCTGGACGCTATCGAATTGCCGCAGAAGCATACGCCTACCAGGCAAAGACGCCGGTGACCTTCTGTATCTACCGGGGAAATGACCGATCCGGAAATGCGGAATTGATTGGCAGCTGGCAGCTCGACCCGGGACAAGCGAAGCAAGTCGAACTCGAACACTACTTCACTCCCGAAGACTACTTCTACCTCGCTCCAGCGGACCTCGATCAGTTACCGGATGGAAAAGCGATCTTCCACTACGGCGCCCGGCGCTATCCCGGCGAAGGCGTCGCTGTTAGCCGACTGAGCTTGGAGGGACCGCTTGAACGCCAATGGCCGCCCGAGCGAACTCGCGATCTGCTCGGCGACGTTGAGTTTCAGGCCGGCCCGGGCGGCAAACACAAAGTTATCCTTCGCGACGAACCGCAGGCCCAAATAGCGGACGTTGTCAGCCGGATTGGTCCACGGGCCTTCCGGCGTCCGCTCGTGGATGAGGAACCCGGAATCTGGGCGGCGCTCGCGGAGCCGGTCCTCGAAGAAGGTCGCGGATTCGAGGAGGGCCTCCGGGTCGTGCTCCAGGCGATGTTCACGTCGCCGGAATTTCTCTATCACCAGGCGGAACCCGGCCCACTCGATGACTATGCTTTGGCGACACGGCTTTCGTATCTCCTCTGGAAAAGTCTACCCGACGACCAGCTCTTTCTTCTCGCCGCCGAAGACAAACTGGGCGAGCCGGCCATCCTGGCCTCTGAAGTTAACCGTATGCTTGATGACGAAAAATCACTCCGTTTCCTCGATGATTTTCTCGATCAGTGGCTCGAACTCGAGGATATTGATGCCACCACGCCGGACGAAAAACTTTATCCCGAGTATGACGACGTCCTGCGCCAGGCCATGCTCGAGGAAACACGACGGTTCTTCGCGGAGTTGATCTGGGATGATCGCGGCGTGCGCGAACTGGTCGACTCCGATTTCACTTTTCTGAATAGACGACTCGCCGAGCACTACGGCATTCCCGGCGTCGAGGGACTCGAGTTCCGGAAAGTGACGCTACCCGCCGACAGTCCACGCGGTGGACTTCTCACCCAGGCGAGTCTCCTCAAGGTCACCGCGAACGGTACGAACACCTCACCCGTTCCTCGCGGAAGTTTCGTCCTGAGTAACTTGCTGGGAACTCCGCCAAGTCCACCGCCTCCGGGCGCGGGAGCAATCGAGCCGGATACGCGAGGCACCACCACGATCCGCGAGGAACTGGCCGCCCATCGTCGCGTGAAAAGTTGCAACAGCTGTCACCGGACGATCGATCCGCCGGGCTTCGCAATGGAGAGCTTCGATCCGATTGGAGGGTTCCGAACCCATTACCGGTCGACCGGAGAGGGTCGACAGCCTGACAAACTCCTCTTTGGTCGGCGCATCCGCGAATATCGGCTGGGTCCTCCCGTTGATGCTTCCGGGACGACGGCGAACGGCGAACCGTTTTCGGGAATTCGGGATTTTAAGCGACTGCTTCTGCAACAGGAAGACCAGATTGCCCGTCACTTTCTCAGCCAATTAGTCGCCTACGCTACCGGGGCCGAAATCCAATTCGCCGACCGCGAAGAACTGGACCGAATACTCGATGACTCTAGCAAGGATGGATACGGTGTGCGCGGAATGATTCACGCCGTAGTGCAGAGCAAAATGTTTCGAAACAAGTAATCCCGGAATCCACCATGCCTACACCTCAACTGAACCGCCGCACATTCCTGAAAGCTTCTGGAATCTCGATGGCATTGCCCATGCTGGAAGCTTTTGGAAAAGTGGCTGAGACTCCCCCGAAACGTGCACTGTTTATTTGCAATACACTCGGCTTCTACTCACCGGCCTTTTATCCCACAGTGGCTGGACCGAACTACGAGCCCTCAGAGTATCTTTCGCTTCTGGAAGAACACCGCAAGGACTTCACCGTTTTCTCCGGCCTCTCTCACCCCGACCAGGGGGGCGAACACGCCTGCGAAATGACCTGGCTGAGCGCGGCACGAAATCCGGGACGCGACGGCTTCCATAACTCGATCTCGGTTGACCAGTTCACTGCGGAAGAGCTCGGCTACGTGACGCGTTTTCCATCACTCTCGCTCAGCAGCGATGGACCGATGAGCCAATCCTACACCGGAAACGGTGTCATGGTTCCTGCGATGGACCGCCCTTCGGAAGTCTTCGCGAAACTCTTTCTCAGCGGAAGACCGGACGAGGTGGCCCGTGAGAAACGTAGATTAAGCGACGGACGCAGTATTCTCGACTCTCTCGGCGACCAGCGAAACCGGCTCCTGGGAAATGCGTCTCCCGCCGACCGGGGGCAACTTGATGACTATTTCGAAGCTATTCGACAAGCGGAGCGCGACCTCACGGAGGCCGAAGCCTGGTTCGATCGCCCGAAACCGAAAGTCGATACCAAGGCTCCCGAGGACATTCTCGACAAAACTGACCTGGTCGGAAGAATTGAACTGCTCTTCAAGCTGGTTCCACTGATTCTCCAGACTGACTCCACTCGCGTCATCAGTATCGTCGTTCAGAACAATCACGGGATCCCCCTGATCAATGGAGTTGACGCCGAACATCACAACCTTTCCCATCACGGCCGTGATCCAGATCGAATCGATCAACTGAAGAAAATTGAGCGCGCCATTCTTGCTTGCTTTGACAGCCTCCTTACCCAACTCAATTCCCGGGAAGAAGCCGGGGCCACACTTATTGACCACACCTTGACTCTCCTGGGTAGCAATCTCGGAAATGCTGCCGCGCACGATCCCCGCAACAATCCCATACTTCTTTCAGGGGGAGGATTGAAGCATGGATCATTCTCCACTCACAGTCCGACAGACAACACTCCCCTCAGTAATCTCTTCCTCCGAATGCTTCAGGAAACCGGAGTCGAGACAGATCAATTTGCGAGCAGTTCGGGAGTAATTGATTGGTGAAATTCGACAGGAAAAACAGAGAGCCCGACTGATAGAAATTTGCCTGATCAAGGGTTTCTTTCAAAGCACCGGCTCGGTCGGATTTGCGTTGTCCATTACGTAGAGCTTGCCGTGCCCGATTGCGTAAAGCCGATCCCCTTCTACCTCGACGGCCTGGCAGGGACCGATTCCGGAAACCTTCCGGACCGGCAAGGCATTGCCATACTCCTTTTCAGGATGCGCCCCCCGACGAAACCGGTTCCTATCATTGAATAAACGGTGATCAGGCAAGCGGCAGTTAAACGATTCATAGGCACTACGGCTAGCTTTCAGGGATAGTCAGTTTCAATCCATAGATGGAATTGGGTCCATCCTCTTCACCGGCATAGTAGACGAGGAACCACTCGTTACCACCCAGGCAAGTCATCCACGGATATCCAAAATCCTCAACACCGGGCACCGACATCACCAATCCAAGACGACGCCAAGGCAGTGAATCTGAGTCTGCCTGCCACAAATAGATCTCCTTCTTTTCCGAACGTTCCGTTTGCAGAGCCAATAGACGATCGGGATTTGTCGGATCGACTACGATAAACGGACTCGGATGCACTGCTGAATCGTCACCCTGAATCACTTTCGGCAGAAACTGCCAGTTCGCCCCGGAGTCGCTGCTTTCAAACTGATGATAAGCGTGGGCGGCGTTCTCCCGGACCAATCCTAGCAAACGCCCGGAGGAATATATAAAAGTCGGCTCGAAATACTTTTCTGTAGAAATCGTGTTAGGCCCGCCCCAGGACTTCCCCTGATCACCGGAGTATGCGATCCAGATACCATATCCCTTCGGTTTACGAAAATGCCCACACACTGCGAGTCCCTTTCCTTTCACCGGGAAAACATGGCCAAAGACCGAGCCTGTCCTGTTTTCACCGAGATTCGTCGTATCGACAGGCAACCACGTCTTGCCGCTGTCCTCCGAACGCCACCCGTAGATGTTGTTGCGGAGATCGTCGGTGAATGCCATCACCATAAGAACCAGGGCACCGCCGTCAGTTTTCCCCATTGCCAGATTGGCACCGTGCTGGTAGGGCATAGTGCTATCAAAGTGCTTCAGGATTTTGGGTTTTGAGAAGGTCTCGCCGCCATCCTGAGAAATCGAAATCGCGGGACAACCATCCCCGTTTACATGTTTTCTCCCGGCAATGTAAGCGGTAACGATCGCTCCATCATCAGCGGTGACGACTTTCGGCCACGACAAATGACTATACCGGGGCTCTTCGGGGGCAGGAATGATCACTCGTGGTTCTCCGTAGTCACCTCCTATTGCCAAAGAAAGGAAAACGAATGATATTGAAACGATGGTAGCGGGTAGCGGAAATGCTTGTCTCATAAACGGTATTCCCAACGATCGTCTTTGAAGCGGCATAGTCTAGTTCGCGCATCCGATTCCGGCAGTCACGATCAATCATTTGAAAAGAACCTTAATTTGGAAAGCTTCAGGTAACTCTTTACCCGGCTTCACGATCAGCTTAATCGCAGATCTTCGCGACCTGTCTTTCTCAACGCAATATCCAGTTCTGACGCTGCGAACTTTAGCAGCGGGATTTTCGAATCATATTCGACCTGCCAACCAACATAGAGGGCAAATCCCGTGCCTTGCGATTCCTCTGAGTCGCGACAAACCGGGATCACAATGAAAGTATTCCAGCCCTGTTCCTTTTCGCCGCCTTCTGCGGCACGCGTCCGGAAAATGCGCAAAAAGCCGCCAGTAAACAAGCTTCAGCAATCACTTATAGGGTCGCTCGAAGCTCACCCGAACCTGACCTAATTACAATATGGCGAGAGGGAACTTTTGTGCCGGGCGCAGTTCTCTCTGAGTGCCTCTCTAAGGATTAACTCGAATTCTAAAGTGCCCGAAGTTGTCTGAGAAACGTCCGCAGTTCTCTGGTCAGGCGCCTGGCTTTCGCTGTCTGTCTTCTCTTCCTGGCTTTCTTGATATCCCTCCTCAGTTTTTTGATCTGCTTCGTAAGCGCTGCTCTCCTTGCCGCGTTGGGGTCGGGCTTGTCGACAAGCTTGACCCATTGACCGGGATCGGTCAGGGAATGGTGGGAGTTGAACGAATGTGTTACCGGCGGAGGCCATTGAGGATGAGGGTGAGGGCGTAGTGAGCTTCTTCATGGGTTAAGCCCTGGCCGAAGCGTAGCGTGCCGTGGTCGCCGCGGGCGATGAGGGCGATGAGGGCGGGGCGGTTATAGAACTGGTTGGCTGCGTGGGCTTCGAATTTTTTGGTAAAGCCACCAAGTAGTTTGCGGACGACGCGGTTCTTGACCATGCCGTCGAGAGTGGCGAGCGCCTGGCGGTCTTCGGTGAAGTCCTCGGTGTTGACCAATAGTTCCTCAATATCAGCGGCGGGGAGTTCATACTTGGGTTTGCGGAATGTTCTACGTCTTTGAAGCTGCAGGGTGTCCGGGGTGATGGTGATAACTTCGAAGTGCCGTTTTCGCAGGCGGTAGGCGATGTAGGAGAATAGAAAAAGGACGGTGGGGACGGCGACGACAGCTAAACCGATGACCAGTTTCGGGTCGCCGAGGTGGAAGAAGTTATTCACTCCTGCGGCGAAGAAATAGGCGACGAAAAGATGGGTGATACGCAGCCTCGGACGATAGGTCGGCGGTGGTGGGAATGTCAGAGTATGAGTGGGGCCGGAGACTTTGACAAGGATGCGGCTATCGTTGGGCTTCGATGGTGCGGCTAGAGGCGAGTGGGCCGCGATGGGAGCCAAAGCAACCGGGGTGTCGAGTTCCTCGGGCTGGCGGATCCTGCGGGCTTTCTCGGTCTCGTCGTGGAGAGGTAGATGGAGAAACTTAGCGATGTGTTCGGCGGTGGCGCGAGAAGCGAATACATCAGTGGATGTGTATAGGGAGGAGCCTTCCCCATGGCGGAAACAGAGGGTTACCGGGTAGGAGGGACGACTGCGACTCCCGCTGCTGCCACTGGAATTGGATTCCGTCTGGCGCTGGATACGAAGATGAGTGGATTCGCCCAGCCGGCGTTGCTTCTTGTATACCGGGAGAGAGAAAATGGCGTAGGAGTCGGAGAAAGAATCGGTAGTGCGGTCGAGGACGGTCGAGTTTCGAACAGTGGTGATGGCTAGTCCGAACAGCAAAAAGGGAATGCCAAAAAAAACAGTGCCGACCCTGAACCCAGTGGTGAGGCCGGGGTCGGTGAGACCCATGAGAATGACGAAAAGTCCCGCAGCGGTGAAAATCGTACCGAACAGTGCTGCGCACCCACCGCCGGAGGGGAGCTCGAGGCGTGAGCTGGTGGTTCTGATTCCGGGGAGCACCTCCACGGTCTTGAAACTTCTAGACGAGATGATGTCGAACAAGAGACTGGCGATACCAAGGGCCAGGCTTACACCAATGGCGATGTGGACAATCGTGTATTCCGAGGGGGCTGTGTTTGTCGCCTCCGGACCAAGGGGGTCCTGTGCGTCGGCTTGGATTGCGAGAGCGAAAAACAGTCCTATTATCAAGGGTGCGAGGGGTGTCCGGAGGCTCATACTTCTGAAAGTGGCGAGGTAGCGTCGCTGAAGGTTTCCTGGTGGAGGCCCATCCTGTGATTGCCAGATGGCAGGGGTTGTTGGGCAGGGCAAACCCATGAATGTTATTACAAAATCCAATCCTACCGAAACCTGTAAAACAATCAAGTTCGGCATCGACACCCACGCGAAGTGGTACTACTCCAGTCGACAAGACCATAGTGCCCCCTTCCAACCAGAGGCGATGCGCAGTGACAGAGGGCCGGGGTTTCAGAGTAAATTTCAGGAGTCGGTTCTGGACGAATGGAAAAGGTTTTGTCTGTAGATTCTGAATCGGAGCCGCGTGTGGAGATTCCAATTCAATTTGACTGCGTCATCCATTTCAACCGTTCCGGCAACCACTGTTGTCCTACGCTTGCTCCCTTCCGAATCCCACATGCTATCGAGGATCGCCGCTTGTCGCCATATAACCAATTCACCAATTCGTTCTCTTCCAGCGTATAGTGCCTGCAAGCAGCTTGAATAATTCTCTCCGATTTAGTCTTCCCGTGGTCTTTCCGCACAAAACTCGACTGAATTGTTTCAGATGCGCCGCCCCATGAAGATCCGGTCGCTGGCACGCATTCGGGCAGAGGAGGTCGTCCCGCCAACGATCGAGTCAGAGCCCTGGACCCTGCCGGTTGAAGTGCCGGCATTTCAATTGAGCAACGAAGTCGCCGTCGTTGGTGTGCCAGGTGAAGTCTTTGTCGAACTGGGCCTCGCGATCAAAGAAGCCTCCCCTTTTCCCGTCACCCTCATCGTCGAGCTGACCAACGTGCACATCGCCTACGTTCCGACACGGAAAGCTTTCGCTGAAGGCGGCTACGAAACGCTTAACTCCCGCCTCGCTCCCGGTGGCGGCGAACTCCTCGTCGCATCCGCGATCCGGCAACTGCAGGCTTTGAAGGCGGGGTTGTCTTCAAGGGCAGGAGCGGATCAAAAGCCCGGAATCGCACAGCAGCCTTCTCCCTGACTCTTCATCCGGGAAACTCTACTTCCGCTCCATCGCCTGGATCACCTGTTCCTTGATCGCGCCGGAAATCTCACGATCCGGTTTGATTTGAAAATCCGCGAAGGACTGCCTGGAATCATCGTGCATACAGCCAAGCCCGCCCATCGCGTCTCCCGCTTTCCAGTGCATGCCTTTCGGCAGTCGCGGAGAGAAATTCAATCTGACTTCGTCCTCTTCCGGATATGGTTCCACGAAATAATCCACCGTGGTATTGCTGTCGTCTTCAGACCGGTAAAGAATCTTATTCTCCATCCCACCAAGTTCCGCAGGAAAGGGTGATTCGACAAGTTGGCGTTTGGCGCAATGAGAGAGTTTGGAATTTTTTGATCTTGAATCCTCCACCAGTGAGCTAGAATCAGGTGCGTATGCAGACCTACCTTCGACATCTCTCTTTGCTTGCCTTCATGATGATGAATTCGGAAGCAAGCGACCCTGTCGAATCCTCCGGAAAAGACTCTGCAGCGACCGCCGACGCTGTTGCGCGTATCGCCGAAATGCAAATTCCTCGCAAGAGAGAGTGTTCTCCGCTCTACCTGGTCGCCCACGATCTGTCGATCGCCACGGGGAAACCTTCGCTGGTTCTCATGTCAAGCGGATCCACCCATATCCCGGTGTGGTCGCTTTCGGGTGGCACGCCGGGACAGTCGGTCTCGGGAGTCGTCGGCGCTCTCCCCAAAGATTGTGTCGCGGTGAGAGTGGAAATCGTTGTGACTTCAGATGACCCGCAAACCAGTTCAGAATTTGAAGATCTCTACCGGGTCCACCTTTCGCAAATGGTGGAAGGCGCCCCGTTCACCGATCGCTATGCGCTGGGCAAGCCGGTGCAGACACCACTCCCCGCCGCTCCTTTTCATTCCCGGACGATCGTTCTGGAATCCTTTTACGAAGTCGTTCCTGACGCGCCACTGACCGTGCGAATTCAGCGGGAGCCCGGTCTTCCCGGCGATACCTTCACCCGCCCCACCGGTCTCGCGGTGGTGAAGGTGATTCCTTTGAACGCACTGCCCGAAGCTCATGTCGTGCAGGACCTGGGTGGCTACAATTCGTGGCCAATGACTCAGGCAATCGGCGAAAAGCTGGTCTGCACCTACAGCCGGGGCACGAAACATACGATCGGGGAAGACGTCCGCGCGGTGTATGCCCGCACCTCGACCGATGGCGGAAAAACGTGGACCGTGGAGACGGTGGTCGCAGACACACCGGACTACGGCGAGGTCACCGTCGGCAAAGGACTCGATTCCACCGGGGCGATGCTGCTCTGGGTTCGCCGCGTCGGAAAGGAACGGCACCACGATCTCTACCGCACCACGGACGGAGTCACCTTCACGCTTCTGGCGACGCCGAAACTCGCGGTGCAACCCATGCAGATCACCGATACCTTTGCCGTCCCCGACGTCGGGATGATGGCCCTTTGGTTCGCAGGGAACTACAGTGACAAACCAGTTCACTCCTGGGGCATCATGACCAGCAAGGACGACGGAGCCACCTGGACACAGACTCCCGTCGAATCCGACCTGATGAAAGCGGACTGGCCCACCGAGCCCTCTGCAGTTTACCTCGGCGATGACAGGATACTTGCAATCGCGCGGACGGAGAGCGGACCGGCTCAGTTCCAGATAACATCAAACGATAAGGGAGCCACGTGGACCCGACAACGAACCAACATCGGCGATATCTTCGCCTCGACACCCAGCCTCATCCTCGACCCCGAAACGGGTTTGCTAAGCAATTATTACTACGAACGCGGCCGGGGTATCCTCCGGCGCAGAGTCGTGAAGCCGGAGGTCGTCTTCCAGAATCCGCTTAACTGGCCGCATTCCGAGGCCGTCACCACCGGCAGTAAAATCGCGTGGGATTCAGGCAACGCGAACGCCACTGTGATCGGCGACACCCACTATGTTTCGTTTTATTCCGGAAAGGATCCGGACACCTCGGTCATGGTTTTGGAGATTCCCGAGCCGACGGCTGGGGATGGTCGGGGCAAGGACGATGGTGGGGCGAAAGAGTAGCCTGCAGCTCCGCGGAGCGGCATTCCCCGGGGCATCGGTCCTGCTGGAATTGAGGGGGTGCAATTTTTCAATCAGTCAGAGTCAAGCTCTTGCTCCTTTCAGTATGCTGGGTTATTCAGCAGGTCCTATCGACTTCATTCTCACTATCTTGAGTCAAGCCCCGTTCAAGATGAAGTGAAGTCGAAAGGTTAAAAGGCACTATGCCAACAGCATTGCAAACGGAGTGAGTTCCATAATCGAACAGAGAAAATGAGTCGAAAATTAGAATTATTAGCGCCGGGTGGTGATGTGGAAGCTATTAAGGCTGCCATTGTAGCCGGGGCTAATGCTGTCTATTGCGGACTGGATGTATTCAATGCTAGAAACCGTGCCTCCAACCTCTCCATGGATGAGTTATATGGCGTCATCAGGCTTGCCCATGAATATAACTGCGAGGTCTTCCTGACTCTCAATGTGGTGATTTTGGAGCACGAAATCCCAATTCTGGTAAGGCTGTTAAATCAGGTTGTGAATAGTGGAGTTGATGGATTGATCGTCCAGGATATGGGTGTTTTCAATATTGTGAAGAAGCATTTCCCTACTCTTGATATACACGCCTCGACTCAAATGACGACTCACAATGAGGGGCAGATTTTATTTCTAGGTAAACTTGGGGCAAATCGGGTCAACCTTTCCCGGGAATTAAACCTTCCGGAAATTACCAAATTGACGGCTGTGGCTCATGAAAATAATATTCTGACTGAGGTCTTTGTTCACGGGGCGCTTTGCATCGCCTTTTCCGGACAATGCTATTCGAGCTCAGTGAGCGTTGGGAACTCCGGTAACCGTGGTCGTTGTAGCCAGGCTTGCCGTGATAAATATGAAGAGACCGCGGCCGGAAATGAGTATCCACTCAATTTAAAAGATAATTCAGCCATTTTTGAGCTCCCGCAGTTGATCGAGGCCAAAGTCGATTCTCTAAAGATTGAGGGTCGCATCAAAGGGGCTCTCTACGTTTATACCGTCACTGAGACGTGGCGAAAAAAGATCAATCGTTTTGTCGAGTCGGGAGACCTTACGGGTGACGATTCAAACCTTCATAAGGTGTTTAATCGGAGTTTCACCAGTTCATTCCTGAGGGGAAATCTTTCTAAGGACATGTTCATCGATAGCCCGAAGGACTACAGTGCCCAGCACGCGATTGAGAAAAGTAGCGCGATTACTGAGCAAGAGCGTCAAGTTGCTCAATGGAATCTCCGTGATGACAAACAGGCCCTCGGTGACACTCTTGCTGATAAAATAGAAGGCCTTACGATCGACAAGCCAAACTTAGTGATTTCAGTAAAGGCAGAGCTCGGTGAGAAACTGGTTTTCACTGCCCTAACAAGGGGGAGTGAGTTTGTCGTGACTTCAACTTCTCTCCTGCGCCCCTCTAAAGAATCCTCGATTACAGCGAATCTGCTGACGAAGCGTTTTAAAAGTTTTAATGACAAAAATCACAACTTAGCAGCGGTCGATTTCTCCAATCTCAATGAAGGCCTAAGTGTTCCGTTCAAAGAGCTCAATGCGATGAAGAAAACGCTGGCGTTCGTTCTGAACGGATCAGTCGAGCACGTACCTCCGATAGAGGTTCCCAAGCTTGCGCAACATCCAAAAGTGGAAGCGTCTCCCAGGTTATCCCTTCTCATTAGTGATGAAAAAGATGCTAATCTCTGTGATGTGACGGATGCGGATATCTACTTCAAAATTCCAGAAAGCTTGAAAAAAGGCTGTGATAAATACAGCGAGATTCTTCTTAGCAATCCGAGGTTTATTCCATGGTTTCCCGCCGTGCTGATCGGTAAGGATTATCTTGAGGCCGTCAGGATTTTGGAATTGACCAAGCCAAAAACAATCGTCACTAATAATTCAGGCGTGGCATACAAGGCCTTTGAGATGGGGATAGAATGGATTGCAGGTCCATTTCTAAATACGACAAACTCCCATGCTCTGATGGAGATGCAGGAAGTCTTTGATTGTAAGGGCGCCTTCATTTCGAATGAGATCAATCGCAATCAAATAAAGAACATTAGACGTCCAAAGGGCTTCAAGCTTCTCTATAGTATCTACCATCCAATCTTGATGATGACTTCTCGCCAATGTTTCTTCCAAAGAACCGTAGGCTGTAAAAAGGCAGCAATTGAAGATAACTGCATGCTGAGCTGCACAAAGGCCACCACGATTACGAATGTTAAAGGAATCTCTTTTGCTGTAGATAAGCAAAAAGGTGGCTACCCGAGTATCTATAATCACGAGCAATTCTTAAACCTTGAAGCGGTTCGAGATTTTTCAGATCTCTTTGATGAATTCTTTATTGATTTGACTGATATTGGCTCAGGATCAAAAGAGAAGTTGGATAAAGTTCGGCTTGTTCAAGAATTTGAAAGGTTCCTTGTTGATGAAAATCAAACAAAAGAGGCCCTCCATGACATGGTGGAAGTGAAAACAAATGCTCAATACGAGCAGGGTCTTTAGTCGTTTAAGCGTCAGATCAACTGAGCTGATAGGGATTTGCTTATTCAAGGATTTTTATCGAGGCGCCGGTCCGGCCGGGTTTAAGGGCAGGCAGTGTGTTTCCCTTCCAGCGAAATGACGATTACTTTTCCATCTCTTCTCGGAATAGCGCTGCCGAAGGCATCAGTGGAAACGGTTCCTGCATCGTAATCGACTTCGACGGGAATGGAGGCATCAGAAAACCCTTTATAAGAATGATGAAGGATGCCTGCCAATTTCCGGCCTTGAGTCGGTGGGACACTATATGCGACAAGGCTTTGCAAAACGCAGCCCGAGGTGGTTCGGCGAGTGCCACCGCAATCAATGAAATCTTTGATCACATAGCCGACTTCAGTGATGTGAAAATGAGGGTAATTGTTTCCCCGATAGGAAGGAGAAGTTGAAGCCCGCTCTCCGGATTTTCAGAGAGAATCTTTATGAACTGCGTCAGTGAAATCATTTCGATGATAGTTAGAGAGGTGTCACGGGCGATTCAAAAACAGAAAACTCTGCGTACAGTGGCCAGAGAAAATGATTGAATGAGGCGCGAGTTTGCTGGATTTACTTACCAAATCAGGGTTCACTTTCGATGCCTGATTATGTTTTCCGAAAACCTCCAACTCATCCTTACCTTCCTTGTTCTGCTCGCGGTCTTTGCCTGCTTTATCAAAGAGTGGATTTCCTCTGAACTCGCCGCTCTCGGGGGGATGAGTGTGTTGATCATACTCGGAGTCCTGCGAGAAAGTGATCTGAAGGTGGTGTTCGGCAACCCCGCTCCGATCACGATTGGGGCCATGTTCATTGTCAGCGAGGCACTTGTCCGGACGGGTGCGATCGATGCGATTGCAATAAAATTCAGTGAATGGGCCGGGAGATCAATGAGCCGGGCGCTCGTGATTATCGCTTTGATAGTCGTCCCTCTGTCGGCCCTCATGAACAACACTCCGGTGGTCGTGGTTTTTCTTCCGGTGATTATGGCTTTTTCTCGAAGCTCCGGCCTCAAAGCGAGCAAGTTGTTGATACCTCTTTCCTTCCTCAGTATTCTTGGCGGAACGATGACCCTGGTCGGGACGTCGACGAATCTGCTGGTCGCAAGTGTCGCCAAAGATGGTGGTCAGCCGCCTTTCGGTATCTTTGAAATCAGTAAGTTGGGTGTGGTTTACGCGGCGATCGGTTTTGCTTACCTCTATTTCTTTGGAAACCGACTTCTCCCTTCACGTGACACGGTGAGCAGTCTCCTCGATGCTGAAGACACGAGGCGATTTTTGAGCGGGGTAAAGATCGCTGAAGAATCTCCTTTGATCGGAGAGCGACTCATTGAGCATCCCCTTTTCTCGACTGGCCGTCGCACTTTTGTTTATGAAGTGATTCGTCTGGGTATCCCGGTGACGGAGATTCCTCTCGATGCAATTGTGATGCAGGAAGGTGATATCCTGCACCTGAGAGTGACCTCGAAGCATCTGGCTGTGATCAAAGAAACCAAGGGGCTTCGGATGACGCATGACCGATCTGACCCTTCAGACGAAAAGAAGGAGAAAGGCCCTGAAATCAAAACGGTGGAGGCAATTATTGGTAACAAAAGCTCCCTCATTGGTCGAACGATTCGTAATTCCAATCTGCGTCGGCACTTTGGGGTGGTGGTCGCAGCGGTTCACCGAAAAGGAGAGAACGTGGAAGATGGTTTTCAAGACACCATATTGCAATTCGGCGACACGCTACTGATTGAAGGACCTGTCGAAAATTTGGTGCGACTGCAGCAACGTGAGGATTTTTTAAGTCTCAATGAGTTGAATGTCAGGGCGCCACGAAAATCGAAAGTGCTCATCGCCGTTGGAATCCTACTCGGGGTGATTGTGTGTTCAGCTTTTGAAGTGATGTCGATTACGAGCGCTGCTCTGGTAGGGGCGGTGGCGGTAATACTGACTCGCTGCGTCGATGTGAAGGACGCTTATAAAAGTATCCAATGGAGCATCCTTTTTCTTATCTATGGGATGCTGGCGATCGGCCGGGCCATGGAGAATACGGGCGGTGCCGAATTGCTCGCGAATCAAGTCGTTGGAGTGATGGAAGCTTTCGGACCGATAGCCATTTTGGCCGCCATTTATCTGCTCTCCTCACTTCTCACCGAGATGGTGACGAACAATGCCGTCGCGATTTTATTGACGCCGATCGTGATTTCGATTGCCGGTTCGTTGGGAGTCGATCCTCGTCCCTTTATCGTCGCGGTGATGTTTGGGGCCAGTGCCAGCTTCACCACTCCTATTGGCTACCAGACAAACACCTACGTTTATGGGGCCGGGGGCTATAAATTCAGCGATTTTGTCAAAGTCGGGGTACCTTTGAATATCATTTTGTGGATTGCTGCGACGATCTTGATTCCAATGTTTTGGCCGTTTGAACCTTAGTGGTTTTCAGTAGCATTTCTTAAAATTTGGGGACCACGCGGCATGGGGAGAATTGCCATTCAAGATCATGATGTCAATACATGCAATATGTCGGCTGCCCCCTAAAAACCGGATGTGGATTACTCGGCGATGGCTACCGGGTCAAAGCTCCAGTTACCGGTGAGCCATTCGAATGGATCTGCACGAAAATCGGCCCCGGCGCGGAGTGGCGTCCCTCGATTCGCCTCAACTAGCAGGGAATAGGTGAGACAGCTGGCGCCTTTTCACCTGAAAGACAGGCCGCAATCAGTTAGGCTTGTCCGTGGCAGTCAGCGTAACCTTACGAGCTTTCGGTTTCGCGGCGTGGTAGGCCTGATCGTTGAATGCCTCCGATTCCCGGATCGATTCCACCACGACTTCTTCCAGGCGGCCTTCTTCCAGCACTTGCAGAAATTCTTCGTGCCGAACGCTCCCGGCTCCCACCTGGGGAACTTTTCGGCCTTGATTTATACGTTGGTCGGAAACGGCAAAGCTCACGGCATCGCCCCTGAGCGATACTTCGCCATCGCATCCTAAAAGGGGTCATCCGACATTTTTCAATTCTAAAAGGGGTCATCCGACATTTTTCAATTCTATCACCTCCTCATTCCCGGCCGGGTTTGAGGATATGCAGCTTTTGGTTCATTCGTAAATTAACGGTCGTGCGCCTCCAGGATCCTCGCGATTTCATGGCAATCGATCGCATCAAAAAACTGCGGGGGCTTGCTACTCAATTAAGCCTATTATACGATCCCGGAAATATGCCAATTCCACTCCCTTTGTGAAATCTCTGATAATGAACCGATCTATTCTTCTCATTTTAACCCTTTCGGCAGGAGCTCTTTCAGCCGCTGCCGAAGGACTCAAGCCGGTCAAACACCTGATCGACACCCACATTCACCTTTATGACACTGCTCGCGAAGTCACGTGGCCTCCCAAGGATGACGAAATTCTTCATAAGCCCCACTTGCCGAATGAATATTCCAAGCTTGCCAAAGACGCCGGCGTCACTGCTGTGATTATCGTTGAAGCGAGCAATCGGCTTGAAGACAACCAGTGGGTTCTTGACCTGGTAAAGGGAGATGATTTCTATACCGGTCTGGTGGGCAATGTGGACGTTTATCGCGACGACTTTGGAGCTCAAATCAAGGTGTTAAAAGAAGACCCTCGCTTCGTAGGAGTTCGTGCTCGCGGCCCCAATCCGATCGATTTCACAGATGAACGCGTTCTTAAAAACCTCCGCATCCTCGCAAAGGAAAACCTGACCTTGGACTATCTCACCAATGGAGGTGGCATTCCGGGTATTGAAAAAATTGCCAGCGTCGCTAAAGCTATCCCCGATCTTCATATCGTGGTGAACCATTGCCTCGGCTACAACTTTGACGGCAAAGCCCCCGGCCAAGACTGGACTGCCGCAGTTAAAGAACTCGCCTCCAACAAAAAGGTGTCATGCAAAATTTCCGGTCTCTATCAGCGATCAGTCCCACAACCGGCACCCCGAAATCTGGATCACTACGAATCCGTACTATCGGTTTTGTGGAATAGCTTCGGGAAAGACCGAATGATTTACGGCAGCAACTGGCCCTGCACCAAGCACACCGACACCTACGCGAGCTATCTCGCGCTCGTTGATCAATTCTTTAGCAAAAAAGGACAGGAAGCACGGGAACAATATTATTGGAAAAATGCTGCGGCTGCCTACCGCCTGCCTCTAGACTGAGCAGTTCCATCCCCTTTTTCCAACAGTCCTTTTGATTCAAAGAACAGACAGGACCTGATCGGAAAACCCGGGATCCAAGAGCCCCCTTCGTTTGGCGTTGCTTGCGATATTGGCTGGGCGAAACACCCAACTATCGCAATCGGAGCCTAGGGGGCAAGAGTTCTCTCAACCAATGAGTGAGGGGTTCGGTCAATGATCCCATCGTATTGGGTCGATTCATTTCCAAATTCATCAATTATCGTCGCCCGCCCATGGTCTCAAGCATATCGCTGGCATCGACAGAAATTCCTGATTTCCTTTTTCACAGCCATTAAGGTCTAATTTCAGCGCAACACGGCGGGTTTCGGGCAGCATTTCAGGCGCCTGAATTCGTCGGTCTTTTTCACAAAATCGTTGATGCATTGTGTTACGATTTCAGGACCTTCGCAAGCTCGCAAACCTTGGCCAACGTGACTTTGAAAAACTATCGACAACTTGCCGCTTTTATTTCTCTAAGCGTGGGCTTCGGCACAATCGCCAACGGAGTCGAAGCGGTATCAGTCCCGCAAGGAGTGGACCAATTTCTCAGCAAGCACTGCTTTTCATGTCACGACGCCGATTCGGAAAAAGGTGACATCCGGCTTGATGGGCTCTCGCAATTGCCTCTCGGGGAGATGTTGGAAGTGATGAACCAAATGCAGGAGCAGCTCTACCTCGGTGAGATGCCTCCAAAGAAAGAGAAAGATCAACCTGCTGAAGTCGATCGTCAAAAGATGGTCAGTTGGATATCTGGTAATCTCAGAAACCACAAAGCAGCAAAGTTTGAAGACAAGCTGCGTTACCCGGACTACGGAAATTACATAAACCACGAAAGGCTGTTCAGCGGTGAAATCAAGGACGCGCCCTTCACTCCGGCACGACGCTGGATGGTGAGCCCGCAGATTTTCAAGGAACGGATACTCGACATCTTCCAATTGGAAGGTCGGGACCGAAATCGCCAACTCTATGGCGTCACCAATCCATTCATTTTGCCCGAGCGATCCGGAATTCGCGACTATGACAATTCCCTTTTGGATGGCGGACACCTTTTGGTGATGCTGACCAATGCCGATTGGATTTCCAAAAAGCAGATTCGTGCTGCTCGCGTAAAAAACGGTGAACTCAAAGCGGACGAATTCCCCAACGCCAAAGACAAATGGGCTCCGGGAAAAACGCCTCTAGCTTTAGAGGCTATTATCTTGAATCGGTCGACACCGTCAGATGGTGAGATCATCGCAGCAATTAAGACACAGTTTCAACTCGCCCTGCAACGCGCGGCGAAGGACAAGGAAATTCAGAAATACCTCAAACTCACCCGCTCTTCCATTCAACTGGCTGGCAACACGGAAGGCCTGCGCCAGATGTTGGCTTCTGTTCTCTTAGAGTCTGAGTTGTTGTATCGTGTCGAATTTGGCTCGGGTGAAGCCGATGCCCACGGTCGAACAAAGCTGGATCCTGCGGAAGCCGCTCGCGCCATTTCCTATGCGCTTGGTGATCGAGGACCCGATGCGGCACTGCAAAAAGTGGTGGATGAAGGCCAGTTGATTACAAAGGAAGACTTTGAACGTGAGGTGAAGCGTCTCCTTGCGGATAAGACTTATTTCGCGGGACAAATCGATCCCAAAATCAGCGGTAAGAACATGCGATCGCATGAGACATCGCACCCGAAATTGATCAGGTTTTTCCGTGAATTCTTCGGCTACCCGATGGCGGCAAAGGTATTTAAAGATATCGAACGAAGTGACGGCTACTACCAGAACCCGAGCCGGGGAACCCTGGGAACGCCGGGATTTCTAATCAATGAGGCCGACCGAATCGTAGACTGGCATCTCCAACTTGATGAAGCCGTATTCGAAAACCTGTTAACGACCGAAGACTATTTCGTCTATCATAATCAGGACAACGAGACCGGACACAAAACCATCGCTGAATGGACGGAAGTCTATAACAGACTCAAGGGAACTAATTGGAAAAAGGATCCTGAAGGGGTCGTTAAGGAGCACACTCAATATCTCAAAACGAAAGAATCGCTGCGCTTTCTCGGGCACGGCAAGCAGAGACGCGAATTCTTGAGACACATGTACTTTTGGGGCGAGACGATTGGTAAAGGGCGAACACCGTTTACCACCGTTTCATTTGCGCATGGCTACACCTACAACCATTCAACATTCTACAACCTGCCTCCAACGCCGGGCATCTTTCGCTACGGGAACATTGAAAACAAAAACTTTGCAGGTTTGGATGACGTGGAGTTTTGGGATTACCCGGTCGAACAGCCTTTCAAACTTCCAAACCGAAAAGGCATCCTCACCCACCCCGCCTGGCTGATCGCTCATTCTTCAAATTTCCACACAGATCCGATCAAGCGCGGTCGCTGGATCCGCGAAAAACTTTTGGCAGGCAGCGTACCGGATGTACCCATCACCGTTGATGCACAGATTCCTGAGGATCATCACAAAACACTTCGCGAACGAGTCGAAGCAGTGACCCACAAATCCGAATGCTGGAAGTGCCATCAGAGAATGAATCCATTGGGATTTGCTTTCGAAAATTACGACGACTTCGGTCGCTTCCAAACGCAAGAACCCCTCGAGCACGAAGAGAATATCGTCACTAAGCCCACGAAAAAGAATGGTGCTTACACGTATACAACCAAAGCGATCACCTCAGCAGGTCGGCTTGACGGCACGGGAGATCCTGATTTAGATGGCGACGTAACCGATGCGATAGACATGATTGATCGACTTGCGAAATCCGAGCGCGTTCGCCAGTCAATTATTCGTCACGCGTTTCGCTATTTCATGGGGCGTAATGAGATGCTCTCCGATTCGAAAACGCTAATTGATGCGGATCAAGCCTACGTGAATAACGGAGGCAGTTTCCAAGCAGTCGTCGTCTCGCTTTTAACGTCCGACTCCTTTATCTACCGTAAACCTATCGCCAACTGATCATGAACAACCGAAGAGACTTCTTAAAGCATTCCGTCCTCGGCGCAGGAGCCATGGCATTAGGCCCAGGTCTTTTTGCCAATTCAGGTTCAAACACTCCCAAGCGGTTCATTTTCATGCACCGGGGAAACGGACTGTTTCCAAAATCAATGGTACCTCCGACCTTGAGTCCGCAAGATCTTGCAAGGGAGCAAAAGAAAGAGCCCTTCGAAGTCGATCTCGACAATCATGAATTGCCGGATTGGATGAACCCGCTGAATTCGCACAAGAATGATCTAACCATCCTTCAGGGTTTGTCAGGAAAAATGTGCACCACCGGTCACCACTCCTGGTGTTCAGCACTGGGAGCCTTCAAAGCCAATGAACGCCCGAGTTCAATCAAGTGGGCAACGATAGACTTTGAACTGGCGAAACTGTTTCCGTCTCCGATGGAGCACATCGAATTGGCTTGTTTCCCGACGAGCGGGGGGAATGCCCGAGGCAGTCTTGATGGCATCTCCAAAGGCTTTTCAGCGCGTGGAAGTCAACAACCCAACTACGCCTTCGGTTCACCGAAAGGCGCTATGGAGGAGTTATTCAAATCCGTTTCCAGCAAGAAAGAAGATCAGGTTCAATATGAACTTCAACGCCGACTCCTGGCTTTCGCAGGCGAGAATCAAGCAAGCCTCGCCAAAGAGCTTGCCGGAATTGAGCAGCGTAAGCTCACCAATTACGCAGATTCGATCAATGCGATTCGCGGACGTAATGAGAAGGTCGAAGCCATGGGAGACATCCTTCGTCAGCATGTCCCGCAGTTAGATGAAAAGTATCTAGCCGAAGATTTGAACACACTCGATCGTCAGCGAGCTCATGCGGAGGTGTTGCTATCGGCACTGATTTCCGGGCTCACCAATGTTGCTGCTTTCACCGTCGATGAGTTGGGTCATCCCTACACCTGTCTCTTATACACATCTCCGAGCCCACGAGACCGAGGCTGATCT
>OJCB01000181.1_pt1 | contig 27142 bp, 19 predicted proteins | sample 1591501 | NCBI WGS metagenome assembly OJCB01 (sample SAMN05416813, study PRJEB24817) | seawater metagenome | isolation source: Sea water | place: Canada:Atlantic | collected 2013-07 | reverse complement strand
TCTACACTATCCTCTTCGTCGGCAGCGTCAGATGTGTATAAGAGACAGGGTTTTTTGTTTCCATCGCATCCAGCAGGGAGCGAAGTTTCTTCAGTTCAGTGGGGGAAGCCTTGCGTGCGGAGAGAGCTTGAAGAGCGAGCTCTCCAGTGGCGCCGCCGAAAATCTTATCGGCAAGATGTTTCAGGACATCTCTCTGCATTCGTTCGCGAGGATGACGCGCGGAATACTGGTGGCTCCGCTCGGTTTCGTCGCGGCTCACGAGTCCTTTTTCGAACATGAGCTGAAGCATCTTAAGAGCAGTGGTGTAACCGACTTCATCGTCGCGCTCTTTTGTCATTTGCTCGGCAACTTCGCGAACGCGACAAGGACCGTGATCCCAGAGGATGTTCAAAATGGTCAGTTCGGTCTCGGTAGGTTTTTCAATCCGTTTCGCCATCGTAGATATACTATTTACGAATTTCTTCGTAGATGCAACGAAAAATTTCGTAGATCGAACTCGGAGTCCGGCTCTTCTTTCCTTTGGGACGATCCTGAATAGGGGTGAGTGCCTGTCTGGTTGGGGCAGAGAGCTCGTCCTATTTTGCCAGACTTCTCCGTTTCAGCCAGTCAGTTGCGCGCTCGGTCCACGAAGCTATATCCGAATTGGCAACAGGCCGCATTCCATAACCGTGTCCACCGTTCTGGTAGATATGCAGCTCCGCGGGGACTTTGTTATTTTTCAAAGAGATATAAAGGAGGGCGCTCCCTACAGAGGAGGAGGCATCATCGTGAGTGTGGACGATGAAAGCCGGTGGGGTTTCTTTGGTGACCCGAATATCCTGGAGAATTCTATCGCCCTTGCTTTCGATGATCTTCCAGGGGTAAATCAGCAGTCCGAAATTCGGGAGGAACGATTCTTTATCCACTTCGTCGATGGGCTCGTAGCGTGTTTCGTCTCCGGTCTCGGTCATGAAGATGGAAGAGACCTGGCCACCGGCTGAGAATCCGAGGACTCCAATCTTCTCGGGATCGAGTTTCCATTCGCCGGCACGGGATCTAACGATGCGGGTTGCCCGCTCGAGGTCCTGAAGAGGCCGCAACCAGGCAGCTTCGTCTTCCGGTTTACCTTCGCTGGTGCGGTGGCGCAGAACAACTGCGGTGATGCCAAGAGTGTTGAGCCATTCGGCGGCTTCAGAGCCTTCTTTATCGGGAACGACTTTGGCGAATCCTCCTCCGGGAACTATGACCACGCCAACACCGTTTGGCTTTTCCGGTAAAAAGATATCCATGCCGGGCTTGCGAATATTGACGAGGCGGGTCACCGGAGGGTCTTCTCCCTCGCGGGGAGGCTGGGCTTCCCCTTCGCTGGCAGAGGATTCACCGGGAGCAAGATCAGGCCAGATGAATTCCGAAAAAGTTTCGGCGGTTCCGTTTTGGGTATTAGATGAACTTGCCGTGATTTCGACCTTTGTCTCGACGCAGGCGTTGAGAATCAAGAGAGCTATGAGAGAGCAGGCGAGGGGCGTGGTTTTTTTCAAGATCATCCAGAGAAGAATTATACATTTCAGAGCGGGGCGGCAAAGGTCTTTCCATTTGTTTTCGACTAGTCAGTTTGCCTGTCCCGGTATTCACGGGGCGAACAAGCCGCGATTCGTTGGAAAACGATATTGAGTCTTCGTGGTTCGGAGAATCCACATTGCCCCGCGATTTCCCGGAGGGGAAGGGGAGGCTTTTTATCTAAGAGCGTTTTGGCTCGTTCGATACGAATGTTGGAGAGATACTCATGAGGGGATTCACCGAGCTCGGTTTGGAAAAGTTTCTCGATGTGTCGACGCGATGCGTTCAGTCTCGAAACAAGCCATGCGACATCGATTGGGCTTGAGTGATGGAGATCGATTAAGTCGAGGCACTTTCGCAAAGTCGTGTCTTCCACTGCGACGACCCGGGTACTGTCTCTCGCGATCAGTTCTTCCGGGCTTACGAGGAGGGGCTTCGAAAGTGGCTTCTCTCCACGGATCAGAGAATCGAGAACGGAGGCGGCGAGGTAGCCAACTTCAGCCCCGTTCTGTCGAATGCTGCTTAGAGGAGGTTCGCTGAACTGACAAACAATCGGATCATCATCCACTCCGATGACAGCGAGGTCGGAGGGGACCTCGATTCCAAGGTCTGCGCAGCGTTCCAGAAGAATTCTTGCCCTGTAATCGTGGGCCGTGAAAACTGCCGTGGGTGGAGAGAGCGAGCTCAGCCAATTGCTGAGACCTTCACGATCCAATTTCCACGGTTCTTCTGCAAGCAGGCTGCTTTCAGTTTCGTAGACATCGCAATCATAACCAGCATTGCGCAGACATTCGCGATACCCATGGAGTCGTTCGGAGGAATACCACACGTCCCGGAGGCCGTAGTAAGCGAAGCGTCGGAAATTCCTTTTCAGGAAATGTTCAGCTGCGAGCTTCCCGATCTCCTGCTGGTCTCCTGAAACGGTTGAGATGCGCGGAGTCAGGAGAGAGGTCGCCAGATTGACAATGGGCAGTTTCAGGGAATGTGCGATGGCGACCTGATGGTTGGTTTCCAGCATGGCGATGACGCCGTCCCCTTTCCAGGAGGATAGGCTTTCAAAGGGAAGGGCAGATCCCTCAGGGCTGGAAACAATCTCCCAGGGGCCCTGTTCCTGAGAATAGCGAAGAATCCCGTGGGTGATTTGCTCCGGGTAAGGGGCTCCAAGTTGATAGGCAAGGGCGATTCTTAGAGGGCCCTTATTTGTCGTTGTCTCCGCCATTCTGATTCTCAAACTAATCGATGTGCGCAAAAAAGCATCAAAACTTCGCATAAGGGCTCTTGTGCGAATTTGGTGAGACATGGAAGGTATTTCAATCCGGAAGGTAAAGCCGGTGAAACGCATTAACGATTCATATGGAAAATCAGACAGTCCCTTCGCATCAACTCAAGGCCGGAATGATCGGCATGGGGATGATTTTTGATGAAACCTATGCTCCGATGTTGGCGGCGGCTCGGGAAGGATTGTATGATCCGTCTTTTGGAGTTTGCTCCGTGGATCTGAGCGCGGTCGCAACCCGAACAGGGACCAGGGCAGAAAAATTCCGAGAGAACAATGGTGAGGATTTTGCCTCTTTTGAGAGCTACATCGAACCGGATGCTGCAGGTCAGTTGCTGAACGCGGGTCCTGATTTTGTTTGTGTGGCGACTCCGGATAATCGGCATTTTGATGCTGCACGTGCTGTTCTCGAAGCAGGGAAGCATGTGATCATCGAAAAGCCGTCCGTCCTTTCTCTCGATGAACTGGATGAGCTGACAGCGCTTGCGGAGAAGAACAAGGTTCTCGCAAAGATCGTCTACCACAAATTGTTGGATCCCGATCACAAGAAGCTACGGACTCTGGTTGCCGACGGGGAACTTTCCCATGTGAACAATGGCTACTGCACCCTGCTCGAACCCAAGTCGATTTCCGGAGGTCAGTTTGCTGAGTGGATTAAAGGAAGAAACCCAGGGACTTATGTCGCGGTTCACTACATCAAGCTGATCGACTTTACCTTTGGCGGGAAATTGAAGCGGGTTTCCTGTTCCGGTCAAAGGGGGCTGGTGGGACCTGCGGACGGGCCGACATGGGATTCAACCCAGCTCCGATTGGTCTACGAGTATGAAAGCGGGCGTGAGGCTGCTTTTGATATCCACACCAGTTGGGTCACTCCCGATAACTTTCCGGGTTGGGTGGAACAGGAAGTTCAGTTCCGTTTTGATAACGGGAACTGGAACGGGCACAGCCGTCGACGCGGGGTGGAGTGCACGATCGAAGACAAGACTCCGATGGTGTCGAAAATCTCGATCAACAATCACTACAATGGGAGCTTCCTCGAGCCCTGGGGCGAGAGAAGCCAGCGCGGATATGGGATCGAAGCGATCGAAAGATTTTTTCGCGAAGTTGCGGAAGTGGAATTTGGTTCTGAGGGGACACGCGAAGAACGACTCGCAAAAATTGCGGATCTCACCTACAACAGTCTCGCGGATGATCGGCAAGTGGTCGCAGCCGTTCAATCGATGGAAGCTATCCTGGAACGTCACGCGGCAGGGAAACCCGATTCGGTAGTGAAGGTGAATGATCCGGCAGGCGGACTTGCTCTTTATTCACCCGGTGATGCTACTCCGGAGGTTCTCTACAGTGGAACGGTTTGAGCGATCCTGACCTAATTTCTATTTCAAAATAATCACTACTTTTTCATGACAGCAATTACTCACAATAACGAACCGGCTTCGAATAAAGAACGCGAATCACTCGCTGCGACGGAACCGGATTGCATCCGCACAAAAACTACCAGCATGGCGGTGTTGGCCAAAAGTGCGGGATCCTACCACTACACTCCTGAAGGTCGTAAGCTCGCGGATTTCACCTCAGGAGTCCTCGTCGCGAATCTGGGTCACCATCCAAAACGCTGGTGGAACCGGACCCTCGAATATATGGGCCTCAACAATATTGAAGGTAACAGCGGTTATCATGAAGCTGTCACCTTGACCTCTTACAATGCCACTACCGAAGTTGAGACCGAAGCCAATCGAAGACTTCTTTCCAATATGCAGGCACAGCCGGGCGGGGCACGAATGGAGCAGGTTCTTTGGGCAGCGAGTGGAAGTGAAGCAATTCAAAAGGGGCTCTGGGCGTCGATGGCGCGCCGTCCCGGTGAGGACGTGATCCTTGCGACACGAGGTGGGTTCCACGGTAAAAAGGGACTCGCCGGAGCAGTGACAGGATCCGAGGATGATAAAGAACGAGATCCGCGGGTGCGCTTTATCAGCTTTCCAAAAGAGGAATGCAGCACTCTGGAGAAACGGAATGAGCCCATTGATCTTACAAAATACCGGGAGGAACTGGAAGGGCTGAAGGCAGAGCTTGGAAACAAAATCTGTGCTTTGATCACCGAACCATACCTCGGCGGGGGAGGGTCCTATCATCCTCAGAAAGAATACCTCCAGATGCTGGAATCTTTTTGCCGGGAAAATGACATTCTCTTCATTCTCGATGAAATTCAGGCGAACTTCGGCAGAACCGGTTCCCTGTATGCATTTAGCGAGTACGGAGTGGAGCCGGACCTGGTGGCGCTTGGAAAGGGAATGGGTAACGGAGTGCCGGTTGATGCGATCGTCGGGCGTGCTGACGTTTTCGCGGCGTTAGCTTACGGAGAAGGCTCTGATACCTGGAGTGCGCACCCGCTTGGTTGTGCCGCCGTTCTTGCAACTCTCGATGAGTTCGAGGGGGATGATGACATCATGGGGCAGGCAAAAGGTCTCAGTGAAATTATCGAGGAGAGTTTGGTAAAGCTCACCAGCTTGCCTGCGATCAATGCTGTTCGGGGCGAAGGCACGGTTTGGGGAGTGGAGTGTAATCCTGTCGGGGACATGAGTGCCGACGAAACGGCTCACGAACTCGTTCGACTTGCCTACGAGGGCAATTCTAATGGAAAAGCGATTCATTTGCTGGGACCACTGGCCGGAAAGGTGATCCGAATTGCTCCGCCGCTCACCATGGATCATGGTGAAGCGCGCGAGTATTTCGAAGTCCTCCATGGGATTGCTGCCAGCCTGGGAGAATAAACAGAATCGACGAATGGGGAAGTGTCAGGGGCTAGCGAACAATTTTCGTTGAACCCTTGGTGTTTCGGCGTAGATTTCTTTTGTCTGTCGGATTCGTTGAGCGAAACTATCTTTTTCCATTGCGGAAAGATGCAGTGACTTGCTTGCAGGTCCAACGCCATCACCCCGGAGGTTTTTATTTAAGGTTTTACCAGCGGTCCGGCAGACACTTTCTCATTTTTCCCCTTGGGAGAAGAATTGATTTCACTTCCGAGATCCTAATTCGTTTTTCAGTCCCTGAATGTTGTGTTTGTGCGGCTTGCGTTCGAAAACAATACTGTGGTAAATTCGGAGGGAAGTTGATCTCTTTTCTCATGAAAAAATTACCGATTCTGATTCTCTCCGTCTGTGTGTGTTGGCTTTCCTCCACTGCCTCCGCCCAGATTTCTCTTACCGGAAGCAATGGCCGTGCAGTCCAGTTTGCAGGTATCAAAGATGCCGCGCCGAAGGGACTGGTCGTGCAAATGAAGCCGAATGCGAAAGTGATCGGAATTCCCTGGGCCAAGTTGGATCTCGCTGCTCTGGAGAAAGATAACAACAAGATCTACGTGGCGTACCTTGCTGCCAAAGACGGTGAAACAATCCCGCTCAATCTTGGGACTTACGAGGATCCCAAAGAGAAACAGATTGCCATGACCAATGAGCAGGTCAGAAAGAAGAATGGCTGGTATGAGTCCAGCATCAGTGGCATCAAGTTCAGACTTCAATTGCCGGTGGGAACTCCCCGGGGTGTTCTTTTGGTGGCTCACGACGACCGCGGGAATTCAAACCGGATGATTATGGGAATGCAGCAGGGGGAAGGAAGATGGGGGCAGTTTCAAAACAGGCATCGCTTTGCCTTGATGACCTATTTTTACGAAACCAAGATGAAGCTGCCCACTGACATGGATGATTTCATTTATGCGGATAAAAAGAGTGGGCAGGCGCTGCTGGATTCGCTGACAAAAATTGCGGCAGAGGCCGACAAGCCCGAAATTGCCGACCTGCCTATTGCCATCTACGGATTCGGAAAAATCGGTGCGCCTTTTGCTTACAACTTCACCCAGTGGAAACCGGAGAGAGTTGTGGCAGCAACTGTAGGGAAAGGGGCTTACTACACCGCAAAACCAACGGAGGAGTCGGCGAAGGTTCCCATGTTGCTTCTCTACGGGAAGTATGACAACACCGCCGCAATCTTTGGGTCGGACCGGAGTCATGAAGTGGTTTTTAAAGAGTTTGCCAGTATGAATCCTCTTTGGGCCTATGCCGGTGAGTTTCGCGGGAAAAATGATGATACTCCTGAGTGTGATCACGTGGCGCAGGATTTTCTTCATAAGATGATCGAGATGCGTGTTCCAAAGCTTGCACCGAAACCAAGGGCACCGAAGCCCGAAGAGAAGCCCGCTGCGGACGGTGATAAACCGGATGCTCCAAAGGGGGATGATGATCCCGAGCCGGAACCCGAACCTGAGCCGGAAGTGCCAGCGATGTTGCCTTTTGACGAGTCCGAATCCTATGTGGGAAACATCGAAACGGCGAAATACACGCCCATCAAAAAAGATGCAAACGGGGTGATTGAAGAGGGGAGTACCTGGCTGCCGGGTCGTGATTTCGCCCGTCTCTGGAAGCAGTTTGAAGAAGGGGAAATCGAACTCACAATAGGCGAAGGAGAATAATTGGCGCATAGCCCGATTGCCCGGGCGCACCCTCTGGAATTACTGGTTTGGGAGATATTCCCGTATCGCGGTGTGCCGTTTCCAGCCTGTAAGAAGGCCGTCTCGTTTATTTCGGTCGCCGCATCCGGCGTTTGCTCTTACTGAGTAGCAAAATTTCGAACACTCAGGCGAGAATGGCGTCGACTCTGCGTTTCTCCCGCTCTTTCGGGCCAAGCCCGGTCTTTCCTCCCATGGATTCGATCACAGTGTTGTAAACATCAATGCCTTCGGATCCGACGTCCATGATCTGCCCGGTTTTCAACCTTCCACTGGCACCTGTCATCGCATGGAACACACCGGAAAGTTCACGTTTCACATCGTTGTGCCTTCCGTCACCGGACTCTGTTGAAATCGTGATAAGAGAATTATCAAGAATCGTCCTCCCGTTTGCTTCCAGGCAATCTTTGCTGTCGAGACGGCTTAGAAACCAGGCGATCTCGCGCATCTTCATGTGAGCGTGGGCGCGAAGTTCTTCGTTCTTTTTATCCGGATTAAATCTGTGCCAGTACTCGTGGCTGCATCCTTTTGAACCGGTGGCGTTGAGGTGTTTACGGTCATTGAAGGAAAAGACTTTCCGACCGCCGTATTCATAATCACCGGTAAGCCGGATCCTCTCACCGGCAGCCAGGAAGGTGATGGAGCCAAAGCGCGTGCGATCCATTTGAATAGCAGTGGCGTAAAGGTCGGCCATCAACCTCCACTCGTCGGTCAGCTGTTTCAGAGTAATGTCGATTCCCTCGCCGCCTGGATCAGCCTGACCACCATGGAGAAGTTGAGATCGATCCGGAAGCGGCGGCGATCCCTCAGGTCTTTCCATTTCAAAAGCCCGTTGCTCAAACTCGCGAATTCGATCGAGATGATCGGTTACCCTGGATTTTGAAGCGCTGCCAAGAGGGGAGTTGGGACCGGTGTAGAATTTGTATTGTTCGACAACGGAATCGAGAATACTGCGTTTAAGCCGCTGCTTCTTTACGTCATCATTGCTTCCGGCAAGGCGGAGCGTCCCGAAAACGCGTTCGAATAAATCGCGCGGCCTTTCCTGCATCGTCGCGGCAACGGTTCCGTCATCGTTGTAGCTATGGACATAGCGACTGATCCGGCTCCTTCGGAAAAAAGTGCCCCCGACCAGAGTGGGAACCATTCCGGGAGGAAGTCCGTCCGGGTAGTTTGCTTTTCGAATGACTTGATCAATCGAAGGCCCGCCGGACTTCGCCTCCCCGTGCGGGGGCTCGGCAGTGAAAGCACCGGAAGCGCCATCGAAGTGGGCGTTGATTCCTTTTTCATCACAACGGACCTGATCGACATTTCTCATGATGAGAAGCTTGTCAGCCAGTGGTTTCAGAGGTTCCAGAACCCCGTCGTAGCCTTCTGTTTGAAGCGGGGCCGGGATACCCAGGCCGAAGAAAACATTGAAAGCCCGAACCGGAGCGGCGGACTGTGCTGCAGCGGCGGCACTCGTTAGCATCATCTCCTCAAGAAAAGGAAGCCCGATGGCTGCGGATCCAATTCCCCGTAACACGGAGCGGCGACTGAGAGGAGAACGTTTCATATCAAATCGTAGTTAATTGTTTCCTTACTGATTGGGCTTCGATGTCTTCGTTTTCCGGACCAGATCACTCAATGCGATTGCGGTGATAACATCCACGTAAGTGCCACCTCCTTTGATGGCTCCGGTATGGATTTTCTCGACGGCTCCCGCATCTCCTGCTGAGAGCGGACGACCGAGAGCGAATTGGGTCAGTTTCCAGGTAATTGATTCCCGGACGCGATCACTTTTTGAAAGGAGATTCATCAGTTCGGCGGAATTCTGATACTTGACCGATTCTGCCGTTCCCGGGAAAAGGATTTCCCCATCGTTCCGAAGCTCATTGCCGTGTCGGTCCTTCGCATGGAAAGCTCCGATTCCGTCGAATTTTTCCAGACCGAAGGCGAGAGGTTCAAACTTCGAATGACATCCGCCACAGTTTTTATTGCCGATTCTTTCAAGCGCAATGGAACGCTGAGTCAAGCCGGGTTCTGATGGCACCGGAGTAGTGTCGACGCAGGGGGGAGGAGCCTTTACCACTCCACGCAAAAGATCGTTCATTACAAAAAGCCCGCGTGTTACCATGGACGCTTCATCTCCACCAATCGTGAGAATGCTCCCCTGAGTAAGTAAACCACCACGGTCCGGATTTTTAGAAAGATCGTGTTTGGCAATTGCCTCACCCTTGGGGGGAAGCCCGTAATGTTTCGCGAGAGCCGGAGTCAAAAATGTCACCTGGGCATTGAGGAGATCGGAAAGCGGGCGGTTTTCATTCCAGACGACTTCTTCAAAAAAGGAAAGCGTCTCCTGTTTCATGTCCGAAGCGAGTTGGTCATCCCAATCTGGAAATTTACCGGGGTCGGGAAGCAGATTTTGCAGTCGTCCCAGATTCATCCAGTCCTCTGCAAATTGAAACGACTGCTTGCGAACACGCGGGTCATTCATCATCCGTTTCACTTGTTTTGCCAATTCGTCGCGATCGGAAAGGGATCCGTTCTCCGCTGCGTTCATCAGTTCTTTGTCAGGACGATCACCCCAGAGAATATAGCTGAGCCGGGATGCGAGGGCGAAAGGCGCAGTCGGCCAATCTGTACCATCTCCCTGTTGAACTTCGATTCGATAAAGAAATCGCGGTGACTGCAACATGGCTTCGATGACCAGGGCAACAGCATCGTCGAAATCTCCGCCGGCGCTGGCAACAGTGGTCGTGAGTCCCCGGTAAGTGTCGACTTCGTGCGCTTCGAGAGGACCTCGCAGCATCCATTGCCCCATTTTTTCGATGAGTGCCCGCATCACGTCATCCGTGAGAAGTCGTTTCGACGAAAAGCGTTTTGCGAAAGCCGGGACGTCTATCTCTTCGACAATGGCTCCGGCAAGATCACTGTAGGCGCTGATGTGTTTCAGATCGACTCCGAGATTGTAAGCGGTATTGGAGAAGCCATCCGCTCTTAGATCTATCGGAATTCGCTTGTTCGCCTGTGCTGAAATGTCGACACCGGTGGTGCTATTCACCGTGGCGATATACTCCGGTGTCGTAAGACGTTGAATCCAGTTTTCGTTCGCCTGATTTCCATGGACATAAAGTGCCGGATCAATTTGTGCGAGCGACCATTTCGCTCCGCCGGCGATCCATTTTTTGACCAGTGTTTTTTCCGCGGCAGTCAGGGACGGGCGGTCTTTTGGCATTTCGTCACTTTCGATGGATTCCCAAAGAAGGCTGTCCACATGATTTTTCGGGATCAGAATGCCATCATCCGCGAATGACTTTCCATGGCGGGAGAGATCCAGTTTCCCTTTGTTGGTAGATGTGTCGTGACACTCAAGACAGTGATTCGAGAGAAGCGGCGCGATCTGGTTTTCGAACAGCTCAACTTGTGGATCGATCTTCGCTTTTGTCAGGGAAGGAGAAGAATCTGCCCCGGGGCCTGCTTTAAAATTCTTTGCGACTTCTGCGGAATTTAGATCACGGCTGTAAATCGCGACCAGGTGGAAAGTGCCCATCCAGGGGCGACTGAAATTGAGTTCATCTGCGAGGGCGAGGCGGAATGATCCATCCCAGTTCACGGTGGAACCATCGACCTTTTTATCGGCGACCTTCTTTCCATTGATGTAAATGGTCGACTTTCCGGCGCGGCTTCGGGTTCCCACGACGTGAGTCAGTCCGGTTTTGGCAGTTCCGCCCTGTGAACTGAGCGAAGGGGTTCCATTTTTCCCAGTCTTTGTGGTTCGGAAACGGAATTCAAATTTCTTTCCATCCTGGCCGAGGGTGAAATTTCGTTCGTTGCTGTCTTTCGACAAAGTGAGAATCCGTGCAGGTCCGGCCTGACTGGTATTGGCTGGAGTGATCCACGCTTCTGCAGTGATCGCTCCAGATTTCCGAATGGCATCGATTAATTTTTGGGGAGGTTCATCCGTTCTCAGCTGCGTTTTTCCGGTGATCACGAGTGAGCCGTCACGGACTTTGACAGGCTTCGGGTTTCCGATTCGAAGGTCGGCAGCTTTTCCCAGACTGGTTTTGTTTTTTACGATAGTTCCTTCGGTGCCGCGGAAGTCATAGAAGACCTGCAGGCCCGAAGAAATACGTTCCTGCCCTTGTGAAGGAGTGCAGCACAGGAATGATGCTGCAAGCAGCGGAAGGAGTTGGAAAAGTCGAGGTGTCATTGCGGAGAGGAGCAACACCTTCGAATGTGCTGAAAAATGTCCGCAGAATCAAGCTTTCCTTTGTGGCGGGTTAAAGCTTTTCCGGTTCCTGAAGCAACTGGCTGATCCGGTTCAAAAGACGACCGGCCGCTCCTCCATCGAGGATTCGGTGATCGAAGCTGAGAACAAAATTAGATTCCGTTTTGGGAACAAATTCTTCCTTTTCCTTATCCCAAATTGGGGACACCCGCCCGGCCATGAGTCCAAGAACCAGGTTTTGTTCAGGAAGGGGAATGGGAGTCGCGTCGGTGATTCCGAAAGGGCCCACATTTGTTACAGTCGCAATTCCGGTGCCGATAGCTGCAGGCGGTAGTTTTCGGCTCTGACCGCGCTTGACGAGCTCTTCGTAAGGCAGGGTTAGATCTGAAAGCGTTTGATCGTCGCAATTTCGGATAATTGGCACGAGAACTCCGTCTTCGACCTCGACCGCAAATCCAATATCAATGGAATTCGGGTGGACGATACGGGTTCCGATCAATCGACCCGCCACTGCCGTGTTTTCAGCAATGGCAATTGCGAGAGCACGGATTGCGTAAAGGGTGACACCCGGTTTCGGATTCATGGAACGCCGATGATCCAGCACCTGGTCCATAATCACAGGAACCGATACGGTTGCGAGCGGACGACTCCAGCTTCGGCGCATCGAGTCAGCGACCGCAATCCTCATTGGCGAGGCGGCAGTCATCTTGTTCTGCTCCAGTTCGACTATGAATTTCTCAAAATCCTCAACCGTAACGCGACCGCCGGCTCCGCTCCCGGCCACACCGGAAAGGTCAGCCTGGTTCAGACCCAGTTCCTCCATGCGGTGACGCATTCTCGGGCTCAGGTAAACGGTCGAGCGGATTGGAACAGGCAGTCCACCTTCAACGGTAGGTATTACAGAAGGAGCCTCGTTGTGATCAATGACATCCGCTTCATCAATTGAGAAATGGAGATTCGAATCCTGTTTGTCGCTGGACTCTTTGGCTTCATCCCTGGACCCATCATCTGAGTCTGTCGGCTTCATCAGGCCAGCTTTAGTCGCTTCCTCTTCTGTAGCATCGATATAAGCCAGAGTTGAACCGACGGCATAACTGGTCTCCGTTTCGGCGACAATTTCAGAAATCGTCCCGCTACACGGAGTTGTTACTTCCATGACAGCTTTGTCGGTTTCGACACTGAAAATATCTTGATCCGCCTTCACCTCGTCCCCCGGGGCGATGGGAATCTCCTTAACAGTCGCCTCGGCAATGGACTCACCGAGTTGGGGCATCAGAATGGGAAATCGCGGCATATCTGGCTTTTGTATAGGACTGTAAGCGTCAAACAGGTAAAGTGCGCGGATTCTTTCCGCTCTATTTTTGACAGTCTATCATGTCCTTTGGTTCGTAGTATCCATACGGTGTTGAAAAATGATCGCCCTGCAAGTTTCCAAACTCAAAAAATCATACGGGGCCGATTCGGTCCTTGCGGGGATTTCTTTGTCCCTGAAAGAAGGGGAAAGGGCTGCATTGATGGGGCCTTCAGGCTCTGGAAAGAGCACTTTGCTCAATTGTATAGCAGGAATTGACCGCTCGGATAGCGGTGAGATTTCAATTTCCGGTGAGAAAATCAGTGATTTTGATGAGAACGCACTCTGCAAAATGCGTCGGGAAAATGTCGCTACCGTCTTTCAGTTTTTCCATCTCCTGCCGACTTTGAGCGCAAAAGAGAACATTGAATTCCCGATGCAGTTGGCTGGCTGGGAAAAGGAGGCGGTTGCGAACCGTGTTGAGGAACTCATCGAGGAAGTTGGTCTGGATCATAGGGCAACCGCGATGCCTCATGAGTTGAGCGGCGGTGAAATGCAAAGGGTTGCGATCGCACGGGCACTTTCGATTCGTCCGAAACTGATTCTGGCCGACGAGCCGACCGGGAATCTGGACTCAAAAACCGGCGAGGACATTCTCAATCTTCTTGAGTCGGTGAGTAATACTTACCGAATCGCCATGCTTCTGGTTACGCACAGCAAACAGGTAACCCGAATTTGCGATAGGACCCTGCAGATGAAAGACGGCCGAATCATCGGTCAGGAGGAATTGTCCGATGGAAACTCCTGAAGAACACCCGGCAGCGGTTGTTCGCTTGCTTTGGTCCCGGGTAATCTGGCGGCATTGGAGGAGGGAAAAGAAACTCACCGCAATATTGGTGGGAATCCTTGCCCTCGGCGTTGCGGCATTTCTCGCCGTTCACCTTGCCAATAAAGCGGCCGTCGCGGGATTTGGAATATTTACGGATTCGGTTTCGGGTGAAAGCGATTTGCTGATTCGTCCGAAAGCCGGCGATTTGAGGGAAGGGGTCCTCAGCGAAATCCGGGAACAAAGCGGATCGCTTCCTGTGGGGATTTTTCCGGTTCTGGAAGTGAGTGCCGCGGACCAGGCGATAGGATCCAGAATGATGTTTCAATTGGTCGGAGTTGATCTTGTAGCGGTTCAAAATGCCCCGGAATACACCGAAGGCACAGACGCTCCTCCGTTTATCGACGGAGGTGTGGAAATACTCGGGCGGTCAGACAGAGGATTCATCAGTGAAACTCTCGCCCGGAAAAGAAACCTCGAAGCGGGTGATTGCTTACCGATTTTTGTTAATGATAGAGCCGTGGATCTCGAGATTATTGCGATACTCCAGGATTCCCCGCTCCGGCCCGGCGTTCCCGAAGAAATGATCCTTATGGATCTCCCCGGTTTGCAAGAGCTAGCGGGACGAGAAGGGTGGATCAGCCGGATCGAAATGCGGGTTTCTCCCGGTAGCGACTACAAACGAAACCTGGATGGTTTGTCTACCATTCTGGAAGAGAGGGGAACTGCTGACTACTTTGTCGAAACTCCGGAGGCAAGAAAGGAATCGGTCACCACCATGGGTTCAGGATTTCGTCTCAATCTGACAATTCTTTCCTCACTCGCTTTGCTGGTAGGAACCTATCTGATCATGCAGGCGATGGAAGCCGCGGTGATCAAACGCCGGAGTGAGATAGCGATCCTTAGAGCGCTTGGAGTGACACCGGGGCAAGTGCGTCTAGCCTGGATTCTGGAAAGTGTAATCCTCGGGAGCATTGGCAGTTTGCTGGGGGTAGTTCTGGGCTGGTTACTTGCCGGGGCATTGGTTGGGGGAATATCTCAAACGGTCAACACGCTCTACTATCGGACCACGACAGATTCGATCACCCTCAGCGCTCTGGAGATCGGTTTCTCTCTCAGCTTCGGGATTCTTTCTTGTGTCGTCGCAGCTTTCGTTCCTGCCCGTGAAGCGGCGAATACGCCTCCGGCTCTTACGATGAAAAGTGGAAGTCAAAAGGGTGGGCTTGCTATGCTCCAAAATATTCCTCTGGGAGTCACTCTGCTATGCGGAGCGATCCTGTGCGCGCTTCTGCCGCCCTATGTGACGAACCGGGGAGTGAACGTACCGGTGGGTGGCTATGTAGCCGCTCTATTTTTTGTGCTGGGATTCAGCATCTTGTCAGGACTGTTGTTCTCTCCTCTGGCTCGCATACTTCAGAAGGGAAAAAGGAATCCACTTCGGCAATACGCGGCCAGTCAGTTTCGAAAAACCGAAGGGCGTCATCGATTGACGGCTGCGGGACTGGCCGTCGCGATTGGGATGTCTGCTGCGATGGGGATTCTCGTGGCGAGCTTTGATACCACTTTGAAGTCTTGGATCGGACACCTCTTGAAAGCGGATGTGTATGTCTCGGCACCGGGATCCACATCGATTACCAACGAGAGCACAATATCGAAAGCAACCTGGAAAGCGGTAGAGGCAATGCCGGAAGTCGAGGGTCTGGATGTTCTGCGTCGATACAAGCTGGTGATCGATGGAAAAGAGGTTTTCCTCGGGGGATCAGAGTACAATCAAAATTCGGATCGGTTCCTTCGTTTGATATGGCTTCGCGAGCCTGAGAACGACGGCCCACTTGGCCTGGTGGAGAAGACTGAAGGCAGGTTTCCCGCCTATGTGAATGAAAGCTTTTTCAGGAAGTTCGGACTGACGAAAGGGGATCAATTTTCCCTCCCCACTCCGAAGGGGGAAAAGCCAATCGTGATCAGCGGAGTCTACGCCGACTACGGCAGCGAAACAGGCGTTGTGATTGTCAGCAGGAAGAATACGCGAATTTGGTTTTCGGATGATTCGATTTCTCAAATGGCGGTTTATGCGGGAGAGGGAGTGGATCACTCAGAGTTGTCGGCGCGGATAGGGCAGGAGCATCCATCCTTGAACGCCCGAACCAATGCCAGGCTTCGAGCCGAGTCGCTCCGGATTTTTCATCAGACTTTCTCGGTGACTTATGCACTCGAAGCAATCGCTGTGATCATTGCGGTGACCGGACTTGGTTTGGCCCTGAGTGGATTATTGATGGAGCGTGCGGCAGAGTTGGAAACGCTTAAATCGCTCGGTGCAACGAGACGGGGCATAGCCACGGCTGCTGCCTGGGAAGGGGCGGGGCTTGCTATTGTCGGATTGTCAGGAGGTTTCCTCATGAGCGGTGCGCTGGGATGGCTACTTATTTATGTGATCAATCCACAGAGTTTTGGCTGGACTCTCGACTATGCGATTCCATGGAAGTCACTGGCCGGATTGTCAGTGTTGACCATCACTGCTGCTGCGGCGGTCGCATATGGAGTTGGGTTTCGCTACGCGCAGCTGAGATATGATCGAGTCGAATAATGAAACTTAAACGATTCAACCCTCATTGGCCGTCGATTCAATCCTCCTGGATTGCGCTGGCTTTATTTTCTCTCTCTGGAATTGCAGAAGAAGCGGCACCCCGATTTTCAATTCCGCAGGAAAATCATCAATTCTCATTTCCTGAAGATCATGGCAGCCATCCAGATTTCAAAATTGAATGGTGGTATCTGACGGGGCACCTCTTTTCGGGAGACGAGCGGTTCGGGTTTCAGGCAACATTTTTCCGGCTGGCACAGAGTCCCGAAGATATCCCTGAAGGGGAGCTTTTCGGAAATGAGCAGATCTACATGGCTCACATGGCGATATCGGATGCGTCTGGAAAGCGCTTCATTCATGAATCGCGATTCAACCGGGGTGGATGGAATGCGTTTTCGAGGATGGGCAAACTCGATGTTCGAAATGGAAACTGGAGTTTGTCCGGTTCGGAATCGGAGATGATGCTGACCGGCTCGATTCGTTCAGAGGCAGCATTTTCACTCACTCTAAATCCTGCCAAATCTCTGGTGGTGTTTGGTGAAAATGGAGTTTCCCGAAAAGGGGCTGCTGAGGAAGCTGCGAGCTACTATCTCACTTTTCCAAGAATCGATGCAAAGGGAACGCTGCGAATTTCCGGCCGCGACCTTGAGGTGAAAGGAGAAGTGTGGATGGATCACGAGGTTTCCAGCAGTCAGTTGGATAGAAATCAGGTGGGCTGGGATTGGGTCAGTATTCAGCTTTTCGATGGTCGCGAAATCATGGGATACCTCTTGAGAAACGAAGACGGGTCTGTATCAGAGTTCTCGAAAATCGTCTGGATCGACGAGGAAGGGAATCTCACCAATCAGTTGGCGGAAGATTTTACCTGGATTCCCGGCGGGGAGTGGGAGAGCCCGAAGACAGGTGCTGTGTACCCTATTTCTCCCAGCATAGAAACAACTGATCCAAAAACAGGGGATAAGCTTGTCCTCAAGGTCCAGCCATTGTTCCCGGAGCAGGAGATGGCCGCAGCGCCCGGAGGTGTGAGCTACTGGGAGGGCGCTTGTGATATTCTTGACTCCACACAAGTGCTGATCGGCAGGGGGTATCTCGAGCTGACGGGCTATGTAGGGGATTTGGCGGAACGTTTGCGGTAAGAGATCGCGACGGTTCTTTCAGGGCCCGGTTTCCAGTTCAAGGTGGTGGGATGGAAAGCATTCTGGATTTCATGATGCAGCGGGAGGCCGGTGAAAATTTTCGAATTCGGGCGTTGGAAACCGGGTGGCTTTCGCTAGAGTCCCCTCATCAAAGCGGCCTTTTTACAGATCTATCGAATTGCGATTCTGGTAGCGATTGCCTGGCTGATTCGGGATCATCAGGCGACTAGTCGCGCCCAGGGGGATTGGCCGATCAATCTCGCTGAGGTGAAGGCCTTTCTCCCGGATGCCAAAAAGTTGAGGGCTGATGCTGCGGCACCATTTGGACTGAAGGTTTTGGGGCCGAATGGATCCCAAATCGGGTATGCTCTTCGCACGATGCCAAGGACGCGCGATATCGTTGGATACTCCGGACCGACAGATGCCTTGATTGTTTTCGATCAGGAGACTCAAGTCGCCGGCGTATCGATTCGCCACAGTTATGACACCCCGAGTCATGTTGAAGATGTGAAACTCGATCTTCTGTTCATGGAGAGTTGGAATGGAAAGACCCGGGAGGAAATTGCAGCGATCGAAGATCCCGGTTCCGAAGGGATCTATGCGGTATCCGGTGCGACCCGGACCAGCGAGGCGCTCATCGAAAGTATTTCCAGTCGCTTGCAGGATGATCCCTTGGAGAACGTATCGCGCCCGCTTTCGTTTGGTTGGAAAGACATATGCCTGCTGTTCTTCTTACTCGTCGGCTGTCTCTTCGCATTCTGGAAAAATGCCAGCTTTCAAAAATTTCGATGGCTCTACTCTGTTCTTACGATCGGTGTGCTCGGGCTGTGGATGGGCGACCTGATTGCTCAATCCCTGATGGTGGGGTGGATGGAAACCCGGATTCCCTGGGAGGCAACTCCCGGGCTTGTGCTTCTCGTTGCTGCTGCATTTGTTATACCGTGGTTCACGAGGCAGCCGGTATATTGTCAGTTTATTTGCCCTCATGGAAATCTGCAGCGCTGGACGAGAAAGGTTCTTCCCGCGAAATGGAAACTTCGCTTGTCGGATGACAACAAATTCATTTCCCGCTGGATTCCTCCGATGCTTTTGGGCGTGGTTTTGCTGGTTTCTTTCTGGCAATTGGATTTTGATCTTGCGGGAATTGAGCCCTTCGATGCGTATTTGCTGGGAGGCGCGGGACTCGCGACGATTTTTGTCGCCGTCATCGGCTTGTTGATTTCCTTTTTCATTCCAATGGCCTATTGCAAGTTCGCCTGTCCTACCGGCTGGTTACTTGAGTTCGTGCGCAGGCGTTCCGGAAAAGGAAAGTTTGGCCATCGAGACTGGATGGGCGCGGGACTTTTAATCCTCGCGGCAGGCCTGCATCAGGGGTGGTTTTCGATATGAGGTATTTGATTCGAACAGGTGGAGTTCTTTTGGTTCTCTCGATTTGTTATCTCTTGTTGGCTGGTCCGGTTCAACAGAAGCAACTCAACCGACGCGTGAAGACACTCCTCCTGGATGTGCAGGAAGGGTTGCAGAAGTATCATGTGGAGGAGGAAGTGTATCCGAAGGAAATGATGTCCGGTCGTGAACTGATTCCATTTCTGGCGGAAGGTGGATTTCTCGATGAAAAGGTTTTGAATCCCTGGGTGGAAGATCTTTACGTCAATACTGGTGAAGTGGATGACTGGCTTCGCTATCGGACAGATCAATTGGCTGAGACTTATGAGTTAAAAGCCCTGGTGCCCGGAAGCGATGGTGTTCACTTTCGTTTGGACAGTGTCGAGAATCATTCGCTGGAAGAGCGTTAGAAATACAGGATGAATATTTACGAGTTTAATCGCAATGCGTGGAACCTTCAGTCTGATGAGGGATGTCGTTGGAGTACCCCTTACGACGACGAAGTTTTCGCCCGTGCCAAAGACGGGGACTGGTCCGTAATTCTCACTCCAAACCGTTCTGTTCCGGAGCACTGGTTTCCGTCTCATCCCCGACTTGATGGAGTGAAACTTTTGGCTCTGGCTTCCGGAGGCGGGCAGCAGGTTCCCATTTTTGCTGCAGCAGGAGCAGAAGTGACTTCGTTTGAAGGGTCGGATGTTCAGTTGGAAAAGGACCGCGATACTTGCGAACGGAATGGTTCGAGCGCGGAGCTTGTCCACGGGGATATGGCGGACCTCTCCTGTTTTGAGGATGGGTCTTTTGATCTGATTTTTAATCCTGTCTCGAATGTCTTTGCTGCTGAGTTGCAGCCGATCTGGAATGAATGTGCGCGGGTGCTGAAACCGGGGGGGCGATTGCTTTGCGGTTTTATGAATCCGGCCTTTTTTCTATTCGATCATGAAATCGCGGAGGAAACCGGAAAGATTGTCGTGAAGCACAAGCTTCCGTTCTCAGACATGGAGCATTTGAGTGCGGAGGACCTGGAAGCACATCTCGAAGCGCAAGTGAGTCTGGAATTTTCTCACAGTTGGGAGACCCAGATCGGAGGCCAGTGTCAGGCCGGTTTCTCGATCATCGATTTCTACGAAGATAGCTGGGACGACGAATCGACCGCGCTGAATCCGTGGTTGCCGACTTCGGCCGCGACTTGTGCCGTGAAACGTTGAATTGCGAAAATTCAGGAAAGCCCGTTCAGCGGCCCTGTGCTGTCGACAAAGCTTTCGGTCTCGATGTTCATCGCTTGAAGCATGGTGACAAAGAGATTCGACATGGGCGTTTTGCTGTCGAACTTCAGAAAGTGATTGTGTTTCAATCCCAGTTCTTTGCCGCCTGCCAGAAGAAGTGGATAGTTCACGTTCTGGTGAGTTTTGGAATTACTGGATCCGTAGAGCACCAGTGTGCTATCGAGCAGATTGCTTCCGCTGTCCCCTTCGGGCGTGTCTTTCAGTCGTTGCAGAAAACGGGCGAGATGTCCGGCCATAAACTGATCAAATTTCCCGATGTTTTCAGCACCGCCTTTTTTGCCTGCCTTGTGAGCGAGGCCGTGCCAGTCGGGATCCAGTCCCAGGATTCCGGGGAAAGTGCGGGCGCGAGATGGACCATAGCTACCGAGTTGGAATGAACTGATCCGGGTGATGTCGGTTTGATAGGCCAGAAACAGCAGATCATACATTGCAGTGAGATACTCTTCCGGAGCCTCCGGGTTGGCATCAAGAGCGATGGACGAAGCATCGACTTCGGGAAGCGGGATGTTCAGCCACTCCTGAGCACGATCGACTCGCTGTTCGACATCACGAACCGAGGTTTCAAATTCCTCCATCTTCATCTGATCCGCTTTTCCCAAATTGCGTTTCAATGATTTGGACTGATCAAGAACAAGATCGAGAATGCTTCCTGAGTTTTCGAGCCGGGCGCGGTTGTTCTTGCTGGCATCGTCCTGTCCGAAGAGTCGTTGGAAGATCAACTTTGGACTTTCAAGGGCTGGAATGGGTTGACCCTTCTCCGAATAGGAAAGCGTCGTGGTTCGGGTCCTCGGTCCGACACCGCCGTCGGTGGAAAGAGTCAGCGAAGAAAGACGGGTCTTTTCTCCCAGTTCTTTTGCCACGTATTGATCCAATGAAATCGTATTTCGATACGTTCCCTGTTCCAGATTGTTAGCTGTAAGAAATGTATCTCCGGTATCATGGCCGTTCATCGTCCGGCACCGGGGATGAGAAAGGCCTGAAAAAATAGAAACGTCATCCATCAAAGGCTGGAGCGGTTGGAGAACGTTTGTCAGCTGATAGTCTTTTCCTTCTCCAGTCGGGAACCATCCCCACTGTCGGGCGGGATCTTTATCTGAAGGAACAGCAACGCCAAAGGGAAACATGACGCAGCACAAGCGCTTCGGGAGACCGCTGCCTGCGCTGATTGGGGAAGCCGACGCAGTGGAAATCATTCCCTCCAACCAGGGGAGGGCTAGGCTGGCTCCGGCTCCGCGAAGTAAAGTGCGACGATTGATGTTCCAGGGTTTCTTCATGAACGTGTCAAACTATGCTGAAAAAGATCACTTTTTACAAGATCCACAATGAGGCCGCGAAGACGGAAGCCATTGGATTCAAAATTTTCGGTCAGTTCCTCGATCGTCTCGCGGTCACCCAGATCCAGAGAGCGACCAAGGGCATACGTTGCGAGCCGCTTAACAAGGGAGCGTGCAAAATGTTGTCGCTTCTCATTCAGCAAAAAGTTTTTGAGGTCGTCTGCGCCCTTGAGCTTCTTTCCATCGGGAAGCTCGGTAAGCGGATCCAGTGCCGGAGGGGAGTGGACTTTGGATTTTTTCCCACCTGATCGAATAGGAGCCACCGTTCGAAACAGTCCCGTTGCATCGTAGTTCTCCAGAGCGATTCCCCAGGGATCGATATTTTCGTGACAGCTTCGGCAGGATTCTTTTTCCCGATGGGCAGCCAACTGGTCTTTCAAGGTCAGACCGGTGAGGTCGGCCTGTTCAGGATCGAGTTCTGGAACATCCGGTGGCGGGGGAGCTGGTGGCGAATCGAGGAGCCGATCCAGAATCCAAACGGCGCGCTTGATCGGGTGTGACGATTCTCCATTGGAATTGCTAAGCAAAAATGCCCCTTGCCCGAGAATTCCTCCGCGCTGGTCTTCTGTCGTGAGCGCGACGCGTTCAAACTCGGCACTTCGCGGGCGGTTGACGAGCCCGTAGTGTGTAGCGAGTGCGCGATTTGCCATCGTCCAGTTCGAATCGATCAATTCAAGGCAACTGAGATCGCCCCGTAGAATTTCGCCAAAAACCTCACGGGTTTCTGTTTGCATTGCGGTCTTCAGTTTGTTGTCGAACTCGGGAAAGAACTCAGGATTCACCGCGACGCGATTTAAAGCATCGAGGTCAAACCACTGATCCGCAAAGCGATTGATGAACTCGCTGCACCGGTCATCGTCCATCAGGCGTGCAGTTTCTTTTGAGAGGCTGTCAGGATCTCTCAGCTTCTTTTGTTTTGCCAAAGCGTGAAGCTTTTCATCGGGGGCTGTGCTCCACAGCAGGTAGGAGAGACGCTCGGCAATGGCGAAGTCGTCGCGGGTATCAATCAGGTGGAGAAACCGGGGCGAAACCAGAACGGAGGCAAATGTTTCTTTCATCGCCTCAGTGTAGGAATCTGACTTCGGTCGGATTTTAGCGAACAGCTGGAGATGCGGATCGATTTCGCTGTTCGAGACGGGGCGGCGAAAAGCACGGCCAATAAATGACTCGAGGTCCGCCCGGGCTCGTTCCGATTCCGGGAGTTTGGTATGCTCAGGATTTAAAAGAGCGAGATGCGAAGGCGGCGGCCAGCTTGCCAGTGATGGTGCCACAAATTGGACAGATGCAATCTCGATATCCGGAAACGGTTTGGTGGGTGGAGAGGGAAGTTTGGGAACAGGAGCCCCTTTCTTTTTAGGTTTAGGCAGCGGACTGGCATATCGCTTGTGCGGATAGCGCAGTTCCTTTCCTTCCGCGTCGACGAAATCCAACATGACGATCACGCCGTTGAAGTCGACGTTCTTTCCAAATCTGATTTTGCCGGCCTGAGGGAAGTCTTCCATTCTTCCCCGGAAGGTATAGGTCTGAGGCTGGTCTTCCAGAGGCTTGACTATCACCTCTCCAACTAGTTTTCGGGGAACGTGAATGATCCCCGGGACACAGCCGAGCCACACTTCCATCTTTGGGTAGCCATGTCCGTCTGGAACTTTTGCAGAGGCTGCCACTTTGATTTCAAATTCCCCGGTTCGAGGGAAGTCGGGAATATCGAGGACGAACTCGGGATTCACTGGAATCGCCCCACCATCTTTCTTTTTCGGGAGGCGGCCCGTTGCGGATTGGGAAGCTTCCGCGGAAAAAACCTCCGGCTTCGCTCCAGTAACGATGGCGATGTCGAGAGCTTGTCTAGCCACCGCCAAATAAGTTTCGATTTGAGTAGGAGACATTTCAAGGGTTCGACCGTTGTTGAGAAAGCCTTCCGGTGAAGTGGGTTCAGGTGGCAACTCTCTTGAAAAATCATATTCGATTCCCAGCAAGTCTCGCATCGTGTTTGCATATTCGTAGCGGGTAAGCCGACGGGAAGTGACTCGGCCGCCGGCATTTCTCTTCGCAGTAGCAAAAGCATTGAGAGAAGCGTTGAGCCATTCGGTAAGGACCTCGCGTTCCCCGGCCGTCAGTTGGTGTTTTGCCTTGGCCGGCGGCATCTCACCCAGGTTGATCTGGTTAAGGGCATCATGCCAGGTGTCGACGCTTCCTCCCTTGAGGAAGTCGGGACTTATGGTGTCGAATCGAATATCCGCTTTTTGTTTTTCCGGACCGTGACAGTCGACGCAAACTCGTTGGAGAATGGGTTCGATCTCCTTTTCGAAATCAATTGCCGCCACATTCTCAGGAGCTCCGTTCGCAAGAAGGAGGCAAAGAATCAGCCATTTTATTGACGATGAGTTCACTAATTAAAAATGGACGGCTTTTCGAGATGGGAACAGAGGCGCGAACAAGGCTGGTCCTCTCACGGATTGATTAGCTTTTGCAGCACTTCTTTGATCGGTTTCTCCATGCCCGGATTCACCCAGCACCAGGTATTGAGATTGTGATCATTCTCCTGCCAGTGCATTTCGAAGGGAATGTAGCCGGGGGCGGATTCTCCGTATCCCGGAGTGAGTAGGAATCGATCGGGCGCGAGAGTTTGGGCATAGAGTTGGTAGTCCACGTAGATTTCCCCGGGAAGAAGAATGATCTGTGCTGCTCCTTCGTTGACTGTGATCGAAGGTACATCAATTTCGGAGCCCACCGCTTTCACACGATCCAGCCAGCTCAAGCCCAGTGAAGCGATAAGATGAGACCGTGCATCATCCTTTTCCGTGATCGTTTTCGTTAAAGCTTCTCTCGAAAATTCAGGGGAGGTTCTAGGCATCACTTTCAGCTTTTCATTTTTGAACGAAATCGAAGAGAGTTCCTGCCTGGTAGTCGATTTTGAAGCGGACTTCATTCCCTCGAGTAAGCGTTTCGCCAGAGCTGAGCGATTGTCAGGATTTCCGTCATTGTATTTTCCAGCTGTCACGTTTCCGCTGCAGCCGCTGGCGTAGATTTGAAAAGTGTCCGACGCTTCTTTCTGAAGCATCGTTCGCGCGAGGCCGGGAAAGTCGGCATTAATTTTTCCCGTTCCGTAGTAACTCATGGGATGAGTTGCATAGACGCTGTAGGCGAGGAGTTTCTTTTCTCCGTTCCAGAAGCTGAGAGTATGAACGAAGGGATCAATGGTTCCTTCGGGAGCGCGTTGGGCAGTGAGGATTTTGCAGGCGCTTCCACGGTCATACTTTGGAGTGCCGTCAGGAAGGAGGTAGCGACGATTGGAGGCGATGTTTTTAACCTTCGCCTTGCCGGTGCCGATGTGAGTGACCGGCTGTGGATTTGCCAGTGAGGTCGTGAGAGCGGATACCACTCGACTCACGGCATCTTCCCGGAATTTCTGATCAATTACCTGATGCTCAGATCCAAGCTCTCTTAGGGCCCGCTCCGCTCCAAGATCGTCAAGAGGGGTGTCGTGCTGATGGATCGCGGAAACAAGAACCCGTTCCCGGGTGGTTCCTGCCGCTTCGGCAAGTTTGTCGCGCCAGTAGTCGTAGGATTCATTTCGAATTTCAGACCAGTCCACTGAGCAAACCACGAGAGGTTTCTGGTCTTTTGCCAGCAAGACAAACCCTCTTGCTTCAAGGCGGGTTTCAACTGCTGTCGACTTCTTAAAACTCCCGGTGAAGAGCATGTGGCCGACGGGTGGCGTCACATCAGCCTTGAAAGTGGAGACTTTGAAGTCTCCGCTTGCTGCCTGCAATGGGGCGATCAAACATGTCAGTAGAATGGCAGCAAGGGCGGATAATCTATCGGGGCAAGTCATAGGATTTTTCTCGGTTGTTTTGAACAAGATGAAAGAACTCAAAGATGCAGAGGGCAGCGTATCAATAGCCAAAAATCGCATTGCGTATAAGAAGGGCCAGGAAGTAGGCTCCCAGCCCAATGACAGGGCAGAGCAGGGTGAGGAGGATTTTCTGCCAGATTTCCAGATCGTAAAGAAACCCTGCAATTAGCCAGATGGCAAAGAGTGCGATAATCACTGAGCCGGCGCCCATTTGGATTCCTTTTGAAAACATCGCCATGGCGAAAGGACTGACGACAGCGGCGACGCAACCGAGTGCAGTAGCTCGCCACCATTCAATGTCAGCGCTATGTCGGGCCATGATCCATAGCGCCAATTGCACGGAAAGAATGCTTAGGATTATGGCGATGACTGTCGCCAGGTCTCTTCTCATCATGATGACCCGACTAGTGAAATAGAGGGATGAAAAAAGAGTGGAAAGCATAAAAAAGCGTAGGCAGTCTGATGGGATTGTGTCGAGAAGGAATCTACTACGCCATCGTGATTGAAGCAGGCGCCGTTTTGCCGTATGGGAAAGGATCACGAATTCGATGAGCGACACACGACCCAACATTCTCTGGCTTTGTACCGATCAACAGCGCTTCGATACGATTCGCGCGCTGGGAAATGAGAGGGTAAGCACACCCAATATCGACCGGCTATGTGATGAAGGTGTCAGTTTTACGAATGCCTTCTGTCAGTCACCGGTTTGCTCACCGAGTCGTGCCAGTTTCCTGACAGGTCGCTATCCCCGGACGACTCGCTGTCGGCAGAACGGTCAGCAAATTCCATCCGACGAGATTCTTCTTCCGAAAATGTTTGCGGATGCGGGGTATCGCTGCGGCCTGGCCGGTAAGTTGCATCTCGCATCCTGCTCTGAGCAGAAAGTGGAGAAGCGAACGGACGATGGTTACCATGACTTTCACTGGTCGCATCATCCGCAGCCGGACTGGGGTGAGGAAAATGCTTACCAGGCGTGGTTGCATCGGCAGGGCAAGACCTGGGAGGACCTTTACAATCAGCCGCCCTCAGGTAGTGGTTTCTGGAAGAACGGGATTCCTACGGAGTACAATCAAACGCATTGGTGTGCAGAGGAGACAATTTCATTTCTAAATGAGAATCAGGAGCAGCCGTGGTTTTTCAGCTTCAACTGCTTTGCGCCTCATCATCCATTCGACCCACCCATGGAGTTTCTGGAAAAATACGACCCAGCGGAGATGCCTTTGCCGAAACGGCGTGATGGAGAGCTGAGGGACAAACCTACCTTTCAGCAACTGGATTCGGAATGGGCCCATAATTCACCGGGTGAGTTTCATTCGGGGGCGATGACAGATGATGATCGTCGTGAAGTCTGTGCGGCCTACTATGCGATGTGCGAACACGTTGATTATGAAGTGGGACGAATTCTCGATGCTTTGGAAAAATCAGGACAAGCCGGGGACACGATCGTCATCTTCATGTCTGATCATGGCGAAATGTTAGGGGATCACGGGATCTATTTTAAAGGGCCGCACTTTTATGATGAAGCTCTTCGAGTGCCGATGGTAATGAGGTGGCCGGGTAAGTTTCGGGCGAGTGAAAAAGTGGATGATCTTGTCGAATTGCTGGACATCGCTCCGACTTTGCTTGAGGCGGCGGACATCTCTCCTCCGCCGAATCGATTGCAGGGAAAATCACTGATGAATCTTCTTAGCGGGGAGAAGCCCGGTGGAGTTCATCGCGAGTCGGTTTTCTGCGAATATTACAATTCGTGGACTCACGGCGACGCCTACGGTTCGATGCTGAGAACGGAGAAGGAAAAGATTGTCGTGTATCACGGAACAGGGCAGGGGGAATACTATGATCTGGAGAAGGACCCTGATGAATTTGAGAACCGCTTCAACGATCCAGACCTGTCTCTTATACACATCTCCGAGCCCACGAGACCGAGGCTGATCT
>OJCB01000180.1_pt1 | contig 27166 bp, 17 predicted proteins | sample 1591501 | NCBI WGS metagenome assembly OJCB01 (sample SAMN05416813, study PRJEB24817) | seawater metagenome | isolation source: Sea water | place: Canada:Atlantic | collected 2013-07 | reverse complement strand
CGAGATCAGCCTCGGTCTCGTGGGCTCGGAGATGTGTATAAGAGACAGCTCTAGTTCCCTGAGATATAGCTGCCTCTCACCACCAGAATGAAAACTTTCGATTTCGCCAGATTCACCAATTTTGTCAATCAAGGCATCAACAGCACCACACACACCGGCGACAAGGGCACTGATCGTATCCACTGGAACTTCTGCGTCGGCAGCAATTCCAGCAATCAAGGCCCCACTCCGATCAACGATCAGAGCCATATCCATCTCCGCATCTTCGGCAAAAAGCCGAAGCACTTCTTCTGCTCTCTCCGCCGTCTCCTGATTTATCTCGAGAGGAATGGCTGCGGAGTGATCATCATCCGGGATTGGTTCGTTCATGAAAATTGTTGGGGGGTAATAGTCGGAGCTTACTCAACCTACTAAAATCGCTGAGTCTGCCCCGGAGTCAATAGGGACGATTTCGCGGCTGCCCTCTCTATCTTTTACGTTTGAGAGGTGAAATTCTTTTAGAATATTCTGAGTGACATAGTCGAGAGTGGCGAATACCCGGTAACCTGACGACGCACACGTTGGAAACGCAGGAAGATTCGTTTTCAGCTTTTCATCGATCAGAAAGGGCGCAACAGCATCATACAAGTCACGCTTATTGTATTGGAGCACCAATGGGAAATGTTCCGGGTCTCTGCCGGTTTTCATCAAACTCTCCTTGCAGGACTTCCACGATTCCACATTGGCATCCTGTCGATCCGGAGATGAGTCTGCTACAAAAACCACCCCGTCCGCACCGTTAAGAACAGAGTTTCTCGTTTGTTCATAAACCGCCTGGCCTGGAACGGTATACAACTGAAACCGGGTTTGATATCCCTCAATTTCGAAAGAATTCACCGGCAGAAAATCAAAGAAAATCGTCCGGTCCCGACTCGTGGCAATCGATACCAGGTCTCCCCGGAAACGAGTATCCAACTTCTGGTGGATATACTGAAGATTTGTCGTTTTTCCTCCACGAGGAGTGCCGCAATACACAACCTTGAACTGAATTTCGCGTTTGTCGTGATTCACTACGGCCATGACTCTCAGCCCTCAAGTCGATCCAGAGATCTCGCTACTAATATTAAACGCTCCCTCACGCCGGGGCCGAAAATGGAATTGGAATGCCTGACCGTGAGACAGGAATTTCCCTCCAGAAAAATACTGACCATCCCCTGGTTCGTCTGCAATGTGAAAGTAGAAGCGTCTTTAATTCCCGAAAACTCGGCCAACTGGCGGACGTTTTTCGCCATTTCACGAACACCTTCCTGAGTAATTGCCGCGTCATCCTGACCTGCGCTGGCACTTCCATTGGGAGCGGAAAGGGAGCAGAATTCTATCCCTGCCATTTCCGCAATGAGATCCGCCACTTTCTGGTGGGAAAAAGAGCCCTCTATCCCAAATACAGCCCTCAGTTCCAGATCCTTCATGGAATTGCTGGAAGAGAGATTTGGTATTGCACCGGGTTCAATCGATTCAGCCTCAGCAGGCTCCGGCATCGATTGTCCAAAATTCCCGTAAGGTTCCGCAACACTTGAAGCCGCTTCAAACTGAGGGGAATTAAAAGCCGGGGAAGGTTTGGCGGAGAACGGCTCACTCTTATCCTGTTCAATTGCAGAACCAGATGCTGACAGTTCATCGAAGAACGACATCGGAGGAGGCCCGCTTTGTTCTTCGTCTCCGCTCGAAATCAAATCATCAAAGTGAACTGGCTCGTCGGAAACGGGAAGAACGTTCTCATCCTTACTCTCCTCGGTTTCCATTAAACCGGGAATCTTTGAAAGAGACTCTTCATCGATTTCAGGAGGAAGATACCCCTCGAATTCGCCATCATCTTCATCTTCTTCATCCTTAGGCACTGGCAGCGCAGGCGGAACACCAAATTCACTTAGCCCATGACTGGGGCTTTCCACACTCGAAGCGCCGAAGCCTCCACCGGTCTGTGCTGGAACATCAGAGACACCGGCACCGAATCCCTCGCTCATTCCATCCCTACCTGAAGATACTTCCGGAGAACTTATGGACGCATCCTGTTTTGCTTTCTCAGAAAAAAGAGTGGAAAACCCGGCTTCGCCTGGCGAGGTAGACGGCTGATTATCTGCAAACCCGGGATTCGCAGTCGAACTGGATTCCCCGAAAGGGTTCGACTGATTCTCCGCAGGCTCACTCGCCTTTTCCGCCGGTACGGCCGGTTGGAATGCGCTGAAAGATGAAGCCGAATCCTCCGGCTTCTTTTCCGCTGGAGGCAAAAAACCCTGCGCTTGCGGAGTTTCGTTTTCAGATTGGCCGAATGGACCGGATGCTGGACCGGCAGGCATTGGAGAATTATTCTGAGCGGGTGGCGAAGCCATTCCGAATGGGGAATGCCCTCCCATGGGGCTCTGGGAAGGCGCTTGCTCCGGAACTGAATTTGGACCGGGAGTGGCTTCAGGCTCAGGAGACCAGAAAGGATTATCAGACGAGCTTTCGGCGCTTGGACCCGCGCCCGCAGTCGGCTGGGAAAATCCGGAAACGGGACTGGCTGCAGCGTCGGCAAAAGGATTTATTTTCTGACCACCCATCCTGGCAGCTTCTGACGGAATCGTGCCGCTCGCTACACTATCGCCGATTCGAGGAGGGAGAGTCACTACTGAATCATTCAAGGGAGTAATCTCTGAAGCAAAAAGATTCGGGCAAAGCTGATAGATCGTTGAGAGCTTCACATCTCGGCTTCCATCGGCAGGGAGTGGAATTTCCACCATTTGTTCCATGGGAATTCCGCTAGGTGCTGCAATAGCAGGGGGGATAAAGGGAAGAAGCTCATTGATCATGAATCGAGCGCCGGGTGGAATCCCACTTGCCGAACCTCCCGGCCCTCCATCACGGGAACCCTGAAAGGCACTGCTTGTCCCATCCGGAAGAAAAGACGCGCGACCATCCGCAGCCCCACCCTCACGAGAAGGATCCGATTCACCGGAATTACCCGATTCATCCTGAGAAAACAAATTTCTGAATGAAAACGACATGGAAACTCTAACTAATCAATTCTTACAATTTTACTTCACTCATAATTCCTCCGATACGCATCGCAAATCAGGATTATTATGAATATTTTAATTAACGAGAGTAATTTCAGGTTACCTAAAGATCAAGATGTTTTTATTATTATTACAAACTTAATAAAACCTAAAGAATTCGAAATTTGAGCAATTTCTCTTTCTTCAGTCAGAAAGAGAAGTCACCAGCTTCTCACAAGCGACCGCTTTAGAGAAGGAAGGCGAAAAGCCCTACGATCAATCCGTTATTAATCGCGTGAGCGACCATGGGAGCAATGAGCGAGTCTCTCCATTCCCGAATCAGCGCAAAACCGATTCCCATTCCAGTGAGTGCCGGAATCGCAATCCATCCCTGAGGATGAAGCGCTGCAAAAACAAGTCCGCCGATGAGTGCAGCGACTAAAAACCCCAACCTTCCCCGCAAATGGCGATGAAGAGCTCCGCGAAACAGAGTCTCTTCTATAAAAGGAGCGAAGCCCGACGCCAGAAGAAGGCAAAGCAATTTAATCAGGATTCCTCCCTGAAGAATCGCACCAATTATCGGATGGCTGACATGCGGGACTGCCCGACCTTCCGTGGCAGTCGCTGCTTCACCGCCAGCTGCTTCTGCACCAATTGTGGGAACATACTCGACAAACATTAGCAATAGCCCGGTGAGAGTGATTCCTATCGCGGCGATGGGCAGAATCCCGATATAGGAGACAATACCCGCTCCGACTTCACGAAAAAATCCCCGTCCCCGATGCCAGCCAATAGATTCTCGAATGGTCGCCCAGTTATACCCTCGAATTTTCGGCCAGAAGATGGCCACAATGAACGAGAGGGGGTAACAAATAATCGACAGGGTCCAATGCAAAAAATGCCCTCCTATCTCACCGAAAGCCATAATAGCTAGATAGATCGCAAACGCTTCCAACAAGACTCCGGACGGCCCGGCCTTCGGATTAAATTTTTGAATTTGAGGATCTCCTGAGCGCATCGTCAGGTAGATGGTGAGCAGGATCGCTCCGGCTATCATCGCAAAAATTCCGATTCCAAACACCACACCCACCACGGCCAAAACGACAAAGGCTTTGTTGCGAACCTTCTCAGCAAAAGGCGAATCCGTTTTTTCTCCCTTGGAATTTTCAGGCAACAGTTTTGCGAACCATCCCACGCCTTTTTCCAATCGCTCCCGCTCACGATCAGTGACTCCGTTTTGCATCCCGCCCTGGACAAGGGTGAGAAATTCTTTGGGAGCCTTTTCCTTCTCCATCTCTCTTTCAACCATCTCCACACTCCGAAGCGCGTCTCCCGGATCAAGATCAAGAAACTGGACAAGAATGGCGAAGGAAGCCACCGGAAACGGCCCGCTTACGGAAGCCTCCAGATCTTTTACCATCACTTCGGCATCTGATTTCTTAACGGTGGATGCGGCAATGGCCATCTGCCCCTGAAGTTTAAGAACGGCGATCTGACTCCAATCCGGCTCAGGAATAAGGAGGGTCCTCTCCTCTTCGGAAACATCGCTCGCCTCTTCCGACAATTCATCCACTGACTGCTCCTCCAGTCGCGGTGCAACGACGGCAAACAGCACCAGAACGATCAGAATTACCGGCCAACACCACCAGGCTGCTTTGTTCTCTTTCACCTCTTCAACTTCCTTCAGTGGTTCCGATTCCGGATCGGGGGAAATGCTATCCATAGGCGGAAACTAGCCCAAAACAAAAAGAGGACCACCGATTTTCGGTAGTCCCCTCTTTTGAAATCTTTTAGTTGTCAGTATATTCCAACTCACCCCTTCACGTCGTAGCAGACGATGTGCTCCTGATCCCGAAGGAAAAGTTTCCCACCAATCACCAAAGGGTGCGTCCAGACTTTGCCCTGTGGATTACGATTGGAGCTTTGCGGGGAAAGCGTAAACCTTCCTTTTTCTTCAAATCCTTTGGAACTTGCAACCGCAAGAGTCAAGGACCCGTCCCCTTCGTTCAATGCGTAGAGGTTTCCATCCGCGACGTGAACTGAACCCTTGGAAAGATACTGACCTTTTTCATTCCAAACCATTTCGCCGTCGTCCCAGTTCTGACAGATCAAGCCTCCACCATCTGAAAAACCGTAAAGGTGATCACCTACTTTGATCACACCACCATGGTGATTTTTCATCGTCTTATTGCTCCAAACATCTTTAGCCGTGTTGTCAGAACCGATTTCAACGAGCTTACACCCAACGCCATAGCCGGAAGCAACATAGATCTGATTTCCATCAACAATTGGAGTTGGGATAACTGCTGTTTTGCCGCCCCAGGGTGAGCTCCAGAGAAGTTTCCCGTCTTCCGCAGCCACTCCGACGAGTTCCTGCTCAAAAAGTCTCACATACTGTTTGGTTCCGTTGATCTCACAGGGAATGATCGTGGCATATTCCGCTTTTCCAGGAGTTACATCGGAAGCTTTCCAAACCGTCTTCCCGGAAGCTTTCTCAAGGCAGACAATACCGGCATCGTTTCCGCCGGGAGCAAGAATCACATGATCACCATCGACCAGCGGAGATGCGGAAAATCCCCATCCACCGGATTTACCTCCAAAATCTGAAACGTAGTCTTTGCTCCAGACTTTTTTCCCGGTTTCCGCCTCAAGGCAGGCAAAAGACCCTTTGGGTCCGAGAGCAAACACCAGTCCATCAGATACAGTCGGGGTGCTCCGTGGTCCATGCCCCCATCCTGCGCTGTATCCCTTCTGGTCATCGTTTCCGATTTCTTTAGCCCAGACTTCGGAACCATCGGCCACATTAATACAAACAACCGTTACATCGCTTCCGCGCGTCCCCATTGTGTAAAGTTTACCTCCAGCCACGGAAAAACCGGAATATCCCATTCCTGCCTCGTTGTAGGTCCAAAGCTGTTTAGGCCCCTCTTCGGGCCATTCTTTCAAAAGCCCGGTATCCGGGGAAATTCCATCCAGATTCGGCCCGCGAAAGTTAGGCCAGTCTGCTCCACCTGCCGCAGATCCTGAAGAAGATTTTGCCTCTTTAAGAAAGGTCTGGTCACCTGCGCTCAGCGAAGTCGCATCCAGAACATATTCACGGCCATTCGACATTTTCAGGGTCACTTTACCCCCTTCAACCTTAACCAGCTCAGCCTCAATAGATTTTCCGCTGGCCGCCTGAGTCCAGGTTCGGGCCTGCAAACTGGACGCAGTTAAAAGTATCAGCAAGATAGATAGAACGTTTCTCATGGGGTCCAATTTCGACGTTCACATACAAAAAGGCAAGTCACGACTTCCAACGCAAAAAACCAAAATCTCAGGTCACAAAACACAAAAAGACCGGGAGGAATATCCGCCCGGCCTTTCTTCAAGAAGTGAGTATTCTGTAGTGGATCAGTAGGCAACGCGGACACCGAAGAGAAGAGAGGTATCTTCTTTTTCGAATTCGGCAGCAACCTTCAATCCAACATTTTCAGTCACGTAATAGATCATTCCGGGAGTGAAGCGCCAGCCGTAGTCATCAACTTCTGCACTGGGGTTGTATGCGTTATGCTGACTGAGCATTGATTCGCGATGGTCGCCTTCGTTTTTGCTGTAGAAAGCATTTCCGAAAAGTTCGAGCCTTTTTCCGACAATAAAACGGAAACCAGGTCCCGCATACCATCCCCAGGAGTTAAAATCCTTCGCAGCATGATTAACAAACTCTGAATCATAGTACTGCCCGCCACCTTGGATGGTGATGTCAAAGCACTTGGCCACTGAATGTTTTGCTCCAAATCCAAGACGATAACGGTGGGTATCAGCATCGACAATGTGGTCAACCCAGTCATATTCATAACCTGCTCTTTCGTAAGAACCGGTAACGAACATTGAGCGTCCCAACGACTTGGAGAAATTTCCGGAGAAACCTTTCCCTTCATCAAAGAATTGAGTTCCGAAGTCCTGATAAACGTAGTTTAGATCGACATAATCGTAGGTCAGACAGTTCCCGGCAGGAACAGGCGGCTCGATTGGAATGATGTTTTTTCCCGGACGACCGAGGTTATACCCTCCAGCCATCGCCAGTTCTGCACCCAGGGTGAGAACGATTGCACTCGTAATGACTAATTTTTTCATAATTATTGGTTTTGTTTGAATAAGAGAGGGGTTTTTTGTCCCCGATCTCACTAACGGTCACCAATTAACTATGGAAATTATAGATAGTCAACAAGTATTGATATTTATGTGGAAAGTTTTATAAACTTTTTCTTATTTCTTAGTCCAAACCCGAATGTGGTCGATTTCAAAATCTGACGGGAAAGGGGTGTTCCCATCGGGTTCTTTGGCCCATCCTCCCACGGCAAGATTCGCTAGTAGAAACATGGGGCGGTGAGGAATCTCATCCGTAGTAGAGTGTTTTTCGATGCCGTCGATATACCACCTCATTTCATCTTTCTGCCACTCGAGGGCGAAAGTGTGGAATTCTTTTGAGAAATCAGGCCCATCGATTTCCGCCGTAATTGATTCCGAATCTCCTTTTGGATCCTCCGGATTGACCCAATGATGGGAAAGATAGATACGGTCCGGATCTTCACCGAGTATTTCCAGGATATCAATTTCAGGAGGCCAGCTCAGCGGTTTATCCGCCAGCATCCAGAACGCAGGCCACAGGCCCTGCCCTGCTGGAACTTTACATCGAATCTCAAAACGCCCGTATTTCTGGGAGAACTTCCCGTGAGTTGTCATCATTCCCGAGCGGTATTCCCGTTTCTGCCCGTCATAAAAAGTCGGCGTGTCTTCGCAGCGGATTTTCAGGATCCCATCACTGAGGTGAAACGCTTTTAACCAGTAGCCCTGAAGCTCCCCGTTTCTCTCTACACCCCACGGATCTTTGGGCATCCACTTATCGTAGTCGAGTTTTCCCCCGTCGAACTCGTCAAAGAAGGTCAAGGCCCATCCTTCGCGCTCCGCACCCTTTGGAGATCTCTTCTGATCACCGCTTAGTGAAACACTCCCGATAAGACTGAATAAGAGCAAGAAGCCGAAAATCACAGATTTCATTCTGTAATTTCCATAATAAAGCAGGAAAACACAACTAACTTCAGCTTATTGCCCCAACGGATTCAGGGAATAGAAACACAGGAATCCTAGAAGTCCTGCTCTCTCCAGGAGATAAGGCGGGCTCCGTCCTCGTTTTCGTTCTCCGAAAGAAAGCCATGTTTCACAAGGAAATTATCAATCAGGGTCAGGCACGCTTCGTAGGAAACCGGGTCGACATTGAGATTGTAGTAATTGTTGTCGCGGCCCTCAAATGGAGCAAATTCGCAGATATTCTTCTTTTTCGCCATCCGGTCCGCAAATTTCTCCACCCGGTCGATCGGAATCAATCTATCGGCCGTTCCATGAATAATCTGCATCGGCGGACAGCCTGACCCCACACTTTTCATCAATCCCAACTTCTTCGTCTCCGATGCATCGCGAAACTGATCATAGCCATAGTCCCCTTTGATCACATCGATCATGGGACTCAGGAGTATTGCCGCGTTTGGTCGAGAGCTGCACAAATTGAAATCTGCAGATTCGGCAGGAATCGACGCATCCAGTGCGGCGCTCCCGGCAATGGCTCCCCCGGCCCCGGCCCCGAATACGACCAACTTGTCGATATTGATATTAAATTTTTCTGAGTAATGCCGCACAAAACGGATCGCACTTCTTCCATCCTGCATGGACTGAGTGGGAAAGGACTGAGGATGAGTCGTTTTACTTCGGTATTCGACAAGGCCACACACTGCTCCCCTCTCTACGAAGTAGAGGGCATGGGGCGCAAACTGAATCGGATTCCCCCGGTCAAAAGCTCCGCTGTTGAAGAAAAGGAACACCGGCTTGGGATCCCCTTCTTTGAGATCCCTCGGGAAATAAAAGTGAATCAATAGATCTTCACCATCTTCCACTGACTTGTAGTTGATAGGTTGCGCCATCTCCAAGAGGAGCCTCTGACGTTCGGTCAGCGCTTTAAACTGATTACTCATTGCGACACGGGAAAAACAGGGAATCGGAGGGCACAATTGCCCCCGCTGAGAGTATAACTTCTGCTTTCGAAATCAAGACTTTCCGAAAATGCCCCTTATTGCTCCCCGCGATGGAAACTCTTTCTGTTCAAGCTCTTCTCTGATGATATGTTGCAGGCATGCTGAGGATTCTCCCACTGGTAGCTGCTGTATTTTTGCATTCAGCCATCTTTGCCCAAAACGAAGGCGTCGGTTTACCGGTCGCTTCCGATCCATCTCTGCGTCCAACGCTCGAGGCGATTTACCACTCCTGGCGTTCCGCAATGGCTGCCGAGAACATTCCCGCCTGGGAGAAAGTCACGGCGCTTTCCCGTCAAATGGAAATCCGCAATCGCATCGTTTCCCAAAAGCTCCCCTTTCCGGAGGCGCTCCTTGAGGACCCGGTTCAGGCGCCGTCCCTGAATGGTCTGATCGCCCTCGGTGTGTTTTCCACCGGATCAACGGCCACTTCCACCTATTTCGGAAAAGCCAATTTCGGGGAAGGCCAAACCGCAGTGACCGACAATTTACTCGTTCTTCATTTTCTCCGGGAAGAGGGAATCTGGAAATTCGACAACGTTCGAGTTGTAAAGATCGGTAATGACGGAGACATCCTCCTCAAAATTCGAAATTCTGATTTTTCATTTCTCAAAGGCGAAGAGTTTCTTCCTGCAAAGACACTCCCCCCACTTCCTCAGCCTGCCAGTGCGCCCGACTACATAGCTGAAGTTTGGATAACATCAGCTGGGTATGAATCCGAAGTCCGGGTGAATGGTTTTCTTGCCGGAAAACTTTCCAACAGTAGCGGTAAAGATCTTGTCATTGGGGGCGTCCGAAGAGGAGTGAACTCCATTGAAATCAAAACGAAACGCCTTCCCGTCGGTGAAGAGATCGCTCCGCGCCTGGAAGTAGCCATTTACGCGGCTGCAGGACCGGGTGAAAAAGCGAATCGCGTTTTCCATTTTCCTTCCACTGATGCGGTCCAGCCTCTTATCCGGCAGAATTTTAACGGCGAGTGAGAATTCGGAAGTTCGTCGCTTACTTATTTCGTCACTGTCTCCCGCCTCTCGGTGATGAATTTTCGGGGCGAAAAGTAATTGTCGTATCCCTTCTCGAATCCTGATCGATTCATCAGGATCTTGAGATTTTTCCGAATCTCAAAATACAGATGCGCTGAATACATCTGCTTGGGGCCACGCCCGATAGTTCCGATCTGTTGACTGCGCTGTATGAATTCACCCTCTACGACATCAATTCGCCCCAGGTGTGCGTACAGAGCATCCACTGATTTGATACTTCCGTTTCTGTCGATGTAACCGTGCCGCGTAATCACGACATTGCCCCAGCCTTTCCCTTCGTCGTTCGCAAAAACGACCACGCCGCCCCCGATACAGCAGACAGGATCTCCTTCATCAGTGTTTCCACCTCTGATACCATTCCATCTTTCCCCTGGATGCACATCCGGTGTGAATCCCCTCACCACGACATATCCTTTCCCATCGGGAATTCCGACCGGGAAATCAAAATACTCCGAGATTGGCGGAGGAATATGCAAAACGGAATCCGCAGGAGCAATGAACTTGCTTTGCAACCATTTCTCTTTTTTACCGTTCTCCCAAAAGCTGACGATTCCCTTGACCATTCCGACGGCCAGAAGTTTTCGATACGCTTCCGTGTGAATCCACGCAGCATTCTCAGGATGTTCCAAATTCCCACAATCTACCTCCACTGAGGGAACCGAAACATCACGCGAATTCTCTGAATTTTTCCCGCCCTTTTCGAAGAGCGCAGCCCCGGTCTCCTTCACCAGTGATTCAGCGAGCAATTCGGCCAGCAATCCGGCTTCGTCAGCAAAAGCGAGTTCCTCAGAAATTCGAATGCGACATCCTGATTCTCCATCCGCTTGCCCCCTGTGCCGAATTAGAATCAGGATCGAATAAGGGCAATTCCTCCATTTCCGGCCCCGCTCTTCGTCCGAAATCTTCCGGTCTTCTGATCGAGTCAGCTCGCATTGGAATCCTGCTCTCAGCAGTTCACGCTGCACTTTTTTCGCCACATCCAGATTATAAAATTTTTCGTGTCCAAAGAGCCCCTCGACCCCGATGTCCTTCCCTCCATGAGCCGGATCAATGATGATCAAAGGACGGGGACTCGTTTTGAAATGCTCTCCGCTACCTGATACCAAAGTGGAATCAAGAATCAACGACGCCAGAATCATAAGCCGTATCATGTGTTTTACTGATGCTGCAGGAGAGCTCGACTCCTCCCCTCTTCAAATCAACAACGCGAAAACAGGCACGGCTATTAGAGGCTTGTTCCTCAAAAAGGTTTTTGACTGATTGTTCGAAATTGCCTGGCAATTTCATCGACCACCAGGGTTTTCACATTTGCCGTTCCCGCAAACTCCGGCCATCGGCCCAGGGCATCGCACACATCGTCAATCAAGGATTTAGCGCGGCGTGCCTTGATGGATGCGTATTTGCCAAAGGCGATCAGATCCTCCATCTCAAAGCCGTCCCGTTTTCCGTTCACGCTCATCTGATGCTGCCCTGTCCAGGCACCTGTTGGATTGTAGGAAAAAGTGACATCGTATGCCGGTGACAACTTCCACTCACCCTGCTTATTCATCAGAAAGCCGATGTTCTTGGTGTGATCATCCTGATTCCTCGCCATCACGTTGAAGACGGTCCGGCGAAACTGTTCTTCAATCTGATCCCGGGAAAGATTCAACTTTCGCATAAGCTGAACCGCCTGCTCATAACTCGTGGCCCCCGCCAGATTGAAATCGAAATGGCCGATCGCACAGAGGCTCTGCAGGTGAATCTTTTTTCCCGTCGTAGTCCGATCGAAACGGCGCGTCATAAAATGAGCCCTCCCGTTTTCACAAAGCAGCCGGCAGTCGCTCATCTCTATCCCTGCGGCACGAGCCATCAGATGATAAGCGAACTCGATTTTTCCATATCCCTGAGGGTCGACCAGCTCCTTGTCGCGATTTTCTGAGACTCCGTCGAATTTAATGAGCCACGGTTCGAACCCAACAAGATCGCGAGATTGTCCTGATCGAACCTCCCCGGTTTCCGGATGCCATGCGATCACAGCTTTGGCCCTGGCGCCCCCTGCCGACGTGCCAACCTGGATGATCGATTTCAACGCTTCGGCTTTGAGGCGGGCATCATCGTCATTAGCCATTTTCACATGAAGTTTCTCTTTTCCTGCCAGGGCTTCATTCGCCAGGCGAACCAGATTCGCCACGTCGAGTGAAGCGGACCCGCTGGGTTTGTCTTTCAACAATGGAAAGAATTCCAATGCTCCCATCCCCCGTTCACCGATGTAACAAAGACGCTCCACCGGGCTGAAGTCAGCGGACTCTCGCCCCTGTCCCGCTAGCCATTGATTGATGAGCAGGTTGCCAAACTTATCAGGTAGAGAATCGACGAGAAATCCGGGCAGTCCTTGAAACGTCTCTCGTCTCAATCCGGGAAACGAATACACCTTCCGCGAGAGAGGCATTGTCAAAGGAGCAGGCTCCACTCCACTGTCGAGAAAATCGGGTGAATACTCGAATCGTCCGACTTCCCGGGAACGATCCCACGCAACCGCTCCGATCCGGCGGTTCCAGAGATGAACTTCGGCTATATCAACGGCTGTCATGACGTGGAGTGAGAGAGGGTGCCTCAGGCAATTTCGAAGGCTAAAACAGAATTGAGCTGATATCGGATCGTAGATTATGAAAACCACCTTACCCAGCAGACCAAGATCAAAAACCCAGAATCTCCCCGTCACCTATTTCGAAGCCAGCAAGATTCTGCAGATCGAATACCGCTCAGGTCAACTATCCTCCCCCCATTCCCATCCACTTTCTCGAACCCGGTAGTCCGCCTTTGCTTTCTTCCGTTTTCCCGTCGCTCGCTGCCTCACTTTCCCCTGCATCTCGGCTAGCATTAGAGGGCTGGTTCCAGGATCAGGAAGAAATGCATCCAGATTATCGATCCGATCCAATCCGCGTAAGATGGCAATCAAAGTCGGTAAGGTTCCTCCTTCACCATTCTCCAGATTGGTAATTGTTTTACGGGAAACGCCGGCCGCACTTGCCAACTCGGCTTGACTCATGTTTTGATTGAGCCGTTCCTGTTGGAGCCTTTCACCTATTTCCTTCAGAAGCGCATGATCTGACATCGATTGATTCATTTATGAGTAAATATACTCTCATTAAATCCATTTACAACATTAGTGGGCAAATTACGACTCATTAAGTATAAATTTAACGAGTATTTATTTACGCACAATAGTCATTTTTCGACATTCCGAGCAAATTATTACTACTTAAATGCCAAATCCATCAAGCAATCACAAAGCAGAAGAGCAAACAGAGCTCCCTCTCTTTGATTCACCGGCCCCCGGCTCAATGCCCCCGCCGGATCAATCCATTACCGGGAAAACCCGTTCTTTCCTCGATTGGAACGAATCGGTTCTCGCATCGGCATGTGCCCATCTCGCAAAAGACTGGGACCAAAAAGGAGCACTCGACTTGTCGGATTGTCTGGTAATCGTTCCGACCAGGAATGCCGGTCGACGACTCCGGGAATCTCTCGCTCTTTTCGCCTCGGAATATGAAGCTGCGGTTATCCCTCCCCTGGTCACCACTCAGGATTTCCTGGTTGCCCCGGAGAGAAATTCCGACAGCAATCCGGTTGCAGCACAGCACATCACACCTCTGATCTGGTCGGCCTTGCTTCTGGAAATCAATCTTAATCAATTTCGCCGAATCTATCCAGTTGATCCGGTCGAACGCGATTTGCACTGGGCCATGAAAACGGCCGGTGAGATTCTCGAAGTCAGGAACCTTCTCGCAGAATCGGGCCTGACATTTTCGACCGCTTCCGAAAAACTTGCCGAATTGGAGATGGAGCCCGGTCGGTGGAAAGAACTGGCCGAGCTTGAAGCCCTCGCCATTGAACGAACGGAAAAACTCGGCTTCCGCGATGACTCCACTTCCCGAATTATCGCATCCACCCGGGGCAAACTCCCATCCGGGATCAAGCGAATTCCTGTCATCGCAACCCCGGACCTGCGACCTGTTTCAATCTCAGCCCTGAATTATTATTCAAACTCCCACACCATCGAGATTTTGATTCACGCTGCAGAAGAATTCTCTGAGCGATTTGATGACTGGGGCCGCCCCCACCCCGATCAATGGCTCAATGCAGAAATCCCTATTCTTAAACCCGAAAGATCGATCCACCAGGCGGCGACTCCATCCGCTCAGGCAGCCCTCGCATTTTCCCTGATCAATGATTTAAAAAATCCCGCCGAAACCGTCGCGATCGGCGTTCCCGATCCTGAACTTGTCTCTCCCCTGCAGCAGACTGCGGCCGGTCACGGCTGGACAACACACGACCCGGCAGGCCTCCCTGTTTCGCGGCATGGAATTTACTATCTGCTCGAGCAAACCGAACGACTTGTAGATACCGGATCATTCGACGCTGCCGCACAACTCTTCCGTTGCCCTGATTTTGCCAAAGCTTGTGTCGACTCCTTGGGCCTCCCGGATGATTCAAATTTCGGCCCGGTTGCTCTTCTCCGGCTTGTTGATGAACTCACCACCACAGCACTCCCTCACCGGCTCAGTGACGCAATCGCTGGAGCTCGTCGCAGTTTCTATAAAAAACCGGAACTCGAAAAAGCTCTTCGCTGGGTAGAGGCATGGCTGGATCGATTCAAGAAAAAGGAATTCGGAGAAACCCTCATCACTTACCTATCTGAAGTCTTCGCCGCTCGCAGCTTCTCAGTGAACGAAGGAACCCACGGCGCATTTTCCGAAGTCGCTGATGCCGTCCTTGAAGCGGATGCCGCACTACGCGCCGTCGGATCCACCTTTCAGAAAAAGCTCACTCCCCCAGGAAAGTTTCAGCTCGTTCTCGAACTCATCCGCGAAAGACGTCTTTACGAAGAAAGAAGAATCCGGGACATCGACCTGCAGGGGTGGCTCGAACTGCTATGGGAGGACGCGCCCCATCTCATCATCACCGGAATGAATGACAATTTTGTTCCCGAAGCCATCGTCGGCCACGCCTTTCTCCCCGACTCGGCCCGCCGCGTTCTAAGAATTTTTCACAACGACGACCGCTTCGCCCGCGACGCTTATCTGCTCTCATCCGCCGTCGCATCCCGCAGCGAAAACGGGAGAAGGCTCGATCTCATTTTTGGCCGTGAAAGCGACAGCAATGATCCTCTACGACCATCGCGACTCCTGTTTCAATGCCCTGATTCCAGTCTGCCGGAACGAACCCTGCATCTCTTCAGTGAAGGGGAATCCGGTGAGCGTCCCGTCGCAAGGTCGGTCGCATTCCCCCTTCGTCCGCGACCATTGACTCCCGATAACAGCGTCTTCCAACGGCTCAGCGTTTCTGCTCTCAAACAGTATCTCTCCTGCCCGTTTCGCTTCTATCTGAAACAGGGATTGCGAATGAATACCATCGAAACTAACAAACGTGAAATGGACGCCGCCGACTTCGGTAATCTCGTCCATGAAACACTGGACCGTTTCGGGATGGATGACTCCATCAATCAATCAAGCGAGCCCGACGAGATCTTGCAATACTTTCAAAGAACTCTGGATACCATTCTTGAGGAAAGTTACGGAAACAGTCTCAGCACCCCGGTCGTCATCCAAAGGGAAGCCGCCCGGAAGCGACTCGCCTGGTGGTCGGAAGTCGAAGCTGAACAGCGCAAGGAAGGATGGGAAATCGCCGGATGCGAAATCGAATTCGGCTACGATGACAAGTGGCCTTTCGAGATCGATGGCACCAAGATTCGCGGACGCATCGACCGGATCGATGAACATCCCGAGCACGGATTCCGGGTTCTCGACTTCAAGACCATTTCCCCTTTTCGGGAGGGCAGTCTTAAAACGGTCGACCAGTACCATTTGGTTCCTCTCAAGAAGGCCGAAGATCCCGAAGAAATGCCAGACTGGATCACTTGCGAAAATCAGGAGAGCAAGATTTGCCGCTGGGCTGATCTGCAGGTCCCACTCTACGTCCTGGCAATGCAACAGAAGCACCCCGGAAGTCCCGTCATTGCCGGCTATGGCACCCTCGGGAAAACCGAAGCCGAAGTGAGGGTCGACACCTGGGAGAGTCTTGACGCCGATCTCCTCGCTTTCGCAGAGGCCTGTGCCAAAGGAATTATCGGCGCAGTGAGAGACGAAACTTTCTGGCCTCCTTCCGATGATGCCCCACCCTGGGACGAATTCCTTGATCACCTCGCTCCCGATCCGGCGGTCGCCGTCGACATGACTCTGTTGAATCGATGACCCACCCCTGTTGAATCGAAACTCATTTTTACTCAGACACGCAACTGTGCCCACCATGATTCCACACGAAGCCATTCTTGCCTCCGCCGGATCCGGCAAGACCTACCAGCTGACCAATCGCTACATCGCCCTCATGGCCTTGCAGCTGAAAAACGGCGGCCCCGTAGAGCCCGAGAAAATCATCGCCGTGACCTTCACGCGGAAAGCTGCCGGTGAATTTTTCAGCTCCATTCTCGTCAAGCTCGCCGAGGCAGCCAGCGATCCAAAAAAAGCGGCCGCTCTAGCCGCCGACAAAGACGACCCCCTCGCGCCTCTTTTGGCCGAAGTTTCGCAGGAGGAATTTGGACAATTGCTGCGGGTATTCATCTCAAAAATGCCGCGCCTTTTTCTGGGAACACTCGACAGTTTTTTCTCAAATATTCTTCGTTCCTTTCCCGCCGAATTCGGACTCGCTTCCGAGTTCGAGGTGATGGACGACTACCGTGCTGCCGTCGCTGTTGACCAGGTTTACGATGCTGTCTTCACGAGAAGACCCGGAGCCTCCTCCGGATCGGACCGCGAACAGAAAGCTTTCCTTGAAGCCTTCCGTCAGGCCACTTTCGGGAAAGAAGGTGCCAACGTCATCCGTGAACTCGACGATTTTGTCGACAAGATGCACAGCATTTATCTTCGGGCTGCGTCAGAGAAAAAATGGGGGAATGCGGAGACCATTTGGGGCACGGGGAAAAATCCGTGGCTCGACACCGCGGCCGATCTCGAAAAAGAATTCGGACGCATCTACAAAGCATTCGAGTCCGAACCCGATATTTTCGCCAACGACTGGTGGGACAAATTCCGCGAGGAAGCATCCGATCATCATCCAGGCAACCCCTTCCCCACGCGTATGGGCGGAATGTTAGGGAAGTTCCTCGAGAATATTGAAAGTCTCAAAGGCGGCGATGTAACGATTGTCTTCAACCGGAAGAAACATGAATTCAATGCATCCGCCTGCGAGGCTGCATTGCAGCTCACCTATTCTCTCGTCGGCGGTGAAATCAAAGCACGGCTTCGCCGAACCCGCGGGGTTTACGATCTGCTAAACCATTTTGAGAAAACCTACGCCGGCCTCGTCCGACGCCAGGGCCTGCTCACTTTTCAGGATGTGCAGTTGCTGCTTTCCGGCCATGCCTACGGTGAGGATAGAACCGTCCCCCTGCTCACCCAGATGCCGGATGAAGAGGATCGTCTCCGGATCGACTACCGACTCGACGCCCGTTACGATCACTGGCTGCTCGACGAGTTTCAGGACACGGATTTCATCCAGTGGAAAGTAATCGCCAACCTGATCGATGAAGTCGTGCAGGACGGATCCGGAACGCGCTCGCTTTTTCAAGTCGGGGACATCAAGCAGGCGATCTATGCGTGGCGAGGAGGAGACACTCGATTGTTCACGGACATTTCGAAAAAATACAACCAGAACGAAGTCCGCATTCACCCGCGCCGCCTCGATGTTTCGTGGCGATCCGCACTCGATGTTCTCGATCCCGTCAACCTCGTCTTCAAAGACAAAACGGCAATGGAGGCTGCGGGAATCCCCTCTTCAACGACCGATCGCTGGGACTGGACTGATCACACGGTGGCGCCTCCAAACCGGGACAAGCCCGGGCTCACGATGCTTTTGAACGCTCAGCCAGACGAGGGAAACAAGAAACCCGGCTGGGACGAAAAATTTGCTCTCGTGGCCGCTATTTTGGAAGAAGTGCAACCGACAAGGAATGGTCTAAGCTGCGCCGTATTGATTCAGGCAAACAAACGCGGAAACGAGCTGGTCGAATACATTCGCGCCCACACGGACATTCCCGCCATCAGCGAATCCGAGCAAAAAATCGCCCGTGACAATCCGGTGAATCTCGCGCTCCTGAGTTATTTTCAACTGGCTACTCATCCCGGTGATACCTTTGCCTGGGAACACCTCCTCATGACTCCCTATGCAGGGATCATCGAACGCGAAGAACTCACGAGAAGCAGCGTCTCAGGAAAAATCTCACGAGCCTTATTCGAATCCGGATACGAAACTGTCAGTCGAAATTTCCTTCGGGATCTCGCCGGGGAAATGGAGTCCCCTCTCGATGCGTTTACTGAAAAAAGATCCGAGGCATTCTGCCTTGCTGCCCGCCATTTCGATGAAACCGGCAGTCGCGATACGGACCGCTTCATCGACTACGTGTCCCGTCATGCAACTCGCGAACCCGTCGCGGACAGCGCGGTTCAAGTGATGACTATTCACAAATCCAAAGGCCTCACTTTTGACATGGTGATTCTCCCCGACCTGGATGGTTCCATGCTGGAAATCAGCCGGAACATGGGGGCAAAAACCAACGAGAAACGCGAGGTGGAATGGGTGTTTGATCTTCCCAAAAAAGAAATCGCAGAGGTGGTTCCGGTGCTTTCAGAATATCGCGCTGAAAAGGAGGCCGAAGCGGCCTACGAATCCATCTGCAAGTACTATGTCGCCATGACCCGGGCGCGTTTTGCCAACTATATCATTACCGATCCGATCGGGGCAAAGACAACCGCCAAGTCATTCCCCCGAATCCTTCGCGACACTTTGGCCGGAGATGAGACCGGGGCGGTAAAGTTCGCCGGAATCAATGCGAACCTTCTTTACCAAAGCCAGACTGCATTGACCGACCGCGAATGGTTTCTGCATTTACCGAAGTCAGAATCCGAAGATGAAAAACCGACACCGGAGCCACTTTCACCTGTTCCTGAAACTCTGGCACGCCCACGAGTGGGACGAAGAACTCCGAGTGGATCCGAAAGCGCGACCATCACGGCCGCACAGATTTTTAGCAGTGAAGGAAAAGCGGCACGGGAGTTCGGCACTCTGGTCCATGAGTTTTTCGAAGACATCGAATGGTATTCCCCGGACGAGTTCCCCTCACTGCTAACCCAATGGCAGGAACTCCCGGGCTATGACCCCAAAACAAAAGCTGCAGCCATCAATCAGGTTCAGCAAAGCGTTTCCTCGCCGGAAATTGCAGCCGCCCTTTCCAGGCCGGGTGAGAAGTCAGAATGCTGGCGCGAGAAGAACTTTGAGATCCTGCTGAATGACGAGTGGATTTCAGGAACCTTCGACCGGGTAGTGATCGAAGGCGACAGTGCTACTATCCTCGACTTCAAAACCGACTGGGTGACTGACGAAGAATCCATTGATAAGGCTAAAACGAAATACCTTCCTCAGTTGGAAACCTATCGAGAGGTCTTGTCCCGCATGACCAACATTCCCGAGGAAAAAATCACGCTACTCCTACTCTTCACCCGCCTGCCAGGACTCGTTACGCTGTGAGGCAATGGAGTTCCAAAGACCAGACCGTGAGCACCCGGCCCATCAAAGCGACAAGCTTGCGGTAGCAAAATTGTTCAAAGGCGTTTCAACAGCTTGTCGTGAATCCCGTCAAAGCCTCCGTTGCTGAAAACGATAACAACATCATCGTCTTCTGCTTCTGCTTCGACGCGGGTCACGATGGCCTCAGCGTTGGGCTCGTAATAGGCAGGCTTGCCGCCCGCGCGGAGAGTTTCCATCACTTTATCGGTATCCAATCGCTGATCCTCTGCGAGAGAGTCCGCCCTGGCGACGGCAGCAATACACACCGCATCGGCGTGTCCCAGAGCTTCCGGAAGCTCATCCTGGAAAATATTGCGTCGGGTCGTGTTGGATCGGGGTTCGAAAATTGCCCAGAGCCTTGAATCAGGAAAACGATACCGCATTCCTGCAAGGGCCTCGCGAATCGCAGTGGGATGGTGCCCGAAATCATCGATCACCGTGATATTTCGATCAGTAACTCCACGCACTTCCTGACGTCGTTTGATTCCGGTAAAATCCAAAAGCGCCTGTCGAATCGTGTCGGGTTCAATTCCACCAAAACGAGCCCCGCCGATCGCCATGGCGGCGTTTCGGACATTGAACTCCCCGTTCATTGGGATCCGGTAACGCTCGCCCTCGATCGTAAAGTCAGTGAACTGAGGCTGATAATCGACATCAGTAATCCGCGATTCACAATCCTCAGCAAAACCGACCCGTCGTGAAGGCGAGTTCTTTCCTTCGGCAGCAACCACTTCGAGACAATTTTTGTCGTCGCCATTCAAAAGGATCAGACCATTACCTGGAATCAGACGGACCATGTGTTTGAAGGTACGTTTGATGTCTTCAATATCGTCGTAAATATCTGCGTGATCGAACTCGATATTGTTCACAATCGCAAGTTCAGGCAGATAATTGATAAACTTGGAACGCTTGTCGAAAAAGGCGCTGTCGTATTCGTCCCCTTCCAGAACAACTATGTCTGAGTCGGTAATTTTCGCTCCCTGCCCTAGATTTCCCGGAATTCCACCGATCACAAATCCGGGATTTCGACCCGCGTGCTCAAAAATCCAGGCGAGAATCGAAGCCGTTGTGGTTTTCCCATGCGTTCCGGTAACCACGAAGTTCCTTTTTCCGCGGAGGACACATTCTTTCAACAATTCAGGAAGAGAAACGTAATGCCTTTTGGCCTCCAACACCGCTTCGACCTCTGGATTTCCGCGACTTTGTGCATTCCCGATCACAAACAGATCGACGTCATCCGGAAGGTTTTCCCCTTTATAGCCATTTAATATCTCGATCCCTTTTTCTTCGAGAAAGGATTTCATCGGATCGTAAACGTGTTGATCAGAACCACTTACACGATACCCGGCATCGCGAAATGCTGCAGCCACCGACCCCATGGCAGTGCCGCAAATACCCATAAAGTAGAGATGTTGTGGGGAGGTGTCGGATGAACTCATCAAAATAGGAGACAGAAAAGATATAGGATTGCCCTGTACATTCAGGTGTGCAGGATGGGCATTTTTTACCCGTGATTTGGTTCCATTGCAAAAGGGATTTTAGATCCAAAAGTAGATCTCGTCCTGCCAATACCGAATTTATCACCGGCATCTTTCAGAAAAAGAGACCAATCTCCACGTCTTCAATGTCACAAAGTGAACAAACTTTACTGCACGGCAACACGCGATTGACCCACAAAGACATTGAGCGATGGTGGCAGCATGAGCAGTTTCGTGAAGCATGAGACCCCAACACCGCGTGGTCTAAAAGTGGCGGTCATTATTGGTGTCCTTTGGGCAGTTGTAATTGGAATACTTTGGCTCGCCTTTCGCAATGCGGATGGTGAAGGCGGAGGGTTCCTAAATTTCGTGGGCCGTTTTCACGTCCTGATTGTCCATCTTCCCATTGGAGTCCTTGGACTGGCAGCCATTCTTGAAGTTCTCCAACGGTTCAGCAGCCAGACACCCATTCGAGCCGTCATCCCCCTGATCCTCTGGGTTGCGCTTCTCGGCGGAATCGGAGCTACCATCCTCGGATATATGTTGATGGGAGCAGAAGGAACGACCGGCAAGGCCATGGATTACCACCTCTGGACCGGCCTCGGCGTGGTCGTATTCACCCTGCTTTCGCTCGTTTTCCTCCTTTTGGACAAGAATGCCCTCTATCTCCTCTCGCTCGTCGGCTCGATTGTCGCTGTCTCAGGAGCCGGTCACTTCGGCGGAGCCATGATTCACGACGATGATTACCTGGCGGAATTTGCTCCAAAACCTTTGCAACCTCTTCTCACGGCCGGACTTGGATCTTCAACATCCACTGAAGATCCCAATGAGGCTGAAGGAGCGGAGGAAACCCCGATCGAGGAAAGACTGGCTTACACCGAACTGGTGGTCCCGATTCTCGCAGGAAGATGCACCGAGTGTCACGATGAGAATAAGGTTAAAGGTAAACTCCGTCTCGATACCCACGAGTTGATCTTGGCAGGAGCGGAGGGCTCTGACTTCCCCACAGTTGAGCCCGGCAAACCAGATGACTCAGAACTCCTGGTTCGGGTATTATTGCCTTCCGATGATGATGATTTCATGCCTCCAAAAGGGGACGGGCTCACTGCTGAACAGATTAAAATACTCACCCTTTGGATTCAGGCGGGAGCCTCTCCGGAAACTACCATCGCTCAACTCGGCGATGATCCGACGATTCTCGACACCGCCACCACCGTGATCGCACAAATCGCTGAAGGCGGAGATGGCGCGGCGGACAGCTGGGAACCGGTTTGGGATACTCTCACTGAAGAAGAGCGCCAGGTTCGTCTCGACGAGGCCATGGCTGCGGCGGAACAACACAATTTCTCCATCATGCCGATCTCGGCCGAGGACGACCGGCTCCGGGTCAATGTGATCAATGCAGCAAAAGAGTTTGGAGATGAGCAGCTCGCAAGCCTCGATCCGATTGCCGAGAGAATTCTCTGGCTTGATCTGGCTCGCAGTCAGATCACAGACGAGGGCATGAAAACCGTGAGCCACATGCGGAATCTGGAGCGCCTTCACTTGGAAAACACCAAAATCACTGATTCCGGAATTGCACGAATCGCTCCTCTGGAGAATCTGGAATACATCAATCTCTACGGCACCGAGGTGGGCAACGCTCTCTTCGAATACGTTAAGAATATGCCGCGCCTCCGCAAGCTATACGCCTGGCAAACCAAGGTTGATCCTGCCGAAGCGCGTTCCTTTGAACGAGCTGTGAACCTTGAGATCAATACCGGCGTGGATCTTGTTGTAGAAGAGCCAACTCCTGAGCCTGAGAAAAAGGCCGAACCTGCAGCTCCTGCGAAACCCGAAGAAAAGAAAGCGGAGCCCAAAAAGGCGGAAGCGAAAAAGCCGGCTCCTGTGCCTGCCAAGCCGGCAGCAAAACCCGCTGTGGTTAAACCAAAGGAGACACCAAAGCCTGCAGCCAAACCTGCGGCCAAACCTGCGGCCAAACCTGCAGCCAAACCGAAGGCAGCAGCTCCTGCTCCGGCGAAACCAAAAGAAACCCCCAAGGCAGACACGCCTCCGGCAGCGAAGCCGGCTGCACCCGCAGAAAAGAAGAAGGCAAAGTAATTTAGATTTGCGCCTATAGAACGCCAATCGATCTAGCCACTCCCGGCAGTCGTCAGAAACGTAACCCCTCTTTAGAAATGATCTTCCGATCAAAAATTACTCAACTTGGTTCTGCGCTGTCTCTGGCGCTGGTCCTATCCTCCTGCAATTCCGACAAAGCAGCGGAGATCAGGGTTCGCGAGCTACCTGAAGAGGAACGCGAATTGAAAATGGTGGCCACCAGCGCAGAGAGATTTCGTTTCCGGGCTCAAAAAGCATCCGATTCGGCAGGCTCAGTGCAGAAAACGGGCGGTCCCCAGCTGGTTTATGAAACTCCTGAAGGCTGGACGGTTCTCGATTCGGCAATGATGCGGGACGTGAATCTCACTTTCGGCGAAAACGGCGAAGGGGAATGCTACCTGACCCGGCTTCCCGGAGCAGGTGGAGGTCTCGAACCCAATGTGAATCGCTGGCGCAAACAAATGGGCGCAGCTTCGCTGAGTGCAGAGGAAATCGCGGCTCTCCCGAAGAAGCCCCTTTTCGGGCAACAGGCCACCTTTATCAAAGTTGACGGAAATTTTGGCGGCATGAGCGGAGCGGATGCGAAAGAAAATTATCGACTGCTCGGTTTGATCCTGAGTTCCGAAGCCGGAGCCGTCTTTGTGAAAATGACCGGACCAAAAGATCTGGTCGAGAAGAACAAAGCCGGATTCGATCAATTCACCAGCACTCTCGACGTTTCCCTGAACTAATTTTTTAAGCGAACCCTTTCCCATTCCCGACATGGCTACATCCAATACCGAAAAGTCGCCCGGAAACTGGCTCCACTTTCTCTACAAATTCTTTACCTCTTTCAAGCTCGCCACTCTGGTGCTGGTCCTGCTGACTTTCATCACACTTTTTGGCACGCTTGCTCAGGTCAATCATGGACTGGTCGCCTCGAAGCGGTTTTACTTTGATTCCTGGTTTTTGTGGTATTCCATCAAGGAAGTTGACGGCAGCTTCACACCTGTCTTTCCTTTCGCTCCGGGCGGCATGCTCCTCATGGTGATCCTTTTCACCAACATGCTCATGGGGGCCATCGTCAAAGTGAAAAAACGCCTCCGAGGTATCGGGCTTCTCATCTCCCACTCAGGAATGTTGCTGCTCCTTGCTGGCGGATTTGTCTCCCACAAGTTTGGCACGGATGGCTTTATTGCTCTCTATCCCGGCATGAAATCGAGCAAAGTGGAAAGCTATCGCGAATGGCAACTCGAACTGATCCCGGTGAACGATGCCGACAAAGCGGAAAAGGCTTTTGTCATTCCCACTGAGGCCCTCAATGCGCTTCGTCTCAATCAGGAAAAAGTTTTCCCGATGCCGGATCTTCCTTTTGATGTAAAAATCAATAGCTACGCAGCCAACTCCAGCCCGATCCCAACCAGCGCGCCGATGTCTGCGCAAGTGGAGGGAAAGGAAATTGATGGCTTCAAGCTGGCGAATCAGGAGCTTTCCAAAAAAGCAGAGCAAAACCTCCCCGGCGCTTACGTCGAGTTCGTTCCTAAAGAAGGTGGTGATCCGATTGAGGCTATTCTCTGGTCAGGGTCTGCAAAATTTGATCCCAAAGAAAAGAATATGCCCTTTCAATTTCGGGTAGGTGATCAACGATTTGCCGCTCAACTCGCCAAGAAGACCTGGCGTGTTCCCTACGAGATTGAGCTCGATGAATTCATTTTTGAGCGCCACCCGGGAACAGGGGTCGCCAAGGAATACCGGAGTCGAATCACGCGCTTTGAGGAGGGGAAAGAGAGCCAATCCCTCGATATCCGGATGAACGAGCCGATGCGATACGGAGGATATGTCTTTTTCCAGGAATCTTTTGGTCCACCAGATGCTCCCGCCGGGCAGATGTATTCGCAGTTCGCAGTCGCGAACAACCCCGCCGATCAATGGCCGCTCATTGCCGTTTCGATCACAGGACTTGGTCTTCTCATTCACTTTTGCATGAGTCTCAATAAATTTGTTTCACGTACCAGAAAATCCAACAAGAAGAAAGCCGAAGCAGCATGAGAAAGTTCGCCTTTATTCCATTACTCCTCGGAGCCTTCGCGCTTCCATCTACGGCGATTTCCGCCGATAAAGATATTTCGACTCCTCTCGAGTCCTATCAAGCCTGGTCACCAGAGGCTGTCGAAGCCTTTGAAAACCTGCTGGTTCAGGACGGCGGCAGAGTGAAGCCGGTTTACACCTTCGCACGATTCACTCTGATGCCCTTTGTCGGAGGAACGAAAGTCAAATTCTCTACGCAAGACGGTGAAAAGCACACCATCAAGCAGAGCGAATGGCTCATGGATGTTCTTTTCCGCGGAGAAATCGCCCGGGAACTTCCGACATTTATCGTCGACGATTCCGAGGCTGTAATCCGCATCGGAGTCTCTCCTAAATCGAAACGGGACCGCTACTCCTATGCTCAGCTTCAGAAGGGGCGTGCAAAACTTGCCGATCTCGCCGCGCAGTATGCGGAAAAGCAGCAGAAATGGGAATCGAAAGAGAAGGATCCAGAGTTCGAACTGGATCGCATCGAATCGATGGTTCTTCGCCTCGGACGGAATGTGAGTTCCTACGAATATTTGCTGGGGCAGTTTGGATATGCCCGGGGAGGTGACTTCATGGTCAACGAAGACATTTTGCCTGAAGAACTTAAAAAACTTTCCACCACGGTCAACATGACGGAGATGCTGGAAAAAATGCCGGAGATGACTCTGGAGCAGTTGGTCCAGATGATCCGCCAGCAAACGGGAGCCTCCGAGGATGAGCGGCTTTTCGCCGGAGCTATGAAATTGTTCTTCTTTCATGCAAATTCCGGGCGTGGCGTGGCACTTTTTCCCCCGCGTCCTCATGATCACGCAGAACACGAGGGGCACGATCATCCCGAGGGTGAAGTGGAACGATGGGTTTCCGTCGGTGAAGTGATGCTCGCAGGTCTCGAATCAAAAGAAGCCCGTCCCTGGGCTCTGGATCATATGAAAAGCATTCAGGGAATCATGGATGCGAAGGATGATGACGCTGCGATGGTCAAGGCCTTGCAGGAATTTGGGGAAGCTCAGAAAATCGAAGCGGGAGTTCGTGGAGAAGGGGCGCGTTCAGCGATGGAAGTTGGCCTTTATAAAGGGAACTATTTTCTCAATGCTCTGGTCTTTTTTATCCTCGGTTTCATTTTCATGGCCTTCAGCTGGCTGGCTCCGGGCGGAAAATATGCTCGTGTGCTTTTACTCATCGCCACCATTTGTGCCGTCATTGGTCTGGTTCTGGACATTTATGGAATCACTTTGCGGAGTATCATCCGCAGCCGTCCCCCAATTACCAATCTTTACGACACTGTGCTTTTCATCACAGGGGGAGCTGTCCTGCTGGGATTGCTTCTCGAATATTTCACACGAGTAGGAGTCGGCCTCCTGGTCTCCCTCGTCGCCGGAATACTGGGAATGTTTCTTTCGATCAAATATGAAGCGAAAGAAGCGACAGACACCATCGGGCAACTGGTCGCAGTTCTCGACACCAATTTTTGGCTCGCAACACACGTAACGATCATCAACTTCGGCTACTGCGCAGCTCTCGTGGCCGGACTGCTCGGTATCTATTATCTGGCAGGGCGCTTTTTCGGACTCATCACCGGAAACGAAGACCGGGAATTCTATAAGCTCGTCACTCGGATGAATTACGGCATCGTTTGTTTCTGCCTGCTTTTCGCTCTCATTGGTACGATTCTCGGTGGAATCTGGGCGAACTACAGCTGGGGTCGCTTCTGGGGATGGGATCCTAAGGAAAACGGCGCTCTCATGATTTGCCTTTGGTGTCTCGTAACTGTCTCTTATACACATCTGACGCTGCCGACGAAGAGGATAGTG
>OJCB01000179.1_pt1 | contig 27311 bp, 25 predicted proteins | sample 1591501 | NCBI WGS metagenome assembly OJCB01 (sample SAMN05416813, study PRJEB24817) | seawater metagenome | isolation source: Sea water | place: Canada:Atlantic | collected 2013-07 | reverse complement strand
GAGATCAGCCTCGGTCTCGTGGGCTCGGAGATGTGTATAAGAGACAGGTTCCTTCACTGCCGGAATTGCTGTCTAGCGTTTGGACAGCCTCATTGCTCTATCGTGAAAGTGAGTATTTGTATTCAAGACACGGGGATTTTCAAAACACCGCGCCTTTTGCCTGAATCCGCTGCATAGAGAGGCGTTCCAACATTCGAATTGCCGGTTCGTTTCGGGAATCTGTAATGGCGAAGACCCGATCAACCGGAGTCTGTTCGAAGATAATCCGGATACAGAGGGAAACCGATTCGGAGCCCATGCCGAGCCCTTGTGACGCAGAGCAAAGGGTGAATCCGATCTCTGCCTCTGTTCTGGCTTCCTGAATGCAAACACCAATGTCGCCGATCAAGTTGTCGGTAGCTCGATCAGCGATGCCTATCTGACACCATTGCCCCGGCACGAATAATTGTGCACGGCTCATCTCTTCCAGGAAGTGGGCGGCAACCTCGTCGGTTTGTGGAGACCATCCCTGGTACAGGCCAAGCTTGAGGTCGTGTCGATAAGCTTGAAAGCTCTTCAGGTCCTCTGGGCGAAACTGTCGAAGTGTTACCAATTTCCCGGATTGGGGAAGAAAGTCAGGCGTCATTGTGGCTCGTGGCGTTAGAAATTTGAACCTGACCGGCACAGATCTCCGCATTATTAATTTGCTCGAAGGTGTGCAGATCAAACCTCACAGCTCGCCTTCCATCACTGGTGAGTGGGAAGAAAAACCGCACCACATGGAAATAGACAAAGCCGAGTTGTTAGCAGAATTTATTTTACGGATAAGCAAGAGCCCTTTATCAGTCCACCTCCCACTCGATTGCGAGAGAGGTAAGATCGGGGTTGAATTTGCCCCGAGAGAAAAAGCAGCCAGCAATTAGACAGCGAATAAGCCTTAAAGATGAATCCTGAAACTTTTTCACTGGGTGAAAAGCTACACTATTACCATCGATTTTTGAGATATTGGTGGCGAACCGAACCTGATACCGTTCGGTTCATCAAAGAGGAATTTGACCGCGGTGGCTTCGCCCTCGATATCGGTGCCAACAAAGGAATCGTGACATACTTTCTTGGCAAGCAAGCCGGCCCGGACGGGAAGGTCATTGCTTTCGAGCCTCAGCCCGAAATGCGTGCCCAAATCGAAAAAGTAATCAACACGTTTGACCTTAAAAATGTAGAGATTCATAGCGTAGCCCTGTCCAACACCAACGAGAAAGCAACCCTCTTTAGAGGCAAGCCCGGAGCGACAGCTAATCTGGTCGCCGGTGGTAGTTGGCAAACCGACGAAGTTGAAGTCGAGACCCGTACTCTTGATTCCTATATTTCCGAGGCAGGCCTCGAAAAAATTGATTTCGTAAAGTGCGATGTCGATGGCTACGAGACTCAGGTGTTGGAAGGAGCCGAAAAGTTGCTCACACAATACTCTCCCAAGGTATTGGTCGAGATAAGTGAACCATTGGTTCCGCGTATTGAGGAAATCCTGAAAAAATACGGCTACGATCAAGCTGAGTTTTGGTACAAGGGAGAAAGATACCCGATTGAGAAAACCAAAGAGATCGGATACCGCCATCCCAACGCAAAATGGCGAAATTTTCTATTCACCAAGAGCAAATCGTAGCTGCCCGATAAGTCTATACCCAGCGTTTGCAGAAGGCATTCTTCGATCACTTTGATTTCGCATCCCTGGACGCTGAGTTCGGACTCCGCAAATCTCTTGGTCATGCGATAAATTTGGAATTTGAAATTTCTCGTTCAAATGGAGGATCATCAATAACACGGAGCATTGAGAATTCGGGATCCAAAAATAAAATCACATAACCATCCGGGCTCGATCGTCTAACTCCAAATGACCCAATCATACGCACTTTCGTTTGTATCTCGTTCTCTCAGTTTTCTCCTCCTTTTCTCAGGGATTTCCTTCGCTGCTGACAAACCGGGATATACGATTGAAATCAAAGTCACCTCAGGTGACGAAGAACCCCGAATCAGTTCCGTATCCGGAGTTGCTTTGAATCAGAGTGATCAGGTCACTCTTCCGGTTGTGCTGAGCCATGTGGAGCTTCCGGCGACGGTCGAACTTCACTTTGATCTGCCGGCAAGAGCTGTCTATGTCGAGATCATGGATCTTCAGTTAGCGACGAAGTTGGAAAGTGGTGGCCTGGTTAAGCGCGAATTTTTCGAAGGCTGTTTGTATTTTGAATGGGGGAAGGAATTGGTCCTTTGCCAAACCCCGACAGAAAAAATCTCCATGACAGCGACGGGGCCGGATGTTCAGGGGCCGGAAATTGTGGACGGGATGCTTTCGAAAGAAGAGGTAGGAAAGCTCGAGGCCGAAATGAGGGTCGACGAACGAAGGGTTTTCGGGACGGTTTACAATCCGACTGAATTTGAAATCCACGAGATTCGGGTCCGGGTATCGGTTCCGGCCAAAGATGGAGTTGCCGGTGTAGACCGTCTCTACAGGTCGTTGACCAGACTTCATCCTCTCACTTCCGATACTTTTCAGATCGATACGAGAATTCCTGAAATGCCGGAAGGAACCGAATACAAACTTGAGATAGAAAGCGCAAAAGGGCGCTGAGATTAGAGCAGTAGCAACACTATTGCCACGCCGCCGTCTTCCGAATCACGGTTTTTCAGGGTCCATACCCTCGTGGAATTCGATCGCTTCTTTGACGAAGCTCAAGCCGTTGCCAGACCGCTTTCGACCGGTCTGTTGATTCTCCAGGGAATAGATGCGGGGAATGACATCCTTTTCTGCAAATTCAGGAGCGCCGGAGCCTTCGTCTTTGATCGCTACCTTCAATCGATCAATTTAGTGATCAGGTTTCGGACGGCGATTCGAAGCATCAGCGGATCGCCGGTGAGTTTTATGCCGTTAGCTGAAATCTCCTCAGCGTCGTTTATCAGATTCTTCGTATCAATTGAGGAAACTAATCCCTTGAATTCCTCCCGGAGAATTGAGGGCTGTAGGCCCGAGAGCGTGGATTGGCTTTCCAGAGACGCGAGCTGAACCAGTCGATGGACGAGATCTCCGGTCCTCCCGGTCTCGGAGCGTTCCTTCACCGGGGGCGGCCCTTAGAGCGAGTCTTTCATTGAAGGGATGCGTCATTCTACACGCACTTCCAAAAAAAATGAAAAATGCCTGTCCGGTTATTTCGCTGGAATACGCATTTATAGATGAAAGGCAAAATAGCCCCACTTATTATGAAGACTAAACTACAGAAAAATAAAGTTCAGAAAAGCTGCTCACTAGCGATTGCATCAACTTGTATCGTGTTGTTCACAACACTTGCTCCGCAATCACTTCGGGCGGACATAATTGCAAAAGAATCATTCGATTACTCCAATGGCCCAATTAGTGGGAAGAGCGGAGGAACAGGATTCGACTGGCATCAACTAACCAAAGCACATACCGGGTCAGTCTCGGATTGGGATAGCATTTACGGTGCGCCAAGTGTTTCTGGTGGGAAACTATATACAAATGGCGGCGGAAGCCAAATTTGCGATAGGGAATACAACGGCCCCAACGAGTTGATTTCGTTCTCATATGACCATACGGAACAGAGCGCGGGTGCCATTCGCGCAAACTTTCAAGAGGATCAGGACGCAGTCGTCTATTACAAAATCCTAATGACGCGCACTGCTTCAACTACCTGGAGCGGCATAAGTTCACTCGATTTTGATAATGAAACAGTCTTCTTCGGTGCTCCGACTACCCTTGCGCCAGGTGGGAATCGTGAATTCGGAATCGAAGTAAGAAGTTCTGATCCAACATCCCAACAAGGACGCACATTTTCAGGTGTGCAACCAGTAGCGGGTAGGACGTATTGTCTTGTTGCAAAGATTGACTACGGAAACGATTTGCTTAGTCTCTGGATAGACCCAAATCTCGACTCGGCGGAAGGTTCGAGCTCACCCCTTGTAACAAGAGCATACACCGGTGTCAATTGGAGCACTGGAGTTCGAATTACAGCTGGTAACGAAGCTTCCTGGGATGACCTCAGAGTCGCAACGACGTGGGGCGAGTTGAAAGACAGTCCTCCTGTTGTAGATAATTCAAGACTTCGGTCCAGCCTTATCCGTCAGATCCGAAAGTTCAGCAAACAGTTCAAAAAAGCCAAGCGAAGTAAGAAGAAGCCCCTCGCCAGACGCCTTAAAAAGAAAATTGCGAAGCTTAAAAAACGCCTTAGAGCGCTCTAAGCCGAAACTACTTTTCGTCCATCTCAACAGCCCGCAGGTGCACCACGCATCTGCGGGCTTTTTGTATACGGGGTTGAAACCCCCGTTCACTGGTAGTGGATCGACAGCCCCAAAATCAGGCCCTCCTGAATTAACCGGGCAGCAACACTTTCGCTACGACGCCCTCTTCTGGCGTGCGGTTTTTCAGAGTGACCTCGCCATTGTGAAGTTCGATTGCTTCTTTCACGAAGCTCAAGCCGATACCTGAGCCTTTCCGGCCGGTTTGCTGATTTTTCAGGGAGTAAAAGCGATCGAAGACTTTGCCTTCTGCGTAATCAGGAATGCCGGAGCCTTCGTCTTTGATCGAAACTATCAATTGATTGTCGTCTGTCAGGGCGCACAGAATTCCGATTCTGCCTTCGGGCGGGGAAAAATCGATTGCGTTGGTGAGCAAGTTTCGAATAGCAATCCTAAGCATTAAGGGATCGCCGTTTAGTTTGACGGCATCGCCGGAAATCTCATCCGTGTCGATTCTCAGATTCTTCGTTTCGATTACTGAATTCAGTCCTTTGATTTCCTCCCGGAGAATCGCAGCCATATCGAGAGGCTCGATGGTCGAGAGCGTGGATTGGCTTTCCAGAGAAGCGAGCTGAACCAGTCTGCGAACGAGGTCTTCGGTCCGGCCTGTTTCGGCAAGGATGTTTTTCAGGAAACGATCTCGCTGCGCCGGATCCATCTCCTTGTCCTCATTGATGAGCTCGGCAGCCCCGCGGATCGCTGCGATAGGACTTTTTAATTCGTGCGTCAACGCTTGAACATAATTCTCTACATAGTGTTTTCCCTCCAGCTCGCGGCGCATTTCTTCGAGATCCTGACTCAGGGTTTTCAGCTCGGCATGGCCGATCGTGGGAAGTTCAGATTTTTCTCCCGATGCAACCGCGCGTGCATGATTCGTCAGGTCCCGGATCGGGTGCAAGAGCCAGTAAGCCCAAACCGAAGCAAGACCGACGACGGAGATCCCAATGAGGACGCTCCAGCGCAGAACATGGGCCCGTGCTTCATTGGCAAAAGGAGCCATCGCCATTTCGGGGCGGGAAACGGAAAGGGTACCAATGATCTCGCCTTGATGCCGAATGGGAGCACCAATAAAGAACACCGACGTGCGGGAGTCGTTGGGATCAGTTCGGGAGGAGCGGGCACCGTAGTTTCCCTGCCGGGTGAGGTAGACGTCATTGTACTGCGAGTAGTCTTCACCGAGCCGCTGGCCGTCCATGGAATCAAAAATAATAATCCCTTCGCTGTCAGTCACGTAGACCTGGGTCTCAATGCCTGTTTTCTCGAGCTGATAAATCTTCGCCAGAAATTCGCGCTGATAGGCTTTGGCGAATGCCTTCTCGAAATTTGCGGGATCGATCGTGCCATCTGCGATATCATTTTCAATGAGCGAAGCGAAGAGGTTGGCGAAATCCACGAGAGGTTCCTCTGAGGCTTGTGAATACTGATGTTCCACGTCATCCGTGAACATTTTCATCAAGAGAAAAAATCCACTTCCCGCTAGAAGTAGAAATCCCGCCACGATGAGAAGAGTAATCCGCATATCGAATCGTCGCTTATTCCTTTAAACTGTAGCCAATTCCCCGATGAGTCACGATTGGGTCGAAGTCGGACTCCATTTCGCGGATCTTTCCGCGCAGCGTTTTGATGTGGGCATCAACGGTTCGGTCCAGGGCGGTTTCGGGCTCGTCCCACACCAGCTCCATCAGTTGATCGCGAGTGTATACGCGGCCGGGATGTTCCAGAAAAACTTTGAGGAGACCAAATTCGTAGCGAGAAAGACCGAGATTCTTTCCGTCGAGCTCCGCCTGATAGCGTTCCAGATCGATGTGAAGCCGACCGAATTCAAGGTGTGATCCTCCGGAACCTTCAGCACCGTTCTTCACCCGTCCTTCAAGCCGACGAAGGATGGCGTGGACCCTGGCCGTCAGTTCCCTTGGGCTGAAGGGTTTGACCACATAATCATCGGCCCCGATCTCGAGTCCGACGACGCGATCAATTTCACTTTCCCGCGCCGTGAGGAAAAGGATGGGAACCTCGGAGGTTTTTCGGATTTCTCTGCAAACATCGAACCCGGTCTTGTCCGGAAGACCGACATCCAGAACGATAAAGTCAGGACGCTTCTCTTGAAACAGGGAAAGCGCTTCGCCCCCGGTTTCCGCGAGAATGACGTCGAAGCCTTCGGTTTTCAAAGCGTACTCGACCGTTTCGGCAATGGATGGCTCGTCATCGACTACGAGGATCGAGCGGGCTTTCATTTTGGAACGATTCAACAGGGTCAAATTGTCGATTCAAGAGGGTTGGATCCGTGAATCGAAGCAAAACGCCTAGTTTGGAAGCGGAGGGTGTTTTGGAGGCAAGCGATTAGGGCTGTATGACTCGCCGGGTTGAAACAGGAATCCGGGGCGATCGCTGATCAATTCGTACTTCGATACCCGAAATTCGGGCAGGATGAAATTGGAATTTGGATCGTAGACTTTCTTCCCGGTGAAAGAGCCCCAGAATTTGTATTCGAAGTTGTGATCGTAGCCGTGGCGGCGTTCTACGCCTTCCTCGGGAACCCGGTCGGGCTGATGAATGATGGACTCATTCATGATCACGAGTTTAGAATCTGCCCAGGTCTGGCCTGGTTTTCTCAAGTAACCCCAGAACCGGGTGCCGTCTGTCCACCAGCGGCGTCCGTAGAAGTAGTTGCCGGGAGGTTCCTGAGCGATCAATGCGTTCCGTGATTTTACGGCAGGATGGTTGGAATTGAATCCGGAACCGCTGGTGCCGCCGATTCTTCCTGTTCCCTCAGAAGGGGTGCAGGAGGATAAAACAAAGCAGACAGCCGCAAAGCCGATCACAAAAAATAAACCCTGTTGTGCCGTGATGGCACAATTCTTCAAATATTTCATACAAGTCGATTCACAAAAAAAACGCAGGGCAGGCTTGGTTGATACGATAAACTATCTGCGTTCGTTAGTAAAATTTAGTTTTTTACGCAGATTACCGGCGGTTTCTTTCTTGTTTTTTAAAAAGAGGCATAATTTCTGCCTCGATCCAGGCGAATGCAGGTTCGAGACCTTCCTCCTGATAGACTGTTCCTATTTGGGCTTCCACTGAGGTCGGATTCCCAAAACAGGCCAGAAATTGATTCGAAGTCATTCGCATCAGGGTCTGTCCGCAGAGGGTTCCCTTTTCCTTGAGGATCCAGGTTCGGGCGTAGAGATCGAGAATTGTGTCTCCGATCCAGGCGAGTTCCTGCTCCCGGCGTTTGGGATCGGGTTTCGATTTAGCACTCATTCTTCATTTTCAGCCTGAAAAGCTTCGAGGGCTTCACGGGTCAGGGCGTAGCTGGCACCACATCGAGGGCAGCTTGCTTTGATGACTTCCTTTCCAGCGAATACTTCTTCGATGGCTGCCTCGGACATTCCTCCAACAATGGGGAAGAGTTTTCCAACGCTGCATCCGCAATCGAAGCGGTATTGCCTTGTCTCCAAAAGGCTGAGCGTCTCCTGTTGATCAATATCGCGGATCGTTTCGTCATTCAGTGATTCAAGCCAGGGGATATCGCAGTCCGGCTGGGCGGTGATGAAAACAAAATCCTCTTCGCTGTGACGAAAGAATCGGGCATCCCGTTGCTCGCTCTGTTGATAATAAGCTTCAACGCTGGCAAAAAAATCGGTGTTTTTGGTTTCGATCACACTTTGCCGGGCGGACTCCCCGTCAGTCATGGTTTGAGAATAAAGGAGGTCCTTTTCCGGTTCTTTTATATTTTCGGTAAAGACTCGGCCGGTGACATTTCCCTGTCGGTTACTGCCAGTGACAAAAAGATTTTGAAGCGGCGATTTCGTGGTCAGGGTCCAGGCAACTGCTTCGCTCCACGGACGCGAGGCCAGATGAAGCGTAAGGGCGGCGAGGGAATCTTTAAGTAATTGATCCTGATCTTTTTCGTATCGAATCTGATGCTGCATCAGGTGCAGATAGAAATCGGTATAAATCGGGGAGAATTCGCCGCGCACGAGCAGGGCGTTTCTTTCCCTGACAAAAAAGCAGGAAACTTCGATCGCTTCGGTCTCTGATTCTTTTTGAGGGTCGTTCAACATGATTCAATTTCCTTGAGTACGTCCCCTTTCGGCGCAAATGTCTGCTTGATAGACTTGGCAGGGTACTGCTAAACACAATCTAGCATGCACGAATCGGAAGTGGTCGAAATTTTAAGCAGCAACGAGACTTTTTCAGCAGCCTCGCTGGATGTCTTGTCAAAAATGATAGAATCGGGTGAGATGAAAGAGTTCTCGCCCGGTGAAGATATTGTTGAGCAGGGGGTCACTGGTCGCTGGATCTGGGTTTTGCTGGACGGGGAACTTGCGGTTCTGGTTGATGGAGAAGAAGTCAATCGCGTAGCCGGCAGGGGACAGGTTTTTGGTGAGATCAGTGCGGTATCATTTACTCCTGCAACGGCAACGGTGCGAGCGCTGACTCCGGCAAAAGCTACGGGAATTTCCCATCAGGTGTTGCATCGGGCGATGGAGCAGTCGCCGGAACTGGCAGCTGCACTGCTGCGCTCGATGGCAAAATACCTTGAAGGTAAGTAAATTTTTTTCAGTCAGATCGTTTCCGGATTGAGGTCCCAATTAGGAGTGCGTATCGATCATCTGCAGAGAAAAATTGAATTTCCTGCTACAATTCTGTGATGTCGAAGAGCATGCCAAGCTTCTTTCGACCGCAGTTTTCGGTGACCGGATTCCTAAAATCGCGGTGTTCGACTCAGGCCTCTTTTCCCTGGGCTTCCTTCATTTCCTGAGAGAGTTGAAAGAGTCTTTGAACCTGTTTCAGAGGAATGTGGGCAATATCGACTTTTTTCTCAAGGTCAAGAAGGATGGAAAAAGTCGCCAGGTCTTTGCCCTCATCCCGCATCATGGTGTTGCTGATGCGTGACCAGAGGTGTGCCTGAATTTCAAAGCCTGTTTTCTTCACGGACGTCAGAAGGAAGATATGTTTGTCAGTCAAGGCGACGGATTGCTTGGATTTACTGAGAAGCCCCGCTCTTTCCTGAACCGCGATGTAGTAAATATTTTCATCTCTGGTGACCAGTTCCGAGATTTCACGAAAGACTTCGCCCACTCTGATCTTGTCCTGCCCGTCGTCGACAAAGTGACTGATTTGCTCATGAATCACAAAAACTTCGCCAATGGGACTCCATTTTTGGAGGCCTTCATAAAAGACCAGATCGTGCGGGCTGACGTCCCTCTTGTTCAACATATTGAGGATGTCGGTATCGCTATAGGGACCTTCAGGATCTTTGGATCCCTCCCGCAGAATGGAAAACTGAATCTCTGGCTGCTCGTTTACTTCGATTGAACTCATGTTTGCTGGTAGTCGCTTGCGTCTCTGTATTTACATTGTGAGTTAATATCGGAGTTCAGGCAAGGGGAAATCAATCCAATATCTCCATTTCCGACCATTTTGGGGGAATCCGCCGGGGCCGACCGGACGGCATTTGAATCAAGCTAATCATTTGCAAAGCCTTGGCGAGAAAAAAATCGTCCTCGTTCTCGTCCTTTCTTGAGATTGAAAACTCGCAAAAAAGACGAGCTTTTTCGACGCTCTTCACCCTGGCTGTGATGAACAATTTGTCGCCAAGTTTTGCTGGCTTCAGGTAATCAATCTCTGATCGGACGACCGCCGGGAAAAGTTGTGTCTCCGCGCATTCCTTGAGCGACATTCCCAGTTTGTCGAAAAGAGCGCATCTGGATTTCTCCACGTAGCGTAAGTATGCGATATTCGAAACGACGCCTCCACAATCGGTATCGTAGTAGAGCACTTCCTCCTGAACAGTTACGCAACTCATCGTTTTTCTTTTCTTTTCTTTACTTCTCTCGGTAAACACTGATATGCCAAAAAGCGTCCATCCGTCTCTTTGATACAGTATGATTCCCTACCGTGACAGTTTCCTCCGATCTTTTCGCCCTTTTACGGTCGGTTTTTTTGCGCTGTTTCTCATCGTATCCGGATTAAAAGGGTATGATTCCCCTGACTTTGAGCGCGAAATTTTTGATGTGGACGGTCTGTTCCTTGAAAAAAATTCCCGGGACAGCCTTCTTGAGGCTCTGGCCTCGGTGGTGTCCAATTTTTCGGGAAGCGAGAGGGTCGACAGCGACCTTCGCGAAAAATGCATCGCCCTGTCTCTTCGCATTTCGCCTCTCCATCACAATTCGCGGGTCGCTCACGATTCTCTCATGAAAGGGGAAAACCCTCCAGCGACGAGTTTTTTCACCAGTTTGCCCTCGGCGTCGGAAGCCATCTGGGGCGTGGCCGAAAGAATGGGAGCAAAAGGTGCGGAACCGGAAGCCAGGAAGCTCGCTCCCTATTTAATGGAAATTTCCCTGCATCTGCACCCGAAGCCTCCGAAACAAAGAGTCGAACTATACGCGGAGCTGACTGAAAAAGAGTTTCTTCCATGGCGTGAAATGGTCCGGCTTCAGCCGGCTGATAATCCAAGCTCGAACACGGCTCGAAGGCTGTTTGATCGATTGGAATCATGGGATGGACGCAAAGAAGAGCGGGAAGAGATGGGAAATGCCAAAGGGGAAAAGGGATCCGGCGAGCCAGTCCCTCCAGTTGCGGGAGATGCTTCCGAAGTGAAGCTCGACAGTGTATCGATGTCGTTTGTCAGCTCACTGATCGTTCGCGGAGACGCGGTGGCCGGGGGATTGGCAACCCTGAAAATTCGGGAACCTGACCCGGGGGAAGAGGATCTGTTTGGCCTGCTCAAGCCTGATGACGATCCGGCAAGAGCCACTCAGATGCAGATGGTCGGGGATTCCGGCGGTATTATGCCTGCAGGATTGCGGACCATTTCAGAAACTGTGAGGCAAAAGTATCCGGTTTGGCCACAAATGAAAGTTGCCGAGATTGGCTTTTCAACCAAAGAGGAACTCTCCACTCCCAGGACCATGATGCAGGCGGATATGACGCTTCCGGGGAGTATCATGATTCATTCTGCATTCAGCGGTTTGCCGATTGATGATGAATTTATCTTTTGTGGAAGCCTTGGTGATTCTGCAGCCAACAAGGATACTCAAATATCTGTTGATGGGCGTGTTGAGGGCATACTCGCCTCAGGTAACCTCATGGATAAACCCTACCTGATTCTTCCTTCGCAAGCTTTTGACGCAGTGTTGGAGAGCATCAAAAAATCTGAAGATCTCTCGGTTCTTTTCAGCCCGCAATTGATTGCCGTAGACAGTTTCAGTGGTGCGATCGAGTTGGCAACCGCCCCCAAACCGGATACTTTCCTTGCCGCCACCGGCAGCTATCTGGAGATTGAAGAAGTTGCTTCAAGAATGTCTCTCGTCGATCTGGCGAAGAATTCCAAAGTGCAGGAAAGGCTGGTCAAGATACTTGAAGATTATCCCAATCATCTTTCCGCCAAAGTGATGCTCGCTTACGGGAGAGGTGAGTAAGGTTTTCAGAGATCAACGCTGAACGCGGCCGGACTTCTGTCTTACTGCATGCAGCAAATACCGTGCCCGCATTCCCTCAGGCCACTGATCGAAGTTTTTGGGAATACTCATGCGACTGCTCGTAAGAGTTCGTCGCGACGGGAGCGAGCCTCGGCCACGTCTCTTGTTTTCAGTGAAACACGGATGCGTTCGGCAGTGTAGTCAGCCCGGTGAAGGGTGAAGTGGCACCACCAGGTTCCCCGGTTGTTCCAGAGATGGTGATCGAGGTTTTCGTTGTCGACGCGGACAGCGAGTTTGAGATGAAGGCCGGCTGATGCGGCTCCGTCCAATCCTTGAAGGATGTCTAAGTAGGTCATGTTTTGATGCAGTTTGCTGTTTTGGATATTCAGTGAACCGCATCAGGATCTAAAGCTCGAGATGTGTCATTCCCAAATGAGAGTAACCCCTCAAATGTTTCTGACGATCTTTCGCCGGAGAATTTCTGTTCGGGAACTTAATCCCGCACATCGGAGGTCATCGAGCTCATACGTCCGTCAGACATCCAAGGCACCTTGGCTTCTCCAAACCAGGTTGCCGGATCCGACTTTCATCGGACCACTCCTGATGCTTGGAAAAAGAATATCCTCCCTGCTGAAAAACGCAAGAGACAGATTTGTCATACAAGCGGACCTCCTCCTTCACCGAAGTAACCACCCAAGCAGGTTTCGAAAGTCGTCACTGGCAATTACTTCGCCAAACTGTGCCGGCATCAGAGAAACAGGGGAGGTCTCGCGCTTCTCGATCTGCTCTTTTGAAAGGCGGTGCATCTTACCGGTGGCATCAATCATCTGGAGGATTTTTTCCTTTTCCGAGCTGATAAATCCGCCAGCAACGGATCCGTCTTTCATCGTGACCGTGGTGAGCCGAAAGTGAGCGTCCACGTTTCTGTTCGGGTCGAGAATGTCTTCGGCAAGACGGTCCAACCCGCGTGAACCGATTCCGTCCAACTGAGGTCCGATTAGCCCACCCTTACCTTTGATTTGATGACAAGCTGCACAGTGGGTTTGAAAAACCAGTTCTCCCTTTTCGATGTCAGGGGATCCCTCAGCAAATTCTTTGATACGGGAGTCGATCGTTCCATCGATTTTCTTTTGTTCTTCGGCAGAAATTTCGCGGGGCGGTGGCGGAGGATTCCTGGGCAGAAACGGTTTCAGTTGATCGCGCAGATCTGCCGGCGCGGAAAACTTCAAGAGATTGGCAAGGGTGCTGAGGTGTTTGCCTGACGCCTGGCCTTCAATAAAAGAATCCGTCGAAATTCCTTCTGCTCCTTCGATTCGACAGACTCCCAGCCAGGCATATGATTTTCCGTCGTCGCCGTCGACGATCTCAAGTTGAACATTGTCTCTGGTGAATTTGCTGAGGTTCCAGAATATCTGTCGGCAAACATCATTTCGCGGAGGATATGCCCGGGCGAGTTCCGTGCCATCATTCGCCCGAATCAATCGAACGTAGTTCCTGGAATTTTCGGGTTGATCTGGAAATCCCTGATGACCACAGATCCAGAAGCTGAGTTTCCCGGGAGCAGGAAAGGGTTTTGAATTGAGTTTTCCGGTTCGTTGTTCCGCATTCTTTTCGCCCTTTCGCAAACTGGAGAGCACTTCAGCTGTTGTTCCGTCAGAACACTCCCTTTCCTGCATGATCCACGGAGACTGTGAACTGTTGGTCAGAATGGCTGTCCAGCTTCCTCCTCCGTCGGCATCACGTTTTTGGAGAAAGACTCTGGCTAATTCCTGTGCCCAGGTGAGGAGATCGGAATTGTTGAGATCCGCACCCCGTTCCTCCAGTCCTTCGACGATTGCAGCCAGCGAACCTGCCGAGGCGAGCGGGCCTTTGGCGTTTGTTCTTTCGATTGAGATGAGCTTGCGGATCGTCTCTTCGGTTCCATATGCAGCGATATGAGATCGTCTCGATTTTTGAAAACTATCGGGCAGGCTTTCGCTATTGAGGGTGGAGAAATTTAAAAGGTGGGCAGCGGATTGGTCGGAAGGAACCGCCAACGCGACTGAGGCGATTTGTGAATTCTGTTCAAGTGAAGAAAATGCATCGGGAAGCTTGAGGCATTCGCGCAGCGACAGTTTCAAGGCGTGCCGGAGATGGGTGTCCAATTCGGAAACAGAATCGAGAGCATCGACCAATGCGGGGATTGCGTCGATAGATGGAGAGTCAAAAATGTCTGTGGCCGCTTTCCTTTGGAGGAAGGGATTCCGGGCGGACAAGGCTTTGATTGGATCCTCGATTTGCGCTTCTATGGATGCCGCTTGAGTCCCGCTTGCTCGCGTTGTTTTCGAAATCCGCCAAATCCTGCCCCTTTCGCGATCCCGTCCCGGATGTTCAAGTGGCACTTCGTAATGACCAATAATGCGATTGTAAAAATCGGCAATGTAGAGTGCGTCATCCGGTCCCATCGTCAGATCGACGGGGCGAAACCAGGGGTCGTCGCTTTCCACGAGATCCGGTTTTTCGATAGCGCGGGGAGTGGAGCCATCAAACTCGATACGATCCAGATTGATTCGTGAATTTACCGGATTTCCCACGAGAATGTGATCATTCCATGCGCTACCCCAGGCATTCCCCTTGAGATAGACGATGCCGGCGATTCCGGTGGAACCGTGAGAATGTTCAATCATGGCGGGACCGAATCCCAAACCGTCGTGGGGCTTTCCGAAACTTGGGTAAGTCGCCCCGCGAAGAAGTTGGTAAATTGGAGCGCTGTGGCAATCCGCGCTGTAGAGGTTGCCCCGCTGGTCGAAGCAAAGCCCGAAAGGATTGACCTGTCCCCGCGACCAGACTTCCACGGTCGATCCGTCCGGCTGAAACCGGAAAACATTTCCTGAATGAAGGTCGAGTGAGCTTCCGTCTTTCGCGACAATGTGGCTGGTGTTGTTGAAGCCGTGCGTAGCATAGACCCAGCCGTCATCTCCCATCCGGAAGGAAGAGCACATGCCGTGGGTGTCTTTCTCGTATCCAAGCGGTCCGAACAGCACTTCGCGGAGGTCGCACTTTCCGTCGCCGGTGGTGTCGGCGAAATACCAAATATTGGGAATGCTCCAGGCGATGCAGCCGGACTTGTGTTCCGGTTTGTGCCAGGGGAGAACACCTGTGGGAATATTCAGCCCATCCGCAAAATCGGTGACTTTGTCAGCTCTTCCGTCACCGTTGGTGTCCTCAAGGATTTTAATAGCGTCACGGCTGTCCCTTACTTTACTGCCCCGGGCATCAACCCAGCGTTCCCTCTCAGCCGCGTAGGGGTATTCCACTGTCGAGGAGACCCAAAGTCTTCCCCGGTCATCGAAGCCGATATTTATGGGCTTGTTGATCTGAGGCTCTGACGCAAAGAGCTGGATCTCAAAACCTTCAGGAACATGTAAAGCGGCCCGCTCTGCTTCCGGTGAAAGCGCTTCAGTTTCCCGAACGAGACGATCATCGGCGTGGATAATCAACGGGCCGACAAGGATCAAAAGAAAAAACCGTGAAAACGCCTGCTGCATTTTCACGGTTAATCTTTGAAAAGCCGTGCTGCAAGGCACGGGATGTATTGAGCAACTCAGTCGTATTTCTCAGGGACTTCGTCTTCGTTTTCGATGTAGAAAGCAGTCTGCACCACATTGAGGCCGTAGTTGGCGATGAGCTCGAACTGATTGTTCATGTCAATATTGACCATCTCAGTCTTCACAGAGCCTTCCACTTCGCTCATTCGCTTCATGGCTTGTTTATTGAACTGCTTCCGCATCTTGTCGGTCTCATTTTCGATGGATTCCGCCAGGCGGAGTTGATCTTCAGTAGCATTTCCGGAAAGGACCTTGATATAAAGATCGACCAGATCAATAACCCTGTGAGCGAAAGTCAGCGTATTGGCCGTTGCCTCATCACTGAGGATCCGGTTTTTCTTGTACTTCCGCTGGGTGATTTGCATGAGGCGGAAAATAGCGTCGGAAATTTCTTCCAACTCTGAAGCGATTCGCAGCATCCGGGTTACTGCACGCGCATTTTCCTGGCTGATTTCGGCTGCAGATGTTCTGACCAGATACCCGGTGATGTCGTGCGTTAGGACGTCGGCGTCGTCCTCGAGCTGTTTGATCTGTTTGACGATGTCGCTGTGATCCGTCTGCGAATCATTGAAGACCGTCAAGTAGCCGTCGAACATTTGCTTGGTCATCTTCGCCAGTTCCAGAGTCGCTTTTTCCGCTTCCGGAATATTCAGCTCTCCCAAATTCACCATATTTGCGGAGATGAAGTGAAGACGGTGCGAGCCGTCAGGGCCCTCTGTTTTCGGTTCCTTCACCCATTTGGTTACCAGTTTTGCGATCTGGGGAACGAACCAGATGAGAATGAGTATGTTGAGAAAGTTGAAAGCCGAATGAAAAATCGCGAGTTTAAACCCCTCTTCCGAATCGTGTTTTTCCGTTCGGAAACTGTCGGGAAGAAATTCCGCTAGATACTCGACCCCCCTCAAGAAGGGGAAGAATAAAATCAGCATCCAGATCACACCGATAACGTTAAACATAAAGTGAGCCCTGGCCGCTCGCCTCGCATTGACATTGGTCCCCAGGGAGGCCAGCCAGGCGGTTACAGTTGTCCCTATATTTTCCCCGAGAACAATTGCGGCCGATTCCTCCAGGCCTATCCACCCTTGAATTGCGAGTGTAACGGTAATCGCCATGGCGGCGGAGGATGACTGAACCATCAGGGTGAGAACAACACCGACGATCAGGAATATGATGATTGAAAAATATCCTTTGTTGGAGAAGCCCTCGACAAAATCTTTGATCGCTTGAGCCTGCTCACGAACGGCAATGTCTGTGCTTTGCACCATGCTTTTTACATCGGGCACAGATTCTTTCAGCAGGTGAAGTCCGTAGAAAAGAAGGCCGAATCCAATCAATACTTCGCCGAAACTTTTCCATCGGTTTCTGCCGACAAAGAAAAGGGGAAGTCCTATCCCGATGATGGGAAGCGCAATTTTGGACAAAGAGAATTTCCCGATCGTCGCGATGATCCACGCTGTCAGAGTCGTCCCGAGATTTGCTCCCATAATCACCCCGATCGATTCGGTCAATGTGAGAAGTCCGGCATTCACAAAGCTGACCACCATCACTGTGGTTGCAGAGGAACTTTGAATCAGTCCGGTGGTAATGAGCCCTGTTCCCACTCCGGCAAGGCGCGAGTGAGTCATGGTCGCCATGATCTTACGCATTCGGTCTCCAGCGGTCCGCTGAATTCCTTCGCTCATGACTTTCATGCCATAGAGGAAAACTCCAAGAGCGCCGAGAATTTTAAGGATAAAAACGAGAGTGTCCATATGTCGTGTTCGTGCAGGTCAGGTTTGGAGGCATTTGGGAGAATTGTCACGCAGAAAAACCTACCAAAAAGCAGAATCTTTACCGGTGGAGACTCAGCTTTCAAACGGGGGCGGAATGGCGGAAGTGCATTCCCTGAGAATAGCTCTTTGAATCGTGTTACCGTACCGCGATGAAGTTTGAAGAGATTCCGATTCTGCACACCGTTTCTGCACTGCTTTTGTTTGGCTTACAGAACGTTGATGCTCAAGAGGCTAGCGAGCGTTTTGGTCCGGATATAGAGGCGTTTACCATCACCTGCGGCGATGTTTCTCTTTTGTTGCGTCAGAAGACTCAGTGGACTCCGGGCAGGGTAGATTTCAGGTCTCACCCAATGACCACTGAAGCCAGCGCCTACAGCACGGTTTTTTCTTATCCCGAGATTGGTTTTATCGGAACCGGACATTTCGAAAATGAGCCGGAAAATTTGCAGTCGCTTGATTTCTTCCTCGATGGCGAAAAAACCACTGAGTTGTCGGAGGCAATGTCTGGAAAGACTTTTCGATTCGAGAGGAAGTCCCGGATTCGAAGTTTCCGTTTGTTCAATGAGATTCAGCTGAAAGACAATCGGCTTTATGAGACGGCTGAAGTGGAAACGGACACCGCCCAGCCCCTCAAGCTGGTTTATCATTTCATGCACGCCTGGAAACCCTCGATGTCGGAATTCCTCGCCGGAGTGGACGCGGAATCTGAGAAAGTGATTACCGGACCGCTCGGCGATGACGAAGCTATCGCCCGGAAGTTTTTCATCAATGAGAAAGTCGACTGGATGGCTGTCTACGAACCGGAGAGCAAACAGTTCGCGGTCTCGCGCTTGTTGGAGTCGCCGGAGGAAGCGGGAAATATTTCGATGGTCTGGAATGTTCCGAAAGCTTATCGAAAATACTATCTGAAGTGTTTCAACAACGATACCGTTCCTGCCGGATTCAAAGGGAAATGGCGGATGGTAACATCCTTTGGTTCTGCGGAAAAAGGGGAGTGGAAAGTGGCTGCTCGAAAGTTGGCAGAGGCTCTGAAGAGGCCTTGAGCTCAAGGCTGGAAGAGTAGACCTGTGAAAATCTCACACAAAAAGATTGACGCTGTTCAAAATGTGTGAAATTTTCACATAACGCTATGGCGAATGAATCTACAGACCCACCTATTCCCAATTTGAGTCGGACTCATCTGCACGTTTTGCAGATTCTCTGGGATGCCGACGAATCTCTTAAGCCGTCGGAAATTGAAGAGCGTTTTCAGTGGCCGATTGAAAATGCAACACTTCGGTCCGTCTTGAAGATCCTGATGGAGAAAGGCGAGATCCAAAGGGAAAAGCAGGGCAAAGCGTATCTTTATTTTCCAAAGAAGAACAAAAAGAACGCCCTCTCGGAATTGTTCGCCGGTCTGGCTGAGGTCTTCACTGGAGGCTCCCGGGCCGGGCTGGTGGCGCAGCTACTACAGGACGAAAAGCTGTCGGATGAAGAAATTGAGGAACTGAAAAAAATCACCGCGAAAGGATCCACGAAATGAACACAATCGACTTCGCCTTGTTTCTACCACTCCTCTTGAGAGTGAGCCTGCTTTTACTTTCAGTAGTTCTGCTGCTAGTGGCCCTTAAGAGATTTGAACCCCGACTGCGTGTCATGATGGTTCGTGCAGCGATTTACGTTCTGCCGATCCTGATTTGGGGTTCCTTTGGGGATCCAATTTTCCGATTCGAAAATCCGTTTCAAGCTGATGTGGTCGAAGTGAAGGTCGCGACAGTGGCCGCTCCTATAGTCGCAACAGAAAGCGTCGGCGTCCCGGCAGGAATTTCCGGTGCGGAGCCTGTTAAGAGTTCTCCTCTCAGCATTCCAGCAGTGCTTCTAGTCATCTGGCTGGCGATTGCCATTGGCCTCCTGGTTCGCGACATTATCGGCTTGGCTAGACTGAGAAAGAAATCCAGAGAATCTTTACCTGCAGAAGAGGCTCTCGTGTCTCGATGGCAGGAAATCTGTCTCGAGTTCGGAATCGCTCATAGGGTGGCGTTGCTTGTTCAAAAGGTTTCGGAATCCGAGTCGCCATTTCTTTGTCCGGGCCGACGTCCTGCTCTTGTCCTGCCGTCCGGAATGGTTGAGAAGTTCGGGGCCGATACTATGGACCAGGTTTTTCGACACGAGGCTGCGCACATTTCGCGTGGAGATGTTCAGTGGATGCCTTTGATCCGTCTCGTGACCTGCCTGCTCTGGTTTCATCCTCTCATGTGGGTCATATCGGCTCTCCACCTGCGTTCTTGCGAAGAAGCTGCGGATGCTGCCGCAGCACGATCGGGCGGAACGGACGCCTACCGCGAAGCGCTCGCCGCTCTTGCTCTTGAGCTTTTGCCGGGTTCCCATCCTGCTGCCAGTGTCGCATTGATCCGGATACCGGGAGTCAGTGATCGACTGCGTGCTGTTCGCGGAAACGCTTCCCTATCGCCGCCGTCGAAGGGATTGATTACCCTTGGTGTTGCGGCGGTTTTGTTCATTGGAGTTCTCCTGGGGAGCATCGGGATGGCGCAGAATGATGACCAGGCGACTTTGAAGAACTTCATTTGGGAAAACGCGATTCCAACTCTCAGCCTCAAAGATATCGAGTTGAAAGACGCGATTGCCACCGTCGAAAAGATTAGCCGTGAAGTGGATCCTGATGGTGCCGGTTTTCAAATTTATGTGAGTGACGATTTTGCTAAACCTTATGCACTCATCTCTCTCAAGCTGACCAACGTGCCATTTTCTGAAGGGCTTCGTTATCTCTCGGCTCTCGCTGGAGGGGAGTTTCGCGTCACAAGTGATGGCGTAATTTTTGAGAACAAGAAGGATCAGAGGGAAGGATTGTTGGGGGAGATTTCCGATGGGTGGGAGGTTCCCGGTAAATGGGCGCCCTCCGGCTTGGGTACCAAAATTCCGACCGTCAATTTTACCGATACACCTTTGAAAGAGGCTCTGGCTTTTCTGGAGGAGAAAACCAAGGGAAACGATGGTTCAGACAAGGGGGTGCAGTTTAAAATCGCCGATGGTTTCAAAAATGCGGAAGCGCCAATAACTTTGAGGCTGAGCAATGTGAAGATTGGAGAAGTTTTACGATTCGTGACCTCATTGGCGCAGGCAGCCTACATCATTGATGGCGACCAGGTGACGGTCATGGATAAAAAGCAACACCGGGAACTGCGTCGCACCGTGGTTTTTACGGCTCCGCAAAGGCTGTTTCCCCAGGGAGACAAAGATGCAAAGGTGATTCTTACCGAAGTAGGAATCGATTTTCCTGAAGGATGTTCTGCGATCTACAATCGGGAAACGGGTCAGCTGATTGTCAGAAACCACCAGCCGATGATGGATCTGATCGGAGAGTGGTTGAAGAACAAATTGGATGAGAAAAGTGTGGGAGAAAATGTTCCTGTCAGAAATATTGGAGGTGTTGAGAAGGTCTTAAAACTGAAGATTCCAGTGATCGAATTTGCGGAGACGCCTTTCGAGGATGCGATTGCCTTTCTCGGGATGAAAATGCGGGAAATGGATCCTGCGAAGAGAGGGGTGGATATTCGAATCTCGGCAAATCTGAAGAATCGGAAGTCACCCGTCTCGTTTCGCTTTGTCGATATCCCATTCGGCGAAGCGCTCCGGCATGTCACTGCCGCGGTGGATGCCACTTACTATGTTGAAGATCACATTCTGATCATTGGAAAAGAGGAGATAAATATGGATCTCTTCACGGAAGTGTTTCAGGTATCACCGTCGCGGTTTTCTACGGGAAATCTGTCCCCGGTCGAAATTCTCAAAGAAGCTGGGGTCGAGTTTCCCGAAAATGCATCGGCAGTTTACAACAGGGGAACTCAGCAACTGATTATCCGGAATACTCAGAGTAATCTGGCGAAGTTGAAACAGTGGCTGGCGGAATAACCCTCTGAACGATGAAACAGGGTTGAATGGTCGATTCAACCCTGCCGACTGATTCGCCCTCAGGCAGTTACCGCTTCGCTGTTTTTTCCAGCGAGATGCTTCTTCGCTTTCTCGACTCCGTTTGCCGCAGTGATTCCATGCTTCTCGCGGAGAATCGGAACACTGCCGTGTTCGACAAACTGATCGGGCCAGCCTACACGCACGACCGGGGTTTTGATCCCGGTGTCGTTGAGGTGCTCAATAATCGCGCAACCGAACCCGTTGTGAAGAACGTGGTCTTCAAAAGTCAGGACGACATCGCATTCTTCAGCGAGTTTTTCGATGCAGTCGGTGTCGAGAGGTTTAATCCAGCGTGGATTTACAAGAGCAACGGAATAGCCTTCGGCCTTCAGTGTTTCAGCTGCTTCTTCGGCTAGCTCGAAAAGATTCCCGAGTCCGAAAATGGCGACGTCGGTTCCTTCTGAAACCACTTCCGCTTTTCCGATTTCGAGCAGCTTCGGCTCGGACTTCGGCTCGGCACCGGTTCCGGCCCCACGCGGATAACGAATGGCGCAGGGCCCGTCTTCGTAATTGGCCATGGTCCAAAGCATGTCGACGAATTCGTCTTCGTCTTTGGCCTGCATGAAAATCCAGTTGGGAACATGACGCATGTAACCAATATCAAAAAGGCCATGGTGGGTCGGGCCGTCATCGCCGCTGAGTCCGGCACGATCCATGCACAAACGAACGGGAAGGTTTTGAATTCCGATATCGTGAACGGCCATGTCGTAGGCACGCTGGAAAAACGTCGAGTAAATTGTCAGGAAGGGCTTGAGGCCCTGCACGGCATGACCGCAGGCAAAAAGCGCAGCATGTTCCTCGGCAATCCCGACGTCGAAGTAACGTTCGGGGACAACTTTCTGATATTCGACGAGGCCGGTCCCGCTTGGCATCGCAGCGGTGATCGCAGTGATCTTTTTGTCGGCCTGGGCGAATTTACCAAGATGTTGCCCGTAGAGTGTCGAGTAAGTCGGTGTCCCGGAAGAAGGGGTCTCGCCGGTCTCCGTTTTATACGGCCCAAGACCGTGAAATTTCATCGGGTTGGCCTTGGCTGGTTCGTAACCGCGACCTTTTTCCGTGATGATGTGGAGAATGCAGGGCTCATCCTGCTCTTTCAAAAACTCGAAGGTTTTTACTAGAAGACCCACATCATGTCCATCAATGGGGCCGTAGTATCGAAGGCCGAATTTTTCGAAAAGGACATTGGGGAAAAGTAGATTCTTGGCGCTGCGTTCGACCTTGTGGGCAAGATTGAGACCAGTGGTGCCGGCGATTTTCTCGACGAACTCCCTCGCTTTTTCATGGATGTGCGAATAGGTCGAACTGGTCTGAAGCGCGTGAAAATATTTGGCAATAGCGCCGACATTCCGGTCGATGGACCACTCGTTGTCGTTCAACACGAGAATGAATTTCTTTGTGGTGGTCGCGATGTTGTTAAGCGCTTCGAAAGTCGGTCCACAAGTAAATGCGGCATCACCGGCGACGGCGACGACATGATCGTCATCTTCCTTGAGATCGCGGGCCGCAGCCATTCCTAGAGCTGCAGAGACGGCGGTTCCGGCATGTCCAGCTCCGTAGCAATCGTGATCGCTTTCGGTGCGGAGAAGAAAGCCATTAAGACCTTCATACTGACGGATGGTGTGGATCTGATCCCAGCGGCCCGTCAGCATTTTGTGAACGTAGCCCTGGTGACTAACGTCGAAGACAAATTTGTCATCCGGGGTGTTGAAAATCCGATGCAAGGCGATGCTCAACTCGACCACTCCGAGATTGGGCCCGAGATGGCCACCGGTTTTCGAAAGACAGCCGATGAGGGTCCGTCGAATATTTTCCGCGAGTAGAGGAAGGTCCTCCAGTGGCAGGTTTTTCAAATCGTCCGGTGAATCTACCTTGGGCAGGTCTTCGGTCGGGATTTCGCTTAATTCAGAAGAGTTCTCCATTCGGATCGGGACTGTCGTCCCCGGGGTCGTTGGTGGTCTCGGCAGCGGTTGGTTTTTCCTCTTCCCCGAAGGTTTCGAGGGCGACGGAACCGTCCCGCTTTTGCCGTATAATCTCTATGCGGCCCTGCGCTTCATCAAGCCGCTTTTCGCAAACTTGATGGAGACGGGTGCCTAGTTCGTAATGTTTCATCAGAACCTCAAGAGGGACTTTGTCCGATTCCATTTCCCTGACCAGTTCTTCCAACTGTTCCAGAGCTTCCTCGAAAGGAAGTTCGGGATCCACTTTGGTTTCAGACTGGCTTTCTTTGGGCATGGAGAGGATAAGTCCGCTAATCGGCACGACTGCCGTATTCTTTCGTTTGGAACGCACTGACTTCAAGCCATTTGATGACAAGAAGGGTTCAATTTGTCAGAAAATCCGAATTTCCAAAGCTTTCAGAGGCAGTCAGGCACGAACTTGACTCATTTCTTCTTATTCTTCGACTTCACTTTCTGGAGGGATTTGATGTAGAGAAGAATAGAATCGATCTCGTGATCTTTCAGCACTCCCAGATAAGAGGGCATCCCAACACCGGTTTTCTCTGTTTCAAATCCTTCGGTGACTCGTCGGGAAGGATCAAGGATGGACTCCCGGAAGTAAGTTTCGTCGGCAGACTTGATGAATGAACCATCAGAAAAGGTGCGCATTGAATGCCAGAGCCCGTTCCAGGAAGGACCGACTGCAACCTGCGCGGCAGCGGCTCCGGTCAGATTGCTGGCTGGCACCTGATCACCAGCTGCATGACAGGCGATACAACCATATTGAGTTGCAACTTGTATCCCTAGCTCCGCTGTTGGTTTCACTTTGGGGCCGATCCGTTTCATGGATTCATCGATTGTCAGATTCACCTCAAGCTTTCCAAATCCCTCTTTTTCCAAATCGAGTTTCTGAAGGCTTTTCACTGTGAGGTAAGCATTTTCGACGATACCCCCTCCATCCGGATGAGGAATCCGGTAAGTGACACGGAGAGAATGAGAAGCTTGCATATCGGGAATCCCCAAAAATAAACTCTTACCGTCATCGGAAACATAGGCGCTGGTTACAGGAAGTCCCTCCTGGCCCGGTTCCCCGTCCAGTTTGTAATTTCCGGATCCGTAATTGTGAGTCTGCTTGTAGTTCCAGCGATCGGCGGTGTAGTTGGCTAAGACTTTTGCAGCCGATGGATCCAGTTTCTCCCGGAAAGTGAGCATGACCCCCCGTTTGCCGGCGAGGATCTTTTCCGGATGCCAGGATTTCTTTTCACCGGGGCGGACGCGGAAAAATCCGCTGATGTCAGCGCCGGAGGTCCCCCATATTTCGAATCCGCACAGATAGAGCAGTCCGTCGACGGGATTCACGGCACCATTGAGAACTCCCGACGGAAATCCCGATAGCAAAGGGAAAACGGCTCCCTGATTTCCATTTTCCTGCAGATAGACTTTGAACATCTCGGGGCGGTTGTAGCCAATGTGGATCAGGCTCCCATTCAATTCTCCCATTTGGTCGGATTCCCCGAGCCAGATTTGACTGGCGCCGGACTGATTTACAAAGTGCGGGATCCAGATTTCCGGAGCGTCAATCGATGCGGGATGCTTTGCCTTGTCTTTCAATTTGGCGGGTTGGAATCCAAAATAGCGATTCTTCTCGATTCGGTAGATCGGAGTGGCCGGTTTCCAGTGTCCCTGTTGATCACTGGCCGTGAGGACTTCAGTTTCAGGGTTGTATCCGATATAGGGCTGGCGAAGGCCGGTAGAGATAACTTCAAAAGAACGGCCATCTTTGCTGATTTCCACGACGGTGCCATTGAGTTTGCCACGGGTGGATCCGACCTGACCTCCTTTTGCGAGAAAGAATCCTCCTCCTTTTTTCGCGACTATACCCTGGGCAAATTCCCGGGTTTCGGCGGACTGGGCGACCACATTGGAAAAATTCTCATAGAAGTCTGCCTCCCCGTTCTGATCCTTGTCGACCAGTTTGCAGATACCGTTCCGATCAAACACGTAGATCGAGTCCTCCACGATCTCCAGACCGAGAGGCTCATGAAGCCCGGAGGCGAAGCGGTTCCATTTCCACTGATCCGGATTTCCTTTCGCCGCCTTTGCAATCCAGACATCGCCGTCAAAAGTGACCAACGCACAGCGTCCGTCGGGGAAAAACTGGAGATCGGAAAAGCGAACGTTGCGCTTCCATGGGTTTTTGTCGGGAATTTCGATGGAGTCGAAAGTGAATGCCTTGTCGCCTTTGCCCGCAGTTACCTTGGTATTGATATTTTCCGGCCATCTCTTTTTAGGGATGTCTGCCGAATCGGAAGAGATATTCGACGCAGTCAATGAAACCGTGCTCGTCGCTTCCTTTTTGTTTGCAGGAATCTTCACGTGAAGATCGCTTTTCTGACTATCTCCGGATATTCCCCCTCGAATCCAGAAATCAAGATCGTGAGGGGCGATGGTGATACTCCGGACGATTCCTTCCTTTCCGGCAATGAGTCTTTCAAGGACAGGTGTCCCGGCGATTTCGTATTCCAATTGAACACCGTTCTCCATCAGCCTGAGCCCGCTCCAGCGGCCAATTGAGACCGGAATGGGACCAATGCTCAGTTCATCTTCGTCGGCTCCTGATTTTTCGCGGGGATCACTATTGTCCGGCGATGATTTGATGCTCCAGCCAGGAAGCAGAGGCGATGCGAAGAGAGGTTCGCCGATCGGTTTGGGCAGTGAGCCCTGGCCAGGGGAAGCTTTGCGATTTGGAAGCCGGTAGCTGCCCGGCCCCATTCCGTCCATCGTCAGGTATTCTCCATCTTTGTTGGCCTTCCAAATGAGCGCCCACCGAAGCAGATCCGGATCGAAGCACGCGAAGTGATCCTCTCCCAGTGGAAGAATAATTCCCCGGGAGGTCAGATTTTTTTCCGGCCAGCCCTTTCCAAATTCCCGGGCGTCGAGAGTTTGAGTGAAAAAAGGGAAGTCCGTTTCCACAAATGAGGCAAAAGGGGATTCCAGATCCAGATGCTCCTTCTGTTGTGCTGAGCTGAACAGCGGGAGGACGAGTGCGAATAGCAGAGTGAAGCAGTGTCGGTAGAAAATCATAGCGAGATTGTATCGTTCACTTTTCCTTAGAAGAGAGGATAGATCAATGGCACGATTAGTACTGCAATAACTTCCAATGACTTCTTCCATTTTTGTCCGAATCTTTTTTCTATCATCGCTTTTTGCCGGCCCGGTTCTGAATGCCGACGAGAATCCCGGGGCTGGCGACTACAGGACCTTCCAGAACAGCGAGGGTAAAGAGATCAGAGCTCGATTGATTTCTTTTGAAGCCGATGCCGTGGTGTTACGCTCCTCGCTCGGGCAGGAGTTTACGACTCCAATGTCGGGGCTTTCGGATAACGATCAGGGATACATCGAAGAGTGGGACTCTCTGGAGCGAATGAAATCCTGGATGGATGAGAAGGGGATTGATGGGTTTTTGAGTGACAAAGGGTTTTCGGTCATGCCTTTGAAAATGGCAGAGGACGTATTGGAAGTGAGCGCGAAAGTGAACGGCGCTGATTTCGATTTTAAGGTCGATCCAGGCAGGTTCCTTACGATTTTCAACAAGGAGCAGGCGCTTGTCTCCGGTGTCGAAATGTCTGACATCGCCTACGGGGACTTCCCCTTGGAAGGTGGAGGCATGGAAACCGTCTTCGGGGGGACCTTCAAAAGTTTTGTGGTGGGAGAAGCCAGATTCGGTCCCTGGGACATGGGAGTTGCCGATCTTCCTAAAATTGGGTTCGAGGCGATTGGACTTCTGGGTGCCGATTTTTTTCATCTCAACGATGCGATTATTGACTGGAAAAAGAAACGCGTCTTTCTCAAGACGGAGAAGGATGTTCCGGAGCTAGCTCCTGTTCCATCTGAGCTGCGCGATTACACCGATACACAGGGGCGGAAATTAATGGGCGAATGGGTGTCTCAGGAGAAGGGTGTTGTTACCATCAAAACGGATGGAGGCCAGGAAGTTTCAATTCCTCTGGCATCGCTGAGCCAGGAGGATCAAGAGTATGTAGAGCTTTGGAACACCAATCCCCGCAGAGAAGGTGCGTCCGGAATTTCGATCAATCAGATCCTTGAACTAACAGGCCGGATTCCGGTTCCCTACGACTACGGAAATTCCACTGTCGCTGCCTTTGAGATGACTCATCAGGGAGAGACCCTTCGATTTCTGCTGAATACGACTTTGCCACAATCCTACCTGAGCAGCGAGGCGGCTGCGAAGGCCGACATGGAGATTGAGGAAACTCCGGATAGAATGCTGTCTCTTATACACATCTGACGCTGCCGACGAAGAGGATAGTGTAGATC
>OJCB01000178.1_pt1 | contig 27359 bp, 16 predicted proteins | sample 1591501 | NCBI WGS metagenome assembly OJCB01 (sample SAMN05416813, study PRJEB24817) | seawater metagenome | isolation source: Sea water | place: Canada:Atlantic | collected 2013-07 | reverse complement strand
CGAGATCAGCCTCGGTCTCGTGGGCTCGGAGATGTGTATAAGAGACAGTCATTCAATTGGAATTCCTGGGGCAACCAACCGACCACAAGCCCCTGCCGTTGGGAAACATGTCCTTCGTCCGCAACTTCCTCTCCCGCGAGGATTTTCATAAAACTGGATTTTCCGCAGCCGTTGCGGCCAACCAATCCAACTTTTTCGCCGGCATTGATCGCCAGCGTCGCGTTATCGAGGATTTTTCGATTTCCGTAAGAAAGCCCCAGCTGAGTCGCTGAAATAATGGGTTCCGGTTGAGGTGATGCTGCCACGATGAATCGATTGAAAAGGGTTGGGTGCACGATCTAACCCTGTATTGTCAGCGATTCAAGCGGGAGGTGGCCTGAAAGAGTTCACTTCAAAGCAATCTCCTGAACAACAACCAGCAGAGTGTCGTGTTTGTTTTCCCGTCTTTTTTTCCAATCGTGACCGTCAATTTGCCACCTTTGGCGGTAACCGTCGCAGACCGCTTCAAGAAACTTCCGGAGCTGGTGTTCTCGTTGGTGATCAGCGGTTCACCCTCGATCCGGACGTGATGGCCTTTCTGTTCATTTCCGGAATCTCCCACGCATACCGTCACTTCGTATTTCGCACCCTCTTCTACATCGCAGATCCAGGTATCCATTTCCCGGGTGAACAAAAACGTATCCCGAAAATCTTCAGGATACATTCCCCTGCGGCGAAAATTCCGGGAGATGTCGCGTTTCCATCCGTAGCCGCGGTCCTTGTCATAAGGCAGCCCGGAGTCCCACTCGAATCCTTTCAGCTTGGCGTCAGAAAAATTAAAACGCCGCTCCAGCGATTGTGGCTCCTCATCAACGAGGCCGTTTGTGGAGTCAGTCAAGGTGGGCATTTCCACCGCCCAGCGAATGGGTTCGTTGGAGGTATATAGCAATGCATCATCCCCATTGAGAATACCGTCACTGTCCGCATCGTCTTTGCTCTCTTTGGGAAACGACACATACTCCGTGTCGAGCTTTTTGATCGCCTCCCACCAACGCTTGCAAAACTCCCCTCTTGTCATCCCTTCCTGAGTTTCGATCCTCAGGTCGTCGATCCCTTTGATCTGAGATTTTGATTTTTCCTGTACCTCGCGGATAAATTTCGCGAAGGCGACATTGTCAGGGCGGAAGTCGATACTCGTAGCGTCCATGGGAATGCAAGCGAGAGCGGAGAGGCGGTTGATGGCAACGAAGGCTTCGTGCTTCGGATCAAGGTCGCGCCATGGCCAGAGGAGCAAGCCGGGGGCCCAGGTCGTCCGACCGCAAAGCGCGTGACGAACATCTTCCAGGAGTTCACGGTCATAGGGAATTTCACGCGGTTGAATCTTTTTCTTCAAACTGACCGCTGCCATTGCGCCGCTTGCCTGACCGACGTGAATTCGCTGATCATGAAGCCGGATCGCAGAACTCACCACGCTGCTGAAACCAACATTCCCCTGAGCACCAAGGAGACCGTCCATTTCTTCGGGAACAAGACTGCGGGCGGGGAAAACACATCGATCGCTGAGGTAATGAGTATTTCTCCCGGGACGCTCGTAATCGATCCACGGGCCGTCAGTGCCCTCATCCTTCAGGTAAGTCCGGCCGGTGCGATGAAAATCGTAATGGAACTGCCAGGTGAAAATTCCGTCCGGATACATCACCTGTGTGAATCGCTCTTTCGCCGATTTTTTATCCTCGCCATCCCGGTTCCGTCCATCCTGCTCACGCATCATGTACATCGCTTTGAGCCGCAGCGATTCACGAATGTAGGGCTTGTGAGGCAGCTTGTCGGCGGTGTTGAATTCATCGCTGAGGTGAAAATTCCGGAAGGAATTGGTTTTGTCCGGCGCTCGCTCGTGGACGAAATTCTGCAAATGATACAGAACTCCGAGAGCATGATTTTTTGAATCCTGAAAAATGATATCGCGCTGAGACCGGGTCAGCTCAACGATATTCTTAGTGGATGCCCCCGGCTCCGTGGCTTCCAATTCCTCCGCAACCCTTGTCGGAAGTCGCATCAGCGGATAATCCTGACCATTCATGTAGGCGAGAAGAATGCTGGTTTTTTTATCCTTACTGGAATAGCCATCGACGATCCGGCGAACCGAATAAACCGACAGCTGGCGCTCTGATTCCGTTCCCGTATCCGGCCAATGAGAAATGGATCCGGGACGGGCATTGCGATCCCATTTCAATTCCTTAAAAGCGTTGCGGCTGAAATGAGTGGCCCGCGGATAATTACGATCATCAAAATTCGGCGGCTCGGGAATGGGTGTTTCGCCTTCGGATTGTTCCACGATCATCGTCCAGGTGATCGGATTCATTTCGTTCGGCGGAAATTCTTCAGGCGAGGAAGGCGCACTCGGCTCGCCATACTTGGACTGAAGATCCGGACCAACTTCGTAGGCGGCACCGGCAACGCGAATAGCCTCGCCCCAATCCGACGCATCAATCGTCATCTTCGCTTTGACCGTGAGACCGGGAGTTTCTGAACCGATGGTGGCAAAATTGACGGCCGTGAGTCGTGGTCGATCCCCATCCCGATTCACCTCAGCTGAAACAGGATACTTTTTCCAATAAACGTCGATCTGATCCGACTCACGATAGGGTTGGATCAGTTTGCGAAAAGCTGCCTCGGCCTCGGCGGGCCGGAATGTACTGGGACCATGCCAGGGAAGCCCGGGCATCGAGGATCCGTAGTTCTTACGATTCTCCAACTCAATCCGGTCCATGAGCTCCTTGAAAAGGCCGCTTCGACGAAAAGATCTTTTCATCGGATGCCAATCGACTCCCCAACCGACGCGACCAACTCCCTTGTCTTCATCGACACAGGCCAGAGCCTGCTCCGTGAACTGCCCCCCGAACCAGGTCCCGTCGTGAACGATGATAATTTTTTTCACATAATGCCGCGCCGCCTGAATCGCCGCCGCCCATCCAGACTCCGTGGCTCCGACAATTAGTAGATCGGCTTCAACTTCTTCCGACTGCGATGAAGCCGTCCACGAGAGAAAAATACAGGCGAAGGAAATAATTCGGCTCGGCAAAGTCATCACAGAAAAGATAACACCACTCGAATCGTGAATTCAACGGGCTTCGGGTTGAATCCGTGAATACGAATGCGGCCCCTGATCGCACCTTGAAACCTCAGCCATTCACAGGTTAATTCCCCTCTCGTGAATTTCCTGAAACGATTCTTCTCAGAACCCATGCCTGCGGATCCTCCCGACAACAGCAAAATTCGTCTCATCGTCGGGCTCGGAAATCCGGGAACTGAATACGAAGGAACGCGTCACAACGTGGGCTTTGAACTCCTCGACCGTCTCGCGGAGCATCACGGGCTCGAATGGACGAAAGAGCGGAAATTTAAAGCCATGGTAGCTCGCCGGGGGAGTGAACTGATTTTGGTGAAGCCGCTCACCTTCATGAACCTGAGCGGCGTGTCAGTCGCAAAGTTCACCGGATTTTATAAAGTGCCGGGAACTGGAGTTCTCATCGCATACGATGACATTTCTCTTCCTCTCGGGACAACGCGCTTCCGAGCGTCGGGATCGGCCGGAGGTCATAACGGCATCAAATCCATTATCCAATCGCTCGGGCACGATAAATTCCCCAGATTGAAGGTTGGAATCGGGGAAAGTGGAGGTCAAGGACAGCTTGTAGGCCACGTTCTGGGGCGGTTTGAGGCCAAAGAAAAAGAAGATTTAGAAAAAACTCTGGCGAATGCTGTAGAAGGAGTAAGTTATGCGCTCGACTTTGGGTTGGATGCGGCCATGAATCGCTACAATCAAAAAGCGAAAACAAGGAAAAAGAAGGCGGAAGAAAACAAAGAATCGCCGGACATTGACGAACGAACAGATCATGAAACGCAAGTATGAAGGTGTGATTGTCCTCAAGATGCAGGGACAGGAAGAAGGACTCGACGAAGCTGTTGGTGGTATCACCAAAGAGCTGGAATCCAATGGTGCCACGATGGAACAAATCGAGCGCGTCGGTAAAAAAGAGTTCGCTCACGAAAATCACGCGAAACAAAACCACGGCTACTTCGTGCAATATCACTTCGAAGCTGAGCCATCCGTCATCGACGGAGTTCAGGAGAAGTTGAAACTTAACGACAGCGTAATGCTTCAGCACTACCGCCGTCGTCGCTAGTTTTTTGCATTAGAAGTCCTCTGATTGGAAGTTGAGACGGTAGTCAGTAATTGACATCCGTCGCTCTGCTTTCAAAGGTGTCCCGGTTCTATCCGGGGAGCTTCTGTGTGCCTCCCTCTCTCCCAAATCGTCTTAAATTCTCTCTCGCCGACTTTCGGCAATCTTTCTCCCTTTTCCCCAACTCAACCCACTCTTCACGACCCTAGTATGAACGTAGATCGCGCGACCCTCGACTTCCTGAATGCATTTTCCGATGATGAGAAGAAAGAGGGCCAGCGAATCCACGACGATGGTGGAGTTGCCCAGATATTCGGCAATCACCTGATGATTCAGGCGAAAATCGAAGATCGCGAATGGTCCTGCCGCACTAAGATTCGCCTTCAGGGCAATGAATGGGTCGGCGAAGCGGATGAAAAAAGCGCTTCCGGCCGTGCCGCTCTTTACGCGACGATGCTGGAAAAAATCGCCCGTAAAGGCGAGCTTCCCGAAGCTCCTAACGAAGTCGGCGAAAAATCGCTTACTGAGGTGATCGAGGAAAAGCTGAGCCGGTCGCTCACCGGTGAAGAAGACGAATTTTTGAACAAACTGGAGCGGCGTTACCGTCGTTTCGAACTCGAACGGGAGATTTTCGATTCCGACCTGGTTCGACTTTCCCCCCGCTGGCCGGTGGAAAGTTTTGATCCGCTGGTTTTGTGGCCGACGCCTCCGAACAACATTATCGAGTTCTGGAATTATCTCGCGCATGCCTTCAACAAGGGAAGCTATGAGTACCCCGAGTTTCTTGATTCGGTCACAGATCGTGAGTGGACCGAGAACAGAATGCTCGAATGGGAGCGCGAACGGGAAGAGAGCGAATGGCGTTACCAGGTTGAAGTTTTTGACAAACGACCACCGGAAGAAGCGGTCGACAGCGTAGAATTCCGCATCCGCATCAGCACCCGCGAAGCGCGGCTCATGTGGAAAAAGGAAGAGGAAACTGAATTTAACCGCGTCACTGAAGACGATCAGTTCGACTGGCTTCAGGATCGCTATTCCGCCGGCGGACTGCGGATGGATGCCGCTTCCGAAATTCTCTGGAGTAAATTCCTCAGAGCTGCTGCCAAGGAAGACTCCACTGAAGGCGGCCTCAGTCTTGATCGACTCGACAACTGCCGACTGCTCAACCGATTGTTCCACCAACCTGAAGTGGCGGGGCGCATCGTCAATCTCGATGAAGTCCCATTCCGTTTCGCTGACGAAAATCTTCACTGGGTCTGCCGTCCCGATAAAATGGGCTCGGAAGATTACGAATTGCAGTTGGTGACCGGAAAAGGGGAAGACGTTTCCCACACCGTTCGCCTTCTTCCAGGAGACGAAGTTCTTTATCTCAGTGACGAATGGGCATTTCGCGGCCCTGAATCGTGGATCAAGGAAACCACTCTGATTGACCCCCGCTATGTCATTCCGATCAATGTGATCGAAAGCGAAGCCGGGGTGGCCTACCTTCACCGTCTCGGTGCTGACATTCCCAAGAATCTTTCCACTCGGATTAAAGAGGAAGTTCTCAAGGTCAAATTCGACCTCAGCATTTCCCCGAATGCCACCGGTGCAAGCAGCGAACATATGCTGATGAGAATCCTCGCAGCGAACGACGATGCCACTCGCGAAGAGACGCTCGGCCGCGAAGGATGGGAAGTGCTCACAAAGCCGGAAGACACCGGGAAGTTTATTTACCGATATGATCGAAGTGTTCTCCGTCGAGTCGGCGGACTCATCGCCCCGATGCAGCCGACCTTTGATCCGAACATCGCCTGCTACCGGGCCAGGGTGACCAAGAATTTTCCCGAGAAATACACCGAGTGGCTCGAGTCTTTACCAAAAGACATCGAAATCGTTGCGGATTCGGAACTCGCCACACTCGATGCCGAGCCAATCGAGGCTCAGGTTTCTTTCGAAGTGGTCAATCAGGAAATCGACTGGTTCGATTTGCGCGTCGTCGTCAACGTCGAGGGAATGGACCTTTCCCAGGACGAAATCAAAGCACTCGTTCAAGCACGTGGTGAATTTGTCCGTATGGAGCGCGGAGGCTGGCTTCGCCTGCAAATGAATCTCGATGAAGATCAGAAGGATGCCGTCAGCCGAATCGGCCTGGATCCTTTCGATCTCTCCGGCGAAGTACACCGCATGCATGCCCTGCAGCTTGCCGAACCTCTTGCCAAAGAAGTATTCGACGCAGCTGCCTGGGAGAAAATTTCCGATCGCGCAAGCAGCCTGAAACTTCAGGTTCGTCCGACTATTCCTCCGGGACTGAACGTCAATTTGCGCCCCTATCAGGTGGAAGGTTTTCACTTCCTCTCCTATCTCGCCACCAACCGCTTCGGAGGAATTCTGGCGGATGACATGGGTCTCGGAAAAACAATTCAGACCCTTACCTGGATGCTCTGGCTCCGTGAGGAAATGGGCGAAGATGCTCCGCCTTGTCTCGTGGTTTGTCCGAAATCAGTACTCGATGTCTGGGCCGATGAGGTCAAAAAGGCCGCGCCTGCGATTCGCGTTCAAGTTCTGCGGAACAAAGTGGAACTGGAAGTGGATCGTCTCGGTAAAGACATCGATCTCCTCGTTATCAACTACAGCCAGTTGCGAACCTGCGCCGATGATCTTCAGGGAATCCACTGGTTGGGAATCATTCTCGATGAGGGTCAGCAGATTAAGAACCCCGATTCCAAAGCTGCCAAATCGGCCAGGGCACTCAAAGGGAATAATCGACTGGTCCTCACAGGTACTCCAATCGAGAACCGTCTCCTTGATGTCTGGAGTTTGATGGCTTTTGCCATGCCCGGCATTCTTGGTGATCGTAAATATTTCCGCGAAAGCTTTGATCGTCGTAAGGATGGTCAATCTCAGACCCGCCTCACCGCCCGTCTCCGCCCTTTCCTGCTTCGCCGAACCAAAGGGGAAGTTGCACTCGACCTTCCTCCCAAAGTCGAAGAAGACGTCTTCAGCGAAATGGAAGACGTTCAGGCGAAAATGTATCAAGCCGAACTCGAACGAATTCAGAAAGTTCTGCTCGGCATCGAAAACGACGACACCCTGCGCAAAAACAGCTTCGTCATTCTCCAGGGTCTGATGCGCCTCCGGCAAATTTGTTGTCACCCCGGCCTGATCGATCCGAAGCACATCGGGTCTCCGAGTTCGAAGATGGATTCGCTTTTCTACCTTCTCGACCAGCTTCACGAAGAAGGTCACAAGGTATTGGTGTTCAGCCAGTTTGTCTCCATGCTCGACATCATTCGTGATGAACTTGAAGAGCGCGACCGTCCCTACAGTTACCTTACCGGTCAAACCAAAGACCGTCATGAAGTCATCAGTGATTTCCAGGAAACCAAGGAGCCGAAAACTTTCCTTCTCTCCCTGAAAGCGGGCGGTAGTGGTCTCAACCTGACTTCAGCGAGTTACGTCGTGCTTTACGATCCCTGGTGGAATCCGGCTGTTGAAAATCAGGCGATTGACCGTTGTCACCGGATCGGACAGGAAAGCAAAGTGAACGCTTATCGTTTGCTCGTTCGCGACAGTGTCGAAGAAAAAATTCGCGTCCTTCAGCAACAGAAGAGTGAAATGATGACCAGTGTTCTTGGCGAAGAAGGCTTTACCCGGAACCTGCAAATGGAGGATCTGAAATTTCTCTTCAACGCTGGTCAGATTGACGAAGCGACGGAGAAAAAAGCGAAAAAATAACGCGCTCCGCGCGAACGCTGCACTTTGAACCTCCAAGCTTAAAGGTTCAAAGTGAAGAGTTGGACGATCAACGTTCTTCAGCCCCTTGCGATCTCTGAAAGATGGCGTGATAATTTTTCTATCATGAAACTGAAACACATCTTCGCCCTTACCGTCCTAACTGCTTTTACAACTGTCGCTCTTCAAGCAGAGCCTCTCGAAGTTGGTGACAAAGCTCCTACCGTAAAGACCGTTGATCAGGACGGGAAAGAGATCGATCTTGAAAAGGAATTCGCTGAGGGAATTACCCTCGTCTATTTCTACCCGAAAGCCCACACCGGCGGCTGCACCAAGCAGGCCTGCAATATCCGTGATGAATTCGCGGATGTGAAAAAAGCGGGAATTAAAGTCTTCGGCGTTTCTGCGGACAAAGAGGAAGACCAGAAAAGCTTTATCGAAAAGCACGACCTTCCCTTCACTCTTCTAGCCGACACCAAAGGTGAAGTGATCAAAGGATTCGGTGTTCCCACCAATCCAAAAGGATTTCCGGCGCGTCAGAGCTATCTCGTAAAAGGCGGCAAAGTCATCTGGCGCGACCTCAAAGCAAAGCCTACCTCTCAAGCACAGGACGCAATCGCTGCTGCGAAGGAACACGGCTGATTCGTTTTGTTAGCGATGGTGTTTTCTCCTGCGATTCCACCTGAACTCGTCAGCGCATGTTCAGATCCTACGCTGACGGAAGACTGCATGTTAAATGATGAGATCATATGGCTTCAGCCATATGATCCGGACATGGTTGATCCGAACGAGCTAAATTGCTAAAGGGATTTATTTACAGGATTAAACCTGATCCCTGAAAAGAGAATCACTTGTCCCTCAAAGCCCGCAACTCGCCATCGATCTTCGCCAGATAAGCGGAGGTCGCTTTGAGACGCTTCGTCGTCAGCTTGGCGAGGAATTCGTAAAGAGCCGCGTAGAACGCAGGGTTCTCGTCCTTCGGCATGATTTCGTCGAGGAATTTCTGATCGACTGCGAGACAGAAGGCATCGCCTTTGGCGACAATGGATGCTGAGCGCTTCTCATCGTCGAGGGCGGCCATTTCGCCGAAAATATCACCGGTGGTGTCCATCGTCACGAGTTCGTCTCCGCCTTTGACCACGGCCACTTCACCGGCCAATAGAATGAAAATTCGCGAAGCCTCTTCGCCCTCTTCAATAATCACATCGCCCTCTTCACACTGGATAAAGGCACTGGCATGAAGAACCTGATCGAGATGATCCTTGGAGAAAGCCTCAAGGAAAGGAACTTCCATGAGAGTCTCCGGAATATTGTCTTCGTCGTGGATATAAGCGTATTCTTGCACGGCTAAACAATAGAAAAGTGATAGGGGCCTGTCGAGTACGTATTCCATTTTTCGACCCGCTTTTTTGGATAAAAAAAAATCCCCGACCGGCAGACCGGACGGGGATTTAGAAGGAGATTTACCGAATTGGTTTCGAATAATCAGTTGGAGGAATAAGCAGATTCCCCGTGAGAGGACTGATCCAGACCAACCAGCTCATCCTGCTCGTCAACACGAAGCCCAATGGTTTTCTTAATTATAAATAGAATGATGAAAGTGACAACTGCGGTATAAACAGCGGTGACACCGGCAGCAAGAAGCTGTTTTCCAAGCTGAGCGCCCATGGTGAAATCACCAAAACCGCCGAATGCTGCCGTTCCGACGACTGCTGCCAGAACCGTTCCAATAACCCCACCAACGCCGTGAACGCCAACCACATCGAGAGAATCATCGTATCCAAGCAAGTTTTTCAGCTTCACTGAAGCCCACCAGCACACCGCGCCGGAAACTGCCCCAATGATGAGAGCCCCGGTAGGACCAGCAACTCCGGATGCCGGAGTAATCGCTGCGAGGCCGGCAATCGCACCAGTGACAATGCCGAGAACACTTGGCTTCTTGATGGTGAAATATTCGATCAGTGACCAGGTCAAAGCACCTGTGGCTGCCGAGATGTGAGTGACAAAAAGTGTCATCGCTGCGGCATCGGAAGCGCCGCCCTGACTACCGGCATTAAAACCGAACCAGCCAACCCAGAGCATCGCTGTTCCGGTAACCGTCATGGGAAGATTATGAGGAGGTTTCGGGCTGTTCCTTTTTCCAACCATGATACAAGCCACCAACGCGGCGACCCCTGCGGTGATGTGGACCACAATCCCACCAGCGAGATCGACCACTCCCATTTGAGCAAACCATCCGCCGAACCAGGTGATGTGACAGATTGGGGCGTAGCAAACCAGCGCCCAGACTACTGAAAAGATCAGTAGAGCAGAGTATTTGATTCGCTCCACGAAAGTACCAACGATCAGAGCGGGAGTAATGATGAAAAAGGTCATCTGAAAGGCCGACCCGAGAATACCCTCGGGCCCGACTCCTTTGTGCATAATATTCTTGAAACCGCCTGTCCAGCCACCGTCTGCGCCCACTGAGAGCGAAAATCCGAGCACCAGCCAGGTAATACTGAGGATACAGGTCAGCGCGAAACAGTGCATCAGCACGGAAAGAACATTCCGTTCGCGAACAAGACCGCCGTAGAAAAGCGCCAGACCGGGAATGGTCATAAACAGCACCAGGGCTGTCGAGGTCAGCATCCAGGCGTTGTTGCCGGCTGCCAGAGCTTCTTCAGCAGTGGGTGCTGCATCCTGTCCGAAGACATTTCCGGCAGCGAAAAAGGCCACTACCGCCATCATGAGAAGGGTCCGTACGGACCCGTAGTTATTTTTCATTTTGAGAGTTGAAACAAGAGTTTCCGAAAGTAACAACATCTCCCGGGGTGGAGAGTCGTTCACTTTCTTTGTTATAGTTCATTTGCGTTTTCAACAAGAAAAAACGGCAAAGAGCGGAGGGGAAAATCCCCACCGCTCCAGCAGTTTTCTTGTAAGAAAGAGTTTTGTTTAAATTTCTTTGATACTAGGTGATGTGATAAGCAGGAGCGCCGTGTTCAGCAACATCCAGACCTTCGTGCTCCTCTTCTTCGCTGACGCGAATTCCGATTGTCACCTTCAGGACAAAGAAGACTGCAAAGGCGAAGATGAATGCCGCTGCCGCGACTGCGAGAACACCGAGAAGCTGTCCGCCGAGGAAGAATTGTTTTTCCGCACCTTCAGGAACCACTTCGAAGAGTGCCGCAGCGAGGATACCCCAGATACCGCAGACTCCGTGAACGGAGATCGCTCCAACAGGATCGTCGATTCTGATTCTATCAAAGATCAGGACGGAGAAGACAACGATCACACCAGCGATCAAACCGATCAACATCGCACCGGAAGGCGAAACGATGTCTGCATTCGCTGTAATCCCAACCAGTCCGGCGAGGAATCCATTCAGCGTCATGGAAAGGTCGGGCTTCTTGAGAACGGTCCACGAAGTCGCAATAGCGCCAAGTGCACCTGTGCATGCTGCGAGAGTTGTGGTGGTGAAAACAAGTCCGAGTGGACCGGGATTAGCAGAGAGAACCGAACCGCCATTGAATCCAAACCATCCGAAGAAGAGGAGAAATACACCGACAGCTGCCAGTGGCATGCTGTGGCCGAGAATTGGCTTGATACCATCTTTGGTATACTTGCCTTTGCGTGCTCCCAGGAGGATTACACAGGCAAGAGCTGCGAAACCACCGAAGGCGTGAACCACTGCGGAGCCGGCGAAATCTTTGAAGCCGTTTCCACCGTTGAGGCTACCCATCCAGCCACCGCCCCAGTGCCAGGAACCTACAACCGGGTAGGCAATAGCAACGAGGACCGCTGCGAAGATCATGAAGGAAGGAAGTTTGACGCGTTCCGCTACTGCACCCGAAACGATGGTGGCAGCTGTAGCAGCAAACATCGCCTGGAAGATGAAGTCACCGAACCCGGTCATGGCAAGGCCAGCACCGCCATATCCGAAAGTGTCACCACCATCTGCATTCAAGTCACCGATGGGAAGACCAAAACTGATCCATCCATTGAAGTCTCCGGGGTAGTGAGTGTTAAAGCCAATCAAGGCATAACTGACAATCCCGATTGCGATAATGAAACTGTTCTTAAACAGAATATTCACCGTGTTCTTGGATTGGGTAAGGCCAACTTCGAGAGCAGCAAAACCGAGGTGCATGATAAACACCATCGCAGCGGCAATCACAGTCCACAGCATCGAGACGGTAAAGAAATCGAAGGCAAAGGCGTAATCTCCCTGACCCGCGACTATTTCATCGTATCCTGCTTTATATTCCAGCTCTGCCGCTGGCGCGGCATCCTGGCCAATAAGAGTTCCGCTTACGAATGGCAGCACCAGCAGCCCGAGGAGTAACCAATTTCTAAGGTTGAATGTATATCTCATTTTCTTTTTGTTTTGATTCGAACGGACCCGGTTACGAACCCGGCCAATCTTGTGTATCGACATCCCTAAAAGCACCTGCCGTGCCAACTTTAGAAAAATCGTCAGAAAATTTCACAAAGCGGATGAAGCCCCTGATATAGAGGGCTTGAATCGATCAGCTGACAGAGCCGAACGAACTTGTCAGCGCCCCGGCTAGCGAAACCGGGTGCCGTTTCGTCGAGCTACTCCGGGCGCTCGAATCGACTAAAAGAAACAATAGATCTCAGCGATCTACTCTTCGCGGACGACTTTGCCCCCGAGAGAAAGAATGCGGGCTTTGCCCTTGGCGTCCTCGGCTTCACCGATTTGGCCATCCTGAACATACATCTGAGAAAGTGCCGTCCAGGCGAGAAGGTCATTGGGTTGAAGCGTGGTCGCTTTTAACCCGGCTCCGATCGCCTCCTTAATGCGATCCGTCTTCATCAGAGCCATGGCCAGCGCGTGCCAGCCATCAAAAAAATCAGGATCCAGATCTACGCAGCCCTGATACTTGAGTACCGCTGCCTCAAGATCGCCAACGGCAAGATCACCGTTGGCATCATCAAACAAATCCTCTACTTCTTCGCTGGCCATCTCCCGATAGGTGAGTTTTCAAATACCGGAAGGAATGGCAGCAGGAGGAAAATTGCAAAGAAAGCCTAACGCTCAGTAACAGGCCCGGCTGCTGCACTCACGGCAACGGCACCCGACGCTGTGCGGCGCTGATTCAGCCAGGCGTTGAAAAGATCGCGTTTCACCTGACTTTCCATCACTGCGGAAATCGTGCGTTGGCGACTCTCTTTGTCTTCGTCTTTGTAAATCTCGATTTTCTCAACGTAAGCGAGCATGTAGCCGCGCGCTTCACGCTGCTGAACCACGCCTGAAAACTCTTTGGCTTTCAATCCATCGACAGCATTCACAATCAAACTGGCGTCCTCGATATCTGCAGGCGGTTCGTTCGTGGAAAAGACGGGAAGTGGTTTTGTCTTCAATCCAGCTGCTTTTGCCGCATCCGCGATCGATTTTCCGGCAGTGACAGCCTCCGTCAAGGTTGCCTTGGCTGCACTGGCTGCCTCACTGACAAGCTGATCGGAATCGCGATTCTTCAACACGGTCTGAATCGCGGGTGTCGCTTCTGCGAGAGTCAAAGAACGCGGCTCAACTTCGTCGGTATATTTATAAACGTAGTAGCTTCCGTCTTCCTGACCGAAAGGAACGGTCACCGAATTCAACTTGAGGGCCCCACTGAACAGGCTTGTCATCTGAGCCTGATCGCTCTTGATGGTCTCCGGTGCATCGTCCGGCTCAAAGGAATCGTATTTCCCTGTCTCTACTTTGTAAGGAGGTTTGGTGCTGTTGTAGGTCTTGATGACTTCTTCGAAATCAGCCCCGTCAGCAGAGAGGTCCGCATAAACCCGGTTCACGGCCTGTGCGAACTCAAGGTTGGCTTTGGCTTTTTGCTCATTCGTCGCATCTTCGGCGAGTTTCTCCGGAGTAAATTTTGCGAATGCGAAGCCACGCTTTTCAGCAGACAGCAGATCGTCCTGATTTGCTTCGAAGTATTCCTTCACTGCTTTTGCTGAAGCATCCACTTTCTCCAGATAGTCTTTGCGATTGAACTCGATGATGTGAGCCGTGTAGCGCTGGTTGTCGTGAACATATTCTCTCTCGACCTCGCCGCTGACCGCCTGCACTCCGGCCCCAACCAGATCGCGCAGCTTTTGATAGCTCAAATAATCTTTCACCAGCTGGGCCAGATCGCCGTCTGAGAATCCATTGGGACCAAGAATCCGATTCTTAACAAAATCAGCATTTACCCAGGGTTGTTGAAAAATCGGGAGTTTAGGAATCGCGGCTTTGATTTCAGCGGCGCTTGGCTCGATTCCAAGACGCTCAGCTTCGTTTCTCAAAACAATGAGACTCATCAAAAAATTCGTCGGATCCCGATCTTTCCGGCTCTCTCCAAACAGGGAATTGGCGAAATCATACATCCCCAGGTTCATCGCAACATCAAAGTTCGTCGCCAGCTTCTGGGCTTCTTTTTGACGGTAACAACGACCGTCGACTTTCACGATGCAGTCTGTCGTACCAACTGCGCTTGAGTCGTAGTCAGAATAGAGGAACGCGAAGGCAATCACGATAATGATCGTCACGACGATAAGCGTGCCTTTTTGAATGTGTCGAATTTGAGTTAGCATGAAATTTCTTAGGATGGTTTTCAGCAAAACGGAAACCGCCTCGCAGGGGCTCGGAACGTAGAGAGAATCCCCCTTTCATTCAACCGCTTTTTCAAGCAGTGAGGAAAGTCTTCATTTCCCGGTTTTCAGCGGGGTAAATGAAGAATTCGAACGACCTCTTCCACCGTTTGTGGATTGTCGATGGCACTATGGCCCGAAGGAACGATTTTTTCAGAATCCGCCTCCTCGATATGGCTGCTCCAATAAGGGACTACACCATCTGAACTCTCTTCGAGAACGCCACTTCTCCCGCGATTCCCGATGATGCTATGCATCGCAACTGGATAAGGAACAGGAAGATCCGAAAGAATTTGAAGAGTTGGCTGCTTCGGGGAAAGTGCCCCAACGCTGTCGAGCCGCCCACTTCCCAAATCGGCATACTCAGGAGTGAATGCTCCGGGATTCGCACTTGAAACTTTCTCATAAAATTTTCGAAATTTGTTGGGAGGTTTCACAATCAGCTGTCCCAGTTTTCCCACTGGATTGTCGGCGTAATCACTTCCGCGATGAGGTGTGCACACAAAAATGACCCGGTTGACATGCGATTCCGGCTTCCAGAAGAATGCCTCGCGAAGTCTATCGCGATCATCTTCTTCCATGTTCAATGAGTCCAAAGGACGCGTAAATGCCTGATCCCAAAAGGCCCGACCCGGATCAGAAATCAATCCGCGAGCAACGATTCCGCCCATACTGTGAGTCAACAAGGTAGTCCTTTGCATGGCACGGTCACTCAATCCCGGATTCAGAGTCGACCGAATATCCCGAAGTTGAGTTCGTAATATTCGACCCGAATACAGGGCGGGAGCCGAGGAATTGTAAAGATAGTGCCAGACTTGATAGCGCTGCCGGATATCCTTATCGTTCCGTAATTCGTTGCTCATTTTCGCCCAGGCCAGGGGGGAGGCCAGTAAGCCGTGAATCATGATGAGCGGCTCTTTCCGGGGATCGTATTCCTCCATGAGATACAACTGAGGCTCACGCCGGGGCTTTCGACGAAAAACGTCTCCTATCTCCGAGCGGTTCAAATCACCGGATCTTCCCAGCAAGGCTGCCCACGAAACAGAAAAATCCGCGGCCAAAGGTTTCGTTTTACCCCCAATGGAAACGGTCTCATGTGCCAGGGGCGAAAGCATTTCGATCCGCACGTTTCGCCCGCCCCCTGGATGAATCACTGCGGTCACAACGCGACTGATTCCTTCGGGCGGATAGTATTCCTCAATCGGTTCGCGTCCTGTATTTTCCCGCATCGCCATTAAGGCCCCCCCGAATCCTTCGCGCTGATATTGCTCGATCTTCTTCACGCGAAAATCATGAGCCGGACTGATCTCATCGAAATAGCCCGGGAAAAAACCACCAATCGCCGGCTTTGAAAAATGAATCGTATACGCCTGGCCGCTTTCCCCATTCTCCACGGCCGGAGCAACGGTTCCACGAATTTCATCGCCACGCTGTTTTCGCCACTCCCCTACAAAATGAGCGAGAGCATGAGCCGACTCCCCCTCATTCGGTGTTTCGAGAGAGATTTTCAGCAGATTGTAGATCGACTCAGAATAAAGCGGGCACTCAGGACTCGCCGTGGTGTGAATCCGCTCCAGCTTCGCAGGCACGACGGAGCAGGACGCAATCGTTGTAATAACGACCGATAAAAGGATTGTCCGTTCGATGAACTGACGCGGAAAAGTCATTGATTGTGGTTCCTGATGCAGGCGACAGTAACGAGTTTCCCAGGCAAAATGAAAGCTCTTACTGTCCAAACCCTTCTGTCGCTCTCCTTCGCGTTTACTTACGCCCAAAACGCCGACCCAAAAGAAGCGACGCCGGTTAATGACACCAAATCGAAAGCGGTGAGCAGCATGGTAGCCGATTCTCCGGTAAGCTTCCCGGAAAAAGGAGCGCTTCCCCGAAAGTTTGTCCCCGACATTGCCACAAGCAAGATCAAGCTCACGGAAGGCTATTCCTTTACCTCCACTCCCTGCCGATCTAACGGACAGATCGATACAATTCAAAAGGAGATGCCCGAGGGCCAATTCGAAGCAGTTCCCACCGATTGGGAGGCGCTTCCCCAAACGGAAAAAATTCTACAGGAAGGCGGCGACCTTCACATTCTTGGACTTGGAGACAGCATCATGAACGACATCATGCGCTCAGGCTGGGTGGGAAAACTTCAGGAAGCCTACCCAAAAGCAAAAATCAAAGCCAATGTCTACGTTCGTGGCGGAGGCGCCTGTCATCACTACCGGGAGGAGGGCCGCGTTCAAAAAGTAATTGTCCCCGCGAAGCCTGATGTCGTCTTTATCGGTGGAATCAGCCAAAAAGGCGACATCGACAGTATTCGTGAAGTCATTCACCAAATCCGGGCCGGCCTGCCCGATTCAGAAATATTGCTGGGCTCCGGTTTGTTCGGCGGATTCGATCCGCGAGATGAGAAGAAAATGGCGACGGCGCAACATTCCGGCATTGGAAAATACGGAGCCGGGCTGCAGAAACTCGCGAAAGAGGAAAACTGCGCCTATCTCAATATGACCACACCTTGGATGCAATACATCCAGTCATCCGGGAAACATCCGCACATTTTCTATCGCGACCGCGTTCATGCGAACGAATACGGAGAACAGATCGCATCGAAGATTCTGCTGTCGTTTTTTCGGGAGTAGTAATGGCTTTTAGGTCTGAAAAGACGACTGAAGATCGGCTCTACTCAGGTATTCGGAAAAAACATTCAACGGAAACTACCCTCCCGACGGTGGCGCAAGCAAGGCCTCCAGAGTTTCGGCAGTGAGGCTGAGCTGTCGAGTGGCTCCCGAAAGCAATCCGGTGGCGATATCATCTTTTTTCCCCTGCATCTGCTGGATGCGCTCTTCCACAGTATCTTTGCAGATCAACTTGTGGACGAAGACCGGCTTGTCCTGCCCGATCCGATACGCCCGGTCCGTTGCCTGATTCTCCGCTGCCGGATTCCACCAGGGATCGTAGTGAATCACATTGTCGGCACCGGTCAGGGTGAGCCCGGTCCCGCCGGCTTTCAGAGAAATGAGGAATACTTCCCCTTCTCCGCCCTGGAAGCGTTCCACCAACTCCTGGCGGTTCTTCGTCGCGCCGGTCAGCTTGAGGTATTCATAACCTTCACGCTGCAAATACTCCTCCATGATCGCGAGCATGGAGGTGAATTGCGAAAAGACGAGAACGCGGTGCTTCTCTTCCCGCAGGGTTTCCAGGAGCTCGACAAAATATTCAAACTTGGCCGACTCAGCCTCCGGTGGCGAGTTCTTTAGTAAATGCGGATGACAGCAGATTTGCCGCAATTTTAAAAGGGCATCCAGAAAAACAATCTGCGATTCCTGTCCCTGCAAAGCGAGCGCGTCACGAACCTGCTTGTCCATCGTCGATCGAACCGTTTCGTAGAGATCTTTCTGCCCTTCGCTCATCCGGATGGTGTGCGGAATTTCTGTTTTAGGGGGAAGCTCCTTGGCGACATCATGCTTCGTCCTGCGCAAAATGAGCGGGCCGACGCGCTTTGCGAGCCATTCACTCTTCTTCTCACTCCCACTTCGCTCGATCGGATTCTGAACGGTTTCCCGAAAATTCTCCTGCGTTCCGAGAAGGCCCGGCATCAGAAAATTCATGAGACTCCACAGTTCCCCCAGATGATTTTCTACCGGTGTTCCCGAGAGGCAAAGCCGATGTTTTGCTTTCAACTGCTGCGCCGCCCTCGTCACCTGCGCCCCCGGGTTTTTAATATGCTGCGCCTCGTCAAGCGCGAGCAAATGGAACCGATACTGTGTCAATACTTCCAGGTCCCGGTGAAGCAGAGCGTAGGAAGTCAGGACCAGATCGACATTGGGAATCTGCCGGAATTTTCGTTTCCGATCTGCACCCTGGAGAATCAACACATCCAATCCGGGCGCAAACTTTGCCGCTTCGCGCTGCCAGTTTTCCACCACACTTGTCGGAGCTACTACCAGAGAAGGAAGCCCCTGATTCCGCTCCGATTCGATTTCCGCAAGCAAATGAGTCAGCGTCTGGAGCGTTTTCCCCAGGCCCATATCGTCGGCGAGAATTCCGTTGAGATCATAATCGACGAGGAACTGCATCCAGTAATACCCATCCATCTGATAGTCTCGAAGAGTCGCGGTCATCCCCGGAGGGAGTTCGGTTCGCTCGATGCGATCAAAATCGCGGACGCTTTCAGAAAGCTCTTTCACCTCCGGAGGGGCGACCACCGGAATTGTCTCCGCCTCGTCGGACACGATCATCGCGGCGTCGAGTTTGTTCAACTTGATGGGTCCGTCGGTGAATTTAAAATCGAGAAGCTGACCCAGCGTTTGTAAGATATTCCTGAAACGACCAACTGGCAGCGCCATGGCCCGGCCGTCAGGAAGAAAAATAAGAAACTCCTGCCCCTTCGGCATTCCCTCGGTCACTTCGAGAAAACGATTCTTCACCAGCGCCGCAAGAATGGGCTGCAACTCAAACGATTCGCCATCGATTTCAAATCCGGCGGAAAGATGGAACCACCCTTTCCCTTCATCAACGATTTCCGCCTGCCAGGTTTCCGATCGAAACACCAGCGGCGCGTGGCCAACATTCGGGGCGAAGCGCACTTCCCATCCGCGTTTTTCCAATGCGGGAACGCCCTCGTGCCGGAAGCGTTTCCAGAAAAATTCCGGATGGGGCCATTTCTTTCCGTCGGGAGCCCAAAGAGTTCCGTCGACTTGCGGACCTTCCAGTTTTCGAAGCGATTGCGGAGCCTCTTCCGCGCCTGGTAGAAAATCGAGCGCGTAGAGATGATTGAGTGCTTCCGTCTCTGCAGACCGGTCGCGTTTGATCTTTTTTTCCGGAGTAACGATGGGAGGCAGATTCCCGGCAGGATTGAGCGGAACCCGATTTCCTTCATACACCGCATACGCCTCGCTATATATCTCAGGCAGCCAGGCGGTTCGCTCTCCTTCGGGTCGAGTTTCAATCCGAAGCAGAAAAGTGGGCGCTCCTTTTTCCGGTTTGGCAGCGGGCAGAACTTCTTCGGCCTGCTCATCCAAATTTAAAACCTGTCCCTCCGACATTTTTTCTGCATGGGGTGTGCCGCCAAAGGCCCGCTCGACACGCTCGCCTTTTCCTTTAAGCAAATACTCCAGGAGCCCGACGCTGTGACTGCAATTGGTTCCTCCTGAACACGAACAATCCCCTTCAAGGGACAAAGAGCCCCCCTCTTCCCAAAGCACGACAAGCGGCTGAAAAACATCCCCCGCCTTCTCCGTCACCGTTCCCGTAATTTCGACATCACCCGTATCCAGAACCTCTCCGGAAACCGAAGAAACCTGACGCGACCTCACGAACTGAGCTCCGCCTGAAACAGCGGAAGAGTCGAAGACATTCCGCCATGTGCCTTCCGTCAGATAGGCAAAAATCTGATCGGTATGGTTTTCGATATTCACTGGGGAAACGGATACGCGGATATGGCAATGCGGGCAACTTTTACTCATCTGACGATGCCCGGCTCCCGGTCTTTCGATCCCTCTGGAGAAAGGCCGTGCCTACGGCTTCGAATGTTTCGAAACCTACCGCTAGAGAGTGATCGCTGATTTTCTATCTAACAGTCACTCATCGTGACAATTGCACAGCTTGCGTAAAAGAGCCGTTATTGGCAACGTCCCAGACTTCGAAGCGAACCCAGGTTCGATCTTTGAGCTCGATTATAGTTTCCCTGAACGCGACATCAAAAACAAATTCCTAGCTGTAACAGAAACCAAGAGCCTACCGACGAAAGAAGCGAGCGAAGATGTGATGGCAGGCGTTTTCAAATTCGATTCTTGTCGCACGCGACGCGAGCGAGTGCTGCCAGAGCGGAAACAGAATCAATAAATGTTGCCTGCCCCGAATGGCACGGCTTTAAGTAATCCTAACACTCAAGCTCCAAGCCTTAGAATTTTTGCAAGCTCTGCTACGGCAATGGATTGTAGCAGAAGACGCCAATCTTCCTTATTTCGATAAGTCCACTTAATGCAGCGCCATTCTTGTCTGCCCCTTTAAACTTATAGGCCTTAAGGTTCCTGGACTATCTTCCCGCACAGAATACAGAATCATGACCTCTTGGAATATTTCCCTAGGGTGAAGTGATAATTTGAACTGAGTCGAAAACCCGGGGGGCCCCGGTATTTGGGTTATTGGTAAAGGTGACAACTGCGGCAGTGTATAGAGCTGCCTGAGGGACGGTACACTTGACCCAGTATCTCTGAGCGGTTTCGCTGGAATCAACCCTTGATATATAAGTAGCGGTAACTCCATCCACGGTTATCCCGGTGGGATTCGCCGCCAGACTAGCCGGAACACTACCCGCTCCTGATCCCGTTTCGATCTCTATGTAGAGAGTGGCTTCAGGGGCCGCCGAACCAAGTGCGGTGTCTTTGGCTATCATCGCGTTATAAGCAATCAGAGCATCGCCAGTCAGACTGGCGATATCGATCGGCGAATCTTCATTTTGATCCGTTGAGAGATCAAAGAAATTGTGAACAGGAGTATCCCCTGCATCCAAAGGGTCATCGATGATAATGAGCTTATAATCGGGCCAGGCCCCAAGACGGAATGAGCGCCCCGGTTCTCCGAAAATATCGATACCAAAGGATTCGGTCACAACGCAGCGCTCGGCAGTATCGTTACCGGCCAGGACCGGTAAAATACTGGTGGTATCTACCGCGACTTCCGGAACCGGGATATTTGCCAGTTCGAGGATAGTCGAATATAGATCGACGACATGAACCAGCTTATCGGTCGTTGACCCGGCAGGAAGTTTGACGGAAGGGCCGCGAACGACCATCGGGACATGGATACCACCTTCGTAGAGGTCACCCTTTGACTTTCCTGCGTTCCCTATCGGACCAAATGGATCCTGAACGACCTGAGCAGGCGTACCATTGTCACCGACAAGGATGATATTGGTTTTACTGAGATCAACCGATTGTAAGAGACGGCCGATTTCTGTATCCAGAGCCTCAAGCGCTTTTTGATAGAGATCTTTATCACTAGTTCCAGTGGCTCCCTGAAGCAGGCCTGATGGAGGTTCATGAAACGGGGTGTGAGGCGCATTAAAGCCCATCCAAACGAACCACGGTTGGCTGACTGCGTCTTTCGCTTCGATGAATGCCTTTGCTGAATTTACTTGATCGGTAGTGGTATAAACCGTGCTGTTAGCAGACACCCCATTATTGTTCCTCGGCCAATTTTCATAACCGTCGGCTTGGTTTGCAACACCTCCGCCAGTGATCCCGACAAACTCGGGCCAACCACCCAGGGTGCTGTATCCGGTGTCGCCCCCGCCGAGGTGCCACTTTCCGTAGGAGGCGAGTTGGTAGGGAGAACTCGCCGCAGTAAACGCTTCGGGTAAAGTCGTCTCAGAATCTGAAAGCACATCACCGGCATTACCAATCCCGGTTCGAAAGGCATGGCGACCGGTCATCAGGGCGGCACGGGTAGGTGAGCAGGTTGGTTGCGCATAGGCATTCGTGAAGCGTAGGCCATTGGCAGCGAGAGCTTCCAAATTCGCCATGGAAGCGAAGCTTGTTCCCGGATTCTGTACCGAGCTGTTGTCGAGAGGGCTGGAGTCGACTCCCCAGTCATCAACGATCAATAGTAGCACGTTAGGGGATCCCACATGATCGAAGGTTCCGGTCCAGACTCCACCATCCGGAAAAGTCGCTACGATGGTGTAGGTACCGTCAACAAGACTGGCAAGATCAAGCCCGAGTTCCACGATGTATTGCGAAGGGCGGGACAGGATAGTAACTGCCTGGCCGTTGATGGTGATTGATGTGGGCAGAATATTTAGATTCACCGGAGGTTGAGTCCCTCCTCCTGATGAGAGCAAAGCGGTGACACTGTCCAGAGGAGATTGCACTATCGAATCATCATAAACAAAACCGGTGTCATCAAACGCAGCCAGCGAAGTCATGCGAGGCTTGTAGTAAGCACTGGCATCTGAATCGGCCCGCGCACCATCTGTCAGAGATGCAATTTCAGATTCAGATTGAACCACAACCGGAATATCGGTCCAGATTGCGGCATCTGAAGAAGATTCAACAGCGTAAGATCCGCCCGCCGCTGCGGTCCATGAGATCACAACATCTCCACTACTTTCATCGGCAGAAATGGACTTGACCTTAACAGGTCTTTCCGGGCCGCCCTCAAAATAGGTGACGGCTTCAACCGGAACCTCATCTACCACAACCGGTGAACCAAAGCCTCCCGCTACCGGCGGGGTCCCAAAATAGAAGAGACAGAGATTGTAGGGAAATTGAGGAGTTCCATCCGCTTCGATACAAGTGAAATAAGCCCAGGTTCCACCGGGAAATTCCGGAGTGACGCACCAGCGGGTATTGTATTCCGACATGTCGAATTCGGTACCCTGAGTGAATCCGAGATCTCCTTTATAAGCATTGTCTTCGAGATAGCGCTCCAAATAATATTCCACTGAGACAGCCGGACCATATTGATTTGCAGCAAGCGTCGAGCTGCTGAATTCAGCCTTATTTCGAACGATCCATGCGGGTAGTGTTGTCCGGCCGGTGACAGCAAGGTTGCTTGAGCCGTTCGATCCGTCGCGAGGTTGGTAACCGGTGACCATGCGTCGGACTGCAGACGCCGAATCAAGCGGATCGGAATACCCGTAGGGCCCATAGAGAGGTATCCCGTCGCCCACCCAGCCAAGGATAGGCGAATGCTTTCCGTTAAAGTTCTCGGTATAGGTGTTGGTCGTAGAATCGTAGTCAACGCTGTCGCCGAGGAGGTGCCTGAGACCCAGCGGCAATGAGTGAACGTGATAAGTATCGTCCGCCTGATGACCGTTGGAGTTATCAAAGGTGGCCGCCTCGGCCAGGGTTGCATTCCGGTTCCAGATCCCATCTCCCGGGTCTCCTCCGAATGGAGGCGAGTCGAATCCGCGACCATTGTCATAAGAAAACAGATCCCGGGTATCAAACATGGTCACTCCGTCGACATAACAACCCACGGCGAGACCGTTGAGGATTGTCTTTGTTGCAGGAATTACCGGAGTTCGGGGAAAGTGAAAAATATCGGCGATATTCGCAGGATAATTGAAAACAATTGCGTCTCGGGCATCATTCGTATACCACGGCCCCATAACATGGTAGCCAAGGCCGGTTGCGCGGACATAAACCGTTGAGGCTGTATAAGCCACCTCGTGAACACCAGCGTATGTTGGCAGGACCTGGCCCGCTCCGCCGTCGGGATGGGTCCAGGACGTAATCGTTTTTCCGGCATCCTTGTCGGCGTCAGTGGCATAGATCTTAGCGTATCGACCGGAAGGTTCTGTAAACCACGAACTGAGCTGAGGGTCCGCAAAGGCACGGACCAATGTCAAAAGACAAAGGAAAGTGCTCAGAGCGCAGTATTTCTTAAACATCATGCGACACAATGGGCCAGGTAGCATGACAGGAAGATGACAAACACGATAAACTGTCCAAACTACTCAAACCGGAAGCCTTAAAATGAAGGTCGAACCTTCTCCCGGGGAGCTTTCCACCGAAATCCGCCCATCGTGTAGATCAACAATTTCCTTACAAATTGCGAGCCCGAGACCGCTGTGTTCGCCTTCGCCATAACGGGATTTATCGGCGCGATAAAACCGTTCAAAAATATGCCCCAAGTCTTCTTCAGCGATTCCAACTCCCGTATCGGAAACCCTTAGAACCGCTTCATTTTCTTTATTCTCAATGCTTACCTTCACTTCACCACCTTTGCGATTGTAAGCCACTGCATTGCTAAGCAAATTGGTCACGATCTGGGAAATTCGGTCCGAGTCGCCCTTGCAGATTACATTTTCGGGAAAATCTGAACTTAGGCTCAAATTTTGAGCCGCTGCCATGGGCCGGATCCGCTCGAGGCATGCCTCCGCAACTTCACACAGATCGAATGGATCAAGGCATTTTTCAACTTTCCCGGCATCGAATTGTGCCAGTGCCATCAGCTGCTGGAGCAAAATCTGCATCGAAGTCGCAGCCTCTTCACAAACATTCAAACACTCTTCGTATTCCTCCGGAGTCCGCGCCAATTTTGGGGCCGATTGAATCTCTGTCAGAATCACAGCTACCGGAGTGCGAAGTTCGTGAGAGGCATCAGCCGTAAACTGAGTCTGACGTCGATAAGCATTTTCCAGCTTATCAAAGGTATGATTTAAGACATCTCCGAGCTCTCCCAGTTCCGAGCGTACACTGGAAATTTTGATTCTTTCATCCAAAGCTCCGTCCGCAATCCGAGTCGCCGCCGTGCTGATAGCGACAACCGGTTTCAAGGCCTGTTTAGCAACCCAGAAGCTGTACGCCATCACTCCGGCAAGGAGTAAAACACCAAGTAATGCCAGGCCGGTAGATTTCCCTCTAATTGACGAAAGCTCATCCGAAATGTCACGACCAACCACCAACAAAAAACCGTGCCTGCTATGATGAACAATTTCCCGAAAACTCTTCCTTGTTCTTACAGTGCGATTCTCCGTAGAAACAGGGGCATCAACCGGCGGAGTCATTTCTATTGGAGCCGACTCTGAATGGTACCACAAGACAGGTTCACCGTCCCCGGTCCGCCAGATAATATAGAAATAAGAATCCGGTCCGAAATTCTGTTCATGCTCGGGTAGAAAAAGACCATTAGATGATTGGTCTGGCAGAACATCCTGAGCCTGTCTCACCATCCGAACCATCACTCCAGTCGTTCTGGTAATCCGTGATTGAAGCTCACCATCGATAGGACTGAGTTGCTTATCTCGCTCAAATTGCCGGGCCGCAGCAAAGCCCAAAATGAGAAATGCCAGCAGAACCAGGAGACTAAAGAAAACCCGATGCTTTCCTGAAATAGAATGAAACATGGTAAAATCAATCGATCGAATATCCCAGTCCACGGTGGGTTTTTATGAAATCTTTGCCCAACTTCCTCCTTACCCTGGAGACGTTGACATCCAGGACATTAGACAAAGTGAGTTCATCTTCATCAAAGAGATGTTCATGAAGGGTCGCTCGCGACACAACCTTTCCCCGATGCAATGCCAAAAACTCGATGAGGTGGTATTCCCGCGCCGTAATTTCGATCTGCTCGTCGCCCCGGGATAATTTTTTGGTTTTAAGATCAAGGGAACATTCACCCAAATTCAAACGGGTCGACGTTTGACCAGCCGAACGACGAATCAAAGCGCGAAGCCTCGCAAGAAGTTCATTCAACTGAAAAGGTTTTGCCAGATAATCGTCAGCTCCAAGATCCAATCCATGAACCCGGTCCTGAACCGAATCCCTCGCTGTGAGCATAATCACGGGGGTATCTTTTGATGCTCTGAGTTTTTCCAGCATCGTCCAGCCATCCATAACCGGCAGCATTACATCGAGAACGATAGCATCGTAATTATAATCCTCCGCCTTGCCCAGGCCTCCCTGCCCATCGACCGCAACATCCACCGCAAACCCCGCATTTCGCAATGCACGGGCGAGGCTCTCCTTAAGTTTGGGATGATCTTCGACTAGCAGAATTCTCATTTCGTGAAAAACCGTGGTGCTGAAGTTAAACATAAATACAAAAGAGTGAACTCCTAAATACATCTCCGCGCCCGTGCTTCCAATGCCCGAAACCCTTAAGACTTCGCATTTTCATTACCGCACGGGGAACAAATCCTCGGCAACAATGGCTTAAAAGAAGCACGTCAGGGGCGCATGACGATTTCTGAACCGCTTTGAAAAAATTCCAAACCAGTTTTCTGCAATGGTCACGGTCTCCCTGAAATCGCTGACGAATCGCCCGTTTTCCCATAATTCAAAATTTGGCGAATGTCCCCATGTGCCGTATGAAATAAATTCACGCCTCCATCTCCGCTTGTTGTTTTCCTATCACATATCCACTCATGAAACGATGCTTCCCCCTGCTCACTTCCCTGCTGCTTCTACCGCTCTTACTTTCTGCAGAAACAAGCTACGACCCTGACGTCCTCCCAAAGGGACACGACTACTTCGAATTGCGCAACGGCCTCACGAATTGCCGCATCAAATTCGAACGAGAAAAGACCGGGCGGATCGCCTTTCTCGGAGGTTCCATCACCGCGATGAACGGCTGGCGGAATCAGACCATCGAGTATTTCCAGAAGCGTTACCCGAAAACGGAATTTAAGTTCATCAGCGCCGGGATCGGTTCACTTGGCTCGGTCCCCCACGCGTTTCGGCTGGAGCGTGATGTGTTGTCGGACGGTCCGGTTGACCTGCTCTTTGTCGAAGCGGCTGTGAACGACGCCTCCAACACCTCCGATCATCCCGAGCACATGCTCCGTGGGATGGAAGGCCTTGTGCGTCACGTCCGCATGGTCAATCCGCTGACTGATATTGTGCAAATGCATTTCGTCATGCCGAGTCACATGGCCGACTACAACGCGGGAAAGACACCGGTGGTCATCAAGCAGCATGAGAAGGTGGCGGTCGCCTACCGAAACGTGACGCTGAATCTCGCGATGGAGGTCACCGACCGGATCAATGCTGGTGAGTTCACCTGGGCGAAGGATTTCAAAAATCTCCATCCGTCTCCCTTCGGCCAGAAGCTCTACGGCAACAGCATCCGGCGGATGTTCGAGGCAGCCTGCGCTCAGCAGCTGCCAACAGCATCAGCACCGCATCCGCTACCTGCGCCAGTCGATCCGCGTTGCTATGCCCGCGGTCGTTTTGGCGACATTGCGGACGCGCGCATCATCGAGGGTTTCACCTTGGAGAAGGCATGGAAGCCCACGGATGGAAAAGGGACGCGCGCCGGCTTTGTCAACGTGCCCGCGCTCGTCAGCGTCGAACCGGGCGCGGCCTTCGAATTCGAGTTCGAAGGCACGGGCGTGGGACTTTTTATCAC
>OJCB01000177.1_pt1 | contig 27389 bp, 19 predicted proteins | sample 1591501 | NCBI WGS metagenome assembly OJCB01 (sample SAMN05416813, study PRJEB24817) | seawater metagenome | isolation source: Sea water | place: Canada:Atlantic | collected 2013-07 | reverse complement strand
GATCAGCCTCGGTCTCGTGGGCTCGGAGATGTGTATAAGAGACAGATTCGTAGTAGATGGTATACCTGCCGGATCCAATGATGTAGCAGCGGATGATATCGCTTCGGTTTCAGTTTTGAAAGGCCCAGCGGCGGCGGCTTTGTATGGTTCTCGAGCGGCGGCGGGTGTTATTCTGATTACGACCAAATCAGGAGCTTCTGGTAGCAAAAACCGAGTGGGCGCAGAAGTTAACTTCAACCTCTCTATGCAAAATCCATTTGTTCTGCCGGATTATCAAAATGAATTTGGGCAAGGAACAGGTGGTCAGTATCGTTACTTTGATGGCAATAATGGAACCTGGCCCGATGGCGCTATATCCAATGATGATTCTCGAATCAACTGGGGCCCGCGTTTCGATGGTGAAATTCGACCACAATTCAATGGATATAAGCCCTGGGTAGCTTATCCAGATAATGTGAGCGACTTTTATGAAACCGGATTTATTTCCAACAATAACCTGGCGGTATTTGGTTCGAGTGATAGAGGGAACTTCAGGTTATCTTACACTAATATCGCGCAGAAAGGAATCATTCCCAATACCGCCTACCAGTCTGATCGCTTTGACTTTAGTGCAGGCTGGGAGCTGTCGGATAAAATAAAAGTACGGGCCAATATCAAATACATAGAAGGAAGAAGTGGTAACAATCAGGGCTACGACGTACGTCTTTATCCACGAAATATTGATATCCATGCCTTGAAGGACTATTGGGTGCCTGGTTTGGAAGGCCTCCAACAATTGAAGTGGCGTAGCAGTGAAAACAATCCTTATTTTGTTTTGCGCGAAAATCGACGCAGCTCCGATAATTTGAGATTGTTGGGGTATATCACGACCGATTACCAAGTCACTGAAAAACTTTCTTTGATGGGGCGTATCGGCCAGAACAGAAATTACGGAGATGCTAGCAATAGAAGTGCTTTCAGTACGGTTGGGACCAACAATCAATTTGGTGGATTTAGTACGAGCCAATCGAATAGACGAGAGCTGAATGCCGATTTTTTATTACGTTATCAAACGGATCTTGGTAAAGACCTGAATGCCATCATTTCCGCTGGTGGAAATCACCTGCGCTCAGACGGCTCTTCTATTAGTAGTAGTGTAGATCAGTTATTAGTACCAGATATTTATAACCTTGGAAACCGCCGTGTTTTCCCGAATACTGGTAATGGGATTTCAGAAAAACAATTGAACTCGCTATATGCTTTTACCAATCTAGCCTATAAGGACTTCCTATACTTGGATATTACGGCTCGTAATGATTGGTCTAGTGCATTACCTACCAATAATAACTCCTATTTCTATCCTTCTTTTACCTTGAGTGGATTGGTGCATGAAGTGGTGGATCTCCCCAAAGCCATTAGCTTTTGGAAGCTTCGAGCAGGACTGGCGAGGGTAGGAAGTGATACTGGCCCCTATAATCTACAAGACCAATATCGTTGGGGAACTGGAGAAAACGGGGTAGCGTCTATTATACAAAGTAATGTAAAATCTAATCCTAACTTAAAGCCTGAAATTACCAGTGCTTGGGAGGTAGGAACAGATATCCGCTTTTTCCAAAATCGCTGGATGTTAGATTTTACTTACTATAATTCGGTTACTTCCAATCAAATCCTTCGAGTTGAAGTTTCGCCGACAACGGGCTATGACTTCATTCTGAAAAATGCCGGACAAATCAGTAACAGAGGGGTAGAGGTGATGCTGAAAGGACGAGTGATTGAGCGTAAGAAATTTAGTTGGAATACAATGGTCAACTGGTCAATGGATCGTTCCTATGTAGATGAATACGATCCGGAAAACCCTGATGCCTTTCTATCTAGAAGTATTACCACTCATCTATTTGTAGAGGACAAGATTGGCCTGCGACGAGGGGCCATGTTTGGCAAAGGATATGAGCGTGCACCTACTGGTGAAATACTATACACCAAATCGGGCGACACGCAGCGTAGTGATAAGATCTTTTTGGGTAACTATAATCCAGATTGGATGGGGTCGATTTATAACGACTTCCAATTCGGCAATTTTGGCCTTTCCTTCCTAGTAGATGTACGTTATGGGGGCGTTTTTTACTCCTCGACTAATTACAACTTAAATATCAGAGGACTATCTGAAGCCACCTTATTGGGAGGAACAGATGCCAATGGAAATTTCACACCGAGAGAAAATATTTTGCCAGATGGCATGTACTTAGACAATGGAGTATACCGGCCTTTGACCAAAGAAGACCTAAAGGAGTCAGGATTGAGCTCTGGTGGTTTGACCGGGCAGCAATATTGGGAAAATATCATGGATGCCGAAATTCCAGAAGCGGTGATTTATGATGCAAGTTATTTGAAACTACGAGAGCTGAAGCTATTCTATACCTTCCCACAAAGTGTGATGGAGCGAGTAAATATAAGTAACGCAAGTATTGGATTGGTAGTGAGAAACCTAGCGGTTTGGACCGAAGTACCTAATGTGGATGCAGAGACCTTTAGTTCCTCGAATCAGGCTGGCGCGATACCCGGCTTGGACCGTGGCGGAACACCTTCGGTACGAAATATCGCTTTTAACTTGAATCTAAAATTTTAGTATCATAAAGATGAAGAATCAATTTGTAAGTACAGGTTTAAAGTGTATCACATTGATGCTACTACTTGGTGTTAGTGCTTGTGATACTTGGGATGAAGACATTAATGTCAACCCCAATACACCGAACGGTTTGTTGGATGATGATAATGATAATGACGTAGACCCCTCGGTATTTTTAGTACCGATGTTGTGGTCAACGGTTGATGGTTTTGATTATTTGGCCTGGAATGTTATACCGGCTGTTTGTGAATACCATGGTAAGACCAAAAGTTTGAGCCAGGGCAATCGCCATAAGTCGTGGCATGCTTTTGATGATTCGGGCTTTTGGGTGCCGATGTACAGTGCGATTCGCGTGGTGAAAAACCTCCGGACGGTAGCCATCAAGGCTGAGGATAGTCGCTATGAAGCCATTGCAGATATTTGGGAAAGTTATACCTTCTCTATGTTGACCAATCTTTATGGTGATGTCCCGTATTTCGATCCTATTTCAGATGATCCGCCTTTGCTTAGTCTCTACGATCGGCAATCGGATATTTATCCTGCCATTTTAGAAAAACTCAAAATGGCCGGTGAGGAACTGAATCGAACGGATGCTCCCATCAATGCTTCCAGCGATTTGATTTTTGGCGGAGATATGTTGAAATGGAAGAAGTTCTCCAATATGCTACGCATACGATTGGCCATGTACATGTCGGATGTCGCTACTGAGGAGGCCAAAGTAATATTGCAGGAGATATTGGCCGATCCCGAGGCTTATCCGATTATGCAGTCTAACGATGATAATGCTACGTTCAAGAATGATCCGATTGAAAGACCCTCTGTTCTTTTCAAACTCAGCAAAGGAAAGATAGAGGAGGCACCGTTTAGCAATGTGTTTATTGAGCGATTAATCTCCTTGCGCGACCCTCGCCTGCCCATCATGGCCAAACCAGTACGACAAGTGCATAGTAATCCCGATACCCATGTATTACCTAGTAACCCTGGAGCGGTGAAATATGCAGGCCAATTGTATGGCATTACGACGGATAATGCCCACGCATCGCAATGGAATGGTGGTTTCCCCTTTGCTTCAGCATTGGGTGATTTTTTCCGGAAAGAAGATGTTACTGGACAACCGCTGATTGAGTCGGCCTCCACGCCCACTTTGATTGCGCTTTATGCCGAGCAGGAATTCTTCTTGGCAGAAGCTATTGAGAGAGGGTTTGCGACAGGCGATGCTCAAATGCATTATGAAAATGGTATTCAGGCTTCCTTTGATTTCTATACGGCCGAGTTTGGTAGCGACGGATATGAAGGGGCCTATGGTAGTGAAGGAGTGGACAGCTTTGATGAATATATTAATCAAACTTCGGTTAGCTATAAGGGAGGAAGAGACAAACTGACGCTAATTGCAGAGCAGAAATGGTTGGCTTCTTTCTTTTTAGGCCTAGAACCTTACTTCGATCACCGCCGAACAATGCTTCCCGAATTACGTGCCTCTTCGGGTGCTGAAAACTTTGGCCCCAATGGTAGTGGAAGTAAGTTCCCTAGTCGGGCAGCCTACTCGGATGCTGAGTTGGCCAATAACCCCGCCAATGTAGAAAAAGCACGTGCTTCTGGCTATGATGTTCCGATCAAAAGTGATGAAAGTAGAAATGAGGCTAAGATGTGGATTTTGCAGAATAGCGATCTTCAAATGCCCATTTTTCAAGAACCTGTTTATAGTAGCGATTACCCAATTATTCAATCCATAGAAGGCTCCGGTACTGATTTCAAACAGTGGTACGATTTGCATTGGAAGACTATGTTTTGGTGGGAATAAGGAGAAGATATTGGTCGGGAATTCCCGACTATCAATACGCCTAAGTTTAAACTGGTTTTATGACAAGGAAACGGAGAGAAAATGGATTCATTTATTTCCGTCAAACCAACAAAGGCTGAAAGTTAATACCATAGAAATGAAAATAGATTCAAAAATAGCAAGATTAATTGGACTAGCCTTTCTGTTTTCGATTAACGCTTGTACAGAATTGGTAGAGGAAGGAATAGAGGTATCCTATGCGGATTCTAACGCTGTAGTAGCCGTAGAAGCGCTGGGGGGTGAAAATGCGGCAGCGGGTGAAACGGTTAGCTTTGCCATTACTGTATCGTCCGACTTTGATATAAAATCATGTATTGTGAAGGCGGCGGTCGAAGGAAGGAATGGTTCTGGGTTTAATGTCAGTGATACAGCCTTTGATGATCCTTTTGCAGATCATATTTTTGGAACGATTCGAGAGGGGATTCAATCCTTTAAGGTACGCTACGACTATATTATTCCTGATGCTATTAATAAGTCTCGCATTAGCTTCACCATTATTGATGAATCGGGACGGGCCAGCCAGGAAAAGACGGTGGAGGTGGTACCTGCCATTGCCAAATATGAAGATTTGGAACTCTACGCTAAAGATGGAACCTTTCATGATGCCTTGGCCACCATCGACGGAAATGTCTATTCCGATATCAAGACCAACTACAGTAAATTGTCTGAAGCCAATGTGGCTGTTCAAGAAAAGATTGATATTATTTTCTACTATGATAAGGAGGCCAGACGTTCAACATTAGCGGCGCCTGCCTCGGGGCGTGTGGACCTAGAGCTCAATATTGAAAACAATACCTTATTCAGGGTTTTGAATCCAACAGAAGCGGTCACGCTCGACAATATCACCCCGTCTTCCCTAGCTAAACTGGTCAGCGACGCTTCCATTTTGTCAGATGGTTCTTCCCAATTGACCAATATAAAAGTGGGCGATGTCATCGGGTTTGTAACAGACCTGAATGCCGTTCATTCCCTTAAATCAGGTATACTGATTGTGAAAGGTCTGCACCCGGCGAATGTAGCTAGGTATGCAGGCGTTTCCTATGTTTTGGAGTGTGAGGTAGCCGTACAAAAATAACAAGATTCTCTGGTGACAACAATGCTCAGAGAACCCATAATTAAAAGCGCAATGAGAGATAGCAGAAATAATTGGATCCGATGTACTGGGTTTGCCCTGTTCCTTCTTTTGGGTTGGAGCATGCCATTATCTAGCCAAAGTGACTACAAGATAGCAGAGCAAGATTCACTAGCTTTGGTGGCTTTTTATTGGGCGACAGATGGACCGAATTGGACCTCCAATCAAGAAGGCTTTGGTTTTGATGACTTGTCAACGGAATGGCAGGAAAAATATGACGGTCAATTTAATAATTGGTTTGATGGGCCGGTAAAGGATTGGTTTGGGGTAAAGGTGGAAAAAAGGCCTATTCCTAATTCTGTGGATTCTACCTACCGGGTCACTTGGTTATGGCCGGTAATTGGTCGTCGTACAGATGGGCAGAATGGCTTGGCGGGTTACGTGCCTCGAGAAATAGGATTATTGACCGCATTGGAAGAATTTAGGGTCAATGGAAATGATGGTTTCCGCTGGGAGCTCATTCCAGATGAAATCTATCACGCTTCGCTCGAACATTTTGATGTGGAAGCAGCCTGGTTTGGAGGAGGGATGTCCGACGCCTTGCGTAACTGTACTGGTATACGAAAACTAAATACGCGTTATACCTACTTCGATTTCATGCCTAATCTGGATTTTCTCGATGAAGCGGGCTTACGTAACCTGGATGGGACGCAGTGGTTTTACAATTCACGTCTATCCTATTTCTATATGGAAAGAATCATTGATCATTTCTATACGATCTCGCCTGTACCGCAAGAGTTTGGCTTTGAAGCGCGCGATATGTTTGATGTAGGAGATGAAATAGAAATTGTAGTACCAGTTGGAACTCCTGTTGAAATGGTCTGTAATGATGCAGGAAGTAGAGAAGAAGATATTACCTATCAATGGTACAAAGATGGCTTCAGCAAGTTCGGAAAGAAAAACAAGACGTATAACATTGCTAGTGTGAAAGAATCCGACTATGGCCATTATACAACTAGAATCACCAACGAATATGTAAAAGCATACGACCAAAATGGGAATTACGGAGAGGTTTTTACCAAAGGAATTCATCTGGTAGCTGAACCTACTGCACCAGTGATTGAAAGAGGCGTGAGTGCTAATAGTGGTCAGTATATCGACCTGTATTTTTCAAAACCGATGACGGGTTCTTCGGGCTATACGGATTTACAGGTGCAGGCTGGAGGAAACACCTTAATGGTAACTGAAGCTGAAGTCAGAGGAAGACTAGATAAGGAAGTTCGTATTTATTTGGATGCACCCATCTTAAAGGACGAAGAAGTGCTAATTTCTTTTGCTGCCGATCAAATTGCCGATCCAAATGGTGGCTCACTGGTGGCCTTTGACAACTTAGCGATTGAAAATCGTACGCGAGTAGCACCTAATCTGGTTAACGCGAAAACGACGCTTGACGGTACCGGGATTATTCTAGCGTTTGATCAATATATCGATCAGGCCAGCTTACCCTCCGCCTCATTTGTGGTGGAAGGAGAAAATACCTATGATATCGCTTCAATTACCTTGGCTACGGGTGCTGTTGATGCCCATATTTCAAAGCAGTTATTACTCACACTCGATACAGATATAACAGATAGTGCAGAAGTAATTACCGTTCAGTACCTGGATGGAGATGTAGCGGGTTTGTATGCTGGAAGCGTTGGACCAACAGCGGAAATTGCGGTGGAGAATCGAGTAACCGTTGATAAAACAGACATCAAATTCCGCTTTGAAGACGGAAGTGAACAACTCGAGAATGTTCTGCTGCAATCTTCTTGGAGGGTAGAACCCATTCAACTCTATGATGATGGTACTAATGGTGATGAGCAGGCCGATGACCATGTTTGGACCTACCAAGCCTTTTTGGTCGATGATAACTATACTTGGGATGTGATCAGTCGAAAGACCTTGAATACCATTGATACGATTGTAAGTGTTGATCCGAATACAGGTAACACGGTACTCACGCTAGTGCCAGGTACTACCAATCAAGATTCCCTTTTAAGTGATAAAATTATACTAGCCCTGTCCGTGCTGGATGATCAAGTGACTGGCGATTCCATCTATGGTATCCTGAATCGAGATGTAATTTTTAACGTGAAAGTCAATAGTGGTCCCACAGAGATTTATTTGATGGGTATTAACGAGGATTGGACGACAGGTGAACTGATCCCTGCTGTAGGGGGTAATGTTTACAGTTATACACTACCCAAGTTGACCGCCGGAGATGTGATTGAATACAATTACCGACAAGGAGAGGACTGGGAAAATCAGACTCCAGAGACAAGGGTCTACACGGTCAAAAATGGAGAGAATATTATCAATGATGAATTTGGCATTTTTACCAGTACTACCGGAGTAGATATTCCACCATTAAAAATCTTCCCGAACCCATCTACTAAAGGCATTTTTCAAATTGAACAAATAGAAGATCTAGCAGCTTTTACGATTTATAATACTAGCGGACAACTGATTCGACAAGTACCAGTGGTCAATGCTAACCGTATGACGATTGATTTATCCAGAGAAAATAAGGGCATGTACTTTTTAGTCGGTATTTCCAAAAAAGGAAATCAGTATGCCTATAGACTTCTCTTTCAATAATGCAGTAATATTAACCAACCAAAGATGATGAAAAGACTTTACTACCTATCTACTTGGTGCCTAAGCACCCTTTTATTCACGCTTAGCGCCTTTTCGGTCAATGCACAGACACTAGAGGCTGACTCTTTGGCTTTAGTCGATCTTTATAACGATTGCGGTGGGGCCGATTGTTCTGGGTTTGATACCTGGCTCAATGGTCCAATCAGTACTTGGGAAAAAGTAACGGTAGACGAAGCGATGCAACGGGTGACGAATGTCGAATTCAAGGAGATGCACTTGACGGGTGCGCTTCCTGAGAGCTTGGGCAATATCACCGAAATGAGTGGCAAAATCGAATTCCGAGATGATTCGTTGTTGACGGGCGCTCTACCTTCCTTTTTATGGAAATGGACAAAAATCGATCGGTTTCAGATCAAATTCAGTGGTTATACTTCTATTGAGACAGATGGCCTCGAGAATATGGTCAATTTGACCGAATTCAATACCGAAGGTTCTCCGATCGGGGGGATGATTCCTGGCGTGATTTTTACGCTTCCAAATATCGAGAAATTGTACTTCCATGATAGTGAGTTTGATCAATTACCAGCTGAAGTAACCCAGGCTACGGCTTTGACTCGCTTGTACTTGAATGGCGATAATTTTTCTGAGCTACCTGATATGTCGGGGATGACTTGGGGAAGTGGAGCCAAGGTTCGTTTTCAGGACAACCAATTGACTTTTGAAGATTTAGAACCCCTCGTTGGTTTCATTTCTGATGCCAATGTGGATGAATTCCGCTATTCTCCACAAGCCAATGTAGGGCAGGAAAATTATCAATATCCAGCTGTTGGAGCCCCAGTAAGTCTTGCGGCAAATGTAGGTGGAGCAAATAATGTTTATCAGTGGATTAAAGATGGAGAGGAAGAAGTGGGTACGGATGCGACTTATGAAATTGCCGCTTTTGATGCTAGTGTACATTCCGGTAAATATTTTGGCGTAGTTCAGAATACTACAGTTCCAGGTTTGGTGATCATGACAGAACCTACTCACTTGTTTGCTTCAGCCCTTAGCCAGGATTCTTTGGCATTGGTTGATCTCTACAACGATTGTGGTGGCGCCGATTGGTCTGGTTTTGGCACTTGGCTAAACGGCCCGATCAATACTTGGGAAAAAGTGACAGTAGATGAAGCTACTCAACGGGTAACAAATGTAGAATTCAAGGAGATGCACCTAACGGGCGCTCTTCCTGAAAGTCTAGGTAATATCACCAAAATGGGTGGTAAAATTGAGTTCCGAGATGATTCGCTATTAACTGGTGCTTTACCCGCTTTTTTATGGCGATGGACCGATGTTGAGCGTTTTCAGATCAAATTCAGTGGCTATACCTCCATCGAAACAGAAGGTCTGGAGAATATGATCAATTTGACGGAGTTTAATACCGAAGGTTCTCCGATTGCAGGAGAAATTCCTGGGGTTATTTTTACGCTTCCTGCCATTGAAAAACTTTATTTCCACGATAGTGAATTTGATCAATTACCAGCTGAAGTAACCCAGGCTACGGCTTTGACTCGCTTGTACTTGAATGGCGATAATTTTTCTGAGCTACCTGATATGTCGGGTATGACTTGGGGAAGTGGAGCCAAGGTTCGTTTTCACGACAACCAATTGACTTTTGAAGATTTAGAACCCCTCGTTGGTTTCCTTTCTGATGCCAATGTGGATGAGTTCCGCTATTCTCCACAAGCCAATGTAGGAGAAGAGACTTATCAATATCCTGCCATTGGAGATCCGGTTACTTTGGCTGCTAATGTAGGAGGTGCTGACAATATTTACCAGTGGATAAAAGGAACAGATGAAGAAGTAGGAACGGATGCAACTTATGAAATTGCCGCTTTTGATCCTAGTGTACATTCGGGCAAATACCTCGGTATAGTACAAAATACAACGGTTCCTGGCTTGGTAATTACGGTCGAACCTACTCATTTATTTGCCTCCGCTTTTAGCCAGGATTCTTTGGCGCTAGTTGATCTATACAATAATTGTGGAGGAGCAGATTGGTCTGGTTTTGCTACTTGGCTGAATGGCCCGCTCAATACTTGGGAGAGAGTAACCGTAGATAGTGCTACACAGCGTGTAACAAACGTTGAATTCAAGGATATGCACTTGACGGGCGCATTGCCTGAGACACTGGGTAATATCACCAAAATGAGTGGTAAGATTGAATTGAGAGATGATTCGCTATTGACTGGCGCTTTACCTGCCTTCTTATGGAGATGGACTGATATTGATCGTTTTCAGGTCAAATTCAGTGGTTATACTTCTATTGAGACGGAAGGATTGGAGAACATGGTCAATTTGACGGAGTTTAATACAGAGGGAAGTCCTATAGCGGGTACGATCCCTGGGGAGATATTTGCGCTTCCTCTCATAGAAAAGCTATATTTCCATGATAGTGAATTTGATGCCTTACCTGCTGAATTCTTACAGGTTTCTGGCCTAACACGTTTGTATTTAAATGGCGATAACTTTGCGTCTTTACCCGATATGACACAGGTTACTTGGGGTGATGGGGCTAAGATTCGTTTGCAGAATAATTTCCTGACTTTTGAAGACCTAGAAGGGAATGTTGCGGTAGACTCCGATCCTTTGGTGGATGAATTTAGTTATTCTCCACAAGCCAATGTAGGTATGCCAGTTACGATTGAACTAATGGCAGGCGATACTTTGCGTCTATCTATCGATGTAGGAGGTACTGCTAATAGTTACCAATGGATCATCGGAGAAGAAGATTTGATTGATGGTGCTACAGAAGCCATGTACCAAAAAGACGATGTTACTGCAGCTGATGCCGTAAAATACAGAGCCTTAATCCAAAATAGTCTGGTTCCTGGCTTAGATCTATTTAGTGAGTTTTTCTCTGTTACCGTTGATGGCGTTTCTGGTATCCAAGAGCAAGAATTCGAAGGTTTAAAAGTATTGGGTAACCCAGTAGGGCATTTGCTAAGAATTGAAGCAAATGAGAATATTGAAAGACTTAGTCTTTTTGATATGACCGGTAGATTGCTAGAAGAGCGAAGCATCAATAGCCAAAGCCTTAGCCTACCCGTAGATCACTTACAAGCTGGTGTTTATTTTGCTGTACTACGTTCAGGGAATAAATTCCATACCATTAAAGTATTGAAGAAATAATTTATTTTTCTATACCGGAAAGCTATTGAAGAGCCATGTCAAAAGACATGGCTCTCTTTGTTTATAATATAGGCGTGGATCATCATTTATACTCGACGCAAAGTGGTTGGGAAATCTCCAACCATTTTGGTCAGTATATGCTGTACCTGAAGAGCGTTTGGATTCCCAAACTTCTTCGGCGTCAGTATAGTTTTGTAAATTTCCAGTCACTAATAACCATCATGGATGAACTCCAAGTATGTTTTGCTGAACAATAGGCCGCTAGACAAAGGTAGCCGTCAGAAGCCTAGCCTATTGCTAGACCGGGACGACAGAGGAGAGATGGCTAGATGCCAATCAGAAGCCCCACTTGGGCAGTCTCGCTTCTCACTTCTGTCTTCTAAAGGTCTAGTCGTATGGCTGAACCTAATCATGTGGCTAGGAATGGCGCAACCTACCAATGGCCAGACGCCTACATTGTATATCGATTTTGATACAACAACTGAGATGGACCAAGAGAGGGGCATCAGCAAAGAGGAAGCAGTCTATGCTGTGGATCTCCTTCAACCAAAATATACGAGGGGGCTAAAAGGTAGGGCCCTTGATTTATCAGCTGATGCAAGCTTGAGAATGCCGATGAAAGTCGATAGCACGCTTGCTTTAAATTACGGTAAAAATGCCTCTTTTTCGATCCAGGTGTGGATTAGGACAAAACCCAATGCTGCGATGAGAACCCCAGTAATGGGCAACAAAAAGGCAGAAGCTTTGGCTGATCAAGGCTGGCAAATTTACACCCGAGAAAATGGAGCCTGGGCGCTGAACTTCAGTGATGGGAAAACAAGATTTGATTATAAACCCACCGCTCAACGCCAACGCATAAATGATGGAGAATGGCACCAGCTCCTATTTACTTTGGATCGGGAAAAGGAAGAAGTATGGATGTATCTGGATGGGAAAAACGTGGCTATTTACAACATCGCAGGATTGGCCGGAATGAACAACGCTTTTTCTACTGTAATCGGAGGCTCCGATGAAAAATGGGAGTACGGCTCAGCTGGGCAGTGGAATGCCTTTAACGGTTACCTGGATGAAGTGAAAATGTGGGACAGGCCGATTTCCCCTGAGCAAGTAGCTACGCTTTATCGCAGTTTTCAGTCCCTAAAGGAAGAACCAGCCTCTTTTGATGAAGGTCAGATACGCGTACTAGCTTGGAACATCTGGCATGGTGGGCATCGCTATGGTCAACAGGTGGGACTACAGCGGGTCATCGAAATCATCAAATCATCCAATGCGGATATCGTTGGCTTAATAGAGACCTATGGCTCCGGTGAGATCATTGCCGATTCTCTCGGCTATTATTTTTACTTGATTAGCTCCAACCTATCTATCATGAGTCGTTTCCCTATTCTGGAAACAGTAAAGGCATTTCGACCCTTCAATTTTGGTGGCGCCAAATTGGATCTGGGAGGGGACCAGGAGCTCTTATTTTTAGATACTTGGCTCCATTATTTACCCGATTACCTGAAAGAGGCGAGAGCGGGTAAAATGTCAGCGGAGGAATTAATTGCTGCAGAGGGAGAAACGCGGCATTCAGAAATCAAACAAATACTGTCTGAGATGGCGCCGCTTTTAGAGGAGGCAAGTACAAGACCCGTGATCATGTCAGGAGATTTTAATAGTGGTTCTCACTTGGATTGGACCCCGGCAACCAAAGAAGTACACGCCGGCCATGTCGTCGAATGGCCCGTCAGCAAAGCCATGACGGAGGCTGGGTTTAAAGATAGTTATCGAGAATTACACATCAATCCATTGCTCGATCTCGGCTTGACTTGGACGCCCAGGGCAGCTACTTCTTCTGATAAATATGGACTAAGAGACCGCATTGACTATATCTATTACCTGGGCGATCAATTGCGGCCCATTGAATCAAAAGTGCTGGATTATCATCCTATTATGTTCCCGTCTGATCATGCTGGGGTGTTGACGGTGTTTAAATGGCATTGATTGGGTAGTGAATAAAGACCATTTATTTTTTATGCCATAAAAAGGCCCTCGCATTAGGCGCATTTTTGTCTTTCCAACCATACGCTTAACCCGCTTTTAAATTAAAGCCCCAAAATGAGCGGTATGCCAATGATTCCTGTAAATTTGCTATCCTACCCCAATAGATACCCTTCTCTGAAAATTTTGGTGGTGAGCGTTGATCGAGAATTTAGCCCACGCTAAGTCCAAAAATTGTCAGAGAACTATAAAAGACACTTGATTAGAAAGTCTATTTTAACATTGATAAATTAATATTGATCAAAATGAATAAGCCATTTTGGGCATTTCTAGTAATGCTCACCCTAGGCCTAGGTGCCTGTGATACTGCTCCGAAAGATTCGGAGGAAACTAAAACTGAAACAGAGATGGAAAATACATCAACTACTGCCTTCGGGGGATTAGCGTTGTATACCCTTCGGGATACACTGGCGAACGAGCCCAAACAAATCCTGAAAGAAGTAGCAACCATCGGCTATAAGTATATTGAAGCAGCCGGCTACTCAGAAGGGAAATTCTATGGCATGGAGCCAGCTGAATTTAAAAGTTACCTGGATGAGGTGGGACTAGTGCCTATTAGCTCACACCAAGGAGCCGTCACACTAGAAAATGCCGATGAGCAAATCGCTGCCGTAAAAGCAGCAGGCTTTAAGTATTTCGTGGTCCCAATTCCGCCGATGGGACATTTTAAGGTCGATCCAGCTACTAACGCCTTAGGAATGAGTGAAGAAATAGAAGAGGTAATGGATATTATCAACACCATTGCGGAAAAATGTACGGCGGCCGGACTCGAATGCTTGTACCACAATCATGACTTCGAATTTATTGCCAATGCAGAAGGAATCGTGCCTTTGGATTATTTCCTAGAGAATTCAGACCCTAAACACCTGAATTTTCAGCTAGACCTGTACTGGGCCACCAAAGCCGGGGCCGATCCTATCGCTTACTTCAATAAAGCACCAGGACGTTTTAAATCTTGGCATGTAAAAGACATAGACGAGCAAGGGCGATTTGCGCCAGTAGGTACGGGTTCTATAGATTTTGCTAGAATTTTGGCACAAAAGGAGCAGTCTGGAATGGAATACTACTTCGTTGAGCAGGATAAAACATTTGACCAAACACCGATGGAAGCGATTGTGATTAGCCATGAAGCGATCGGTAAGATTGGGTTTAAATAATAACTGGAGACTGGATGGCAAGGCTAGTTGTAAGACTGCATTGCCATTCAGTACTATGATGTTGACCACAAGCTCATGCTTGTTGGTCGATCTAAGACGCGCCTGCCTTCAGGGGCTCCTGCCCGCAGTAAAAATAACTGCGGGCAGGAGCCTCACACACATCCACTTAACGCGTAGTAGTTGAGCATATGTTGGCGACAAGCTCTTGCTTGTTTGCCGACCTGGGTTGCGAGCTCCAGCTCGCCGTTATTTACCCGGCGAGCAAGAGCTCGCAACCAAAGAACGCATACTAGTGAAACTAGTAGCGAACATCCGATATTATATATCCAAAAATGGTGAAGTTAATGTGAGATAATCTGCCTAGTATCGACCAACCCACTTCTGAAGCCTTACCCAAGCTAACAAAGTATCAAATTGAATTATCACAAGACCATATTCTTACTTCTCACGATTTCACTGCTGTCTAATTGTCGGCCTACGCCCAATACGCTACAAAACACCCTCCAAGGACTTTGGTGTGATGAGCACAACTACTGCCATTTTTTTCTTGAAAAAGAATGCATGTTAAACCAGCCAGGGTTTGTACCATATACTTTATTGGATAGTTCTATACTAGTACAAAGGGAAGCAGTTAGGGACGAATATCGACTGAGCACTCCTCATCCAACTACCTTGCTCATCAAGGAGACAAAAGCCAAACGCTGGCAACGGTTATATCAACCTAAGAGAAGAAATACAATTGCTTTTACTACTATCGAATATACACAGTTGACATCCTTCGACAGCTTCGCGGCCTTTATTACAAATGAGGGGCAAGTCGATTTGACTATAACATTTCATCCCACAATAGAAGCAGGTCACTATCAAGGCCAGTTAAATGATAAGTATCGCTTGTTATTGCAGGAGCTATTAGCCAGTTTTGATCCCGTAGTAGAGCCCGTATTTAATCCCTATATCATCTCGGATATTCAAGAATGGGCAGCCATTTTGCATACTGAAACCGCTGGGTCATTTCAATTGTATCACAACTATCAGGGAATTGACCCGGTCCAACGAAGCCTGGCCAATTGCTTGGGGTTATTACCGACTTTGATTCCTTATCAAAAAGTAGATAAAAGCAGGAATGAGACACAAGCTATACAAGACTTTCGAAAAGACGAGGCGCATCGAAATCTACAGGACTTCCTATCCAATGAAAAAGAATAGGTACTTACTTTGCTTTCTTCTATTTAGCACGCTATGGCTCAATGGCCAAGATCGACGGTTTCATGCTGGACTGATAGTAGGGACAAATATTGCTGAACTGGAAGGCCAATCCTTGACCGACTACTTAAGTTGGAATACGGGTATTATCGTTGCAACTAGACTCAATTCACGAGCGGAATTGGGGCTTGAATTACTCTATAGTCAGAATGGAGAATACATACTGCCTGTCTTTTACCCCGCCTTATCCTACGGAAAAACGAGACTCAATCATATCGAAGTTCCCCTGCATTTCAACTACTTATCGCCAGATTATTACAGTGGAGTTATTCAGCAATGGAAACTGAATGTGGGTTTGGCCTACGCCAAGTTACTCAATCATTATGTGGAGGATGCAGAAGGAAATGAAGTAACTCAACAAGTTATTTATGATGAGGTAGCGACTTTCTTGCTTCAAGCGGGGTTGAACTACCGTGTATTTAGGCGAACAGAACTCAATCTTAAAGCCTCTTTACCTATTCGAAGACAGGGCCTCGATTGGACCTTAGCCCTAAGGTTAGTATATTGGGTGTGACCAAAGTGATTTGGGTATTGCCCCAACTACTTTGTGTCAAGTATATTACCCAAACGATACCCTCGATAAGATGAAAAATTGGTCTACTTATATTGAATGGAATCCGCAAGAAGTGGTTTATCCGGAAAGTGAGCAAGCGATTCAAGCCTGCGTACAAAGGGCGATACAAGACGGGAAAAAAATCAGGATAATTGGAGCGGGACACTCCTTTACGCCATTGAGTAAGACGGATGAGATATTGGTTAGCTTAGATCAGTACCAAGGTTTGGTGAAGGTGGATAAAGAGACGAAACAAGCGACGGTAAAAGCAGGGACTAAATTATTTACTTTAGGGGATTTATTGTTTGAGCAGGGGCTAGCGATGGAGAACCTGGGCGACATCGACCGTCAGTCTATTGCGGGAACGATTAGTACAGGTACGCATGGGACTGGACTAGATTTTGGCACCATTAGTACTCAGATCAGGGCGATTCGTTTTGTGAATGGGAAGGGAGAAATGGTGAGTTGTTCTGAGGATGAAAACCCAAGCCTTTTTAAGTCTGCACAAGTGTCTTTGGGGACGCTAGGGATCATTACGGAAATCACACTGCAATGTGTACCCGCCTACAAATTGGCACTACAGAATAGAAAAGAGCCGCTGGAAGCGGTATTATCTAGTTTCCGACAAAGATGTGAAGAGAATCGCAACTTTGAATTTTATTGGTTCCCTTATACCCAATCGACTTGGACAAAAAGCTCCAATATCGTGACCAATGAGGCCGATAAGAATTCCTTTTTCAATTACTTCACGGAATATGTGCTGGAAAATTATGCCTATAAAGTGCTCTGCGAAATCGCCCATGCTTTTCCTTCTCAAAATGAAAGAGTAGCGAAAATCTCGGCCGCTTCTATTGCCAATGTCAAGAAGGTATATCACAGCCATAAAGTCTATGCCACGCAACGACTTGTGAAGTTTAATGAAATGGAGTATAATATCCCAATAGATGCCCATGAAGAAGTGCTCAAAGAAGTGGTTCGATTGGTCAATTCAAAGCGTTTCAATATCCACTTTCCCATCGAGAATAGAGTGGTAAAGGGGGATGATATCCACATGAGTCCGGCTTACGGTAGAGACTCCGCTTATATCGCTTGTCATGCTTATAGTAAAAAAGATCCGCTACCCTTTTTCAAAGCCTTAGAGGAAATTTTTCGAGCCCACGGAGGCAGGCCGCATTGGGGGAAAATGAATACCCTTAAGACAGAAGATATTACGCAATTGTATCCCGAATTTGGGACCTTTCTGCAACATCGGGCTGAACAGGATCCCACCCAATTATTTCTCAATCCTTATTTGAAGACATTGCTGGGCTTGGCCTAGTATTGTCCAGGAAGTTATATACTATGCCAAAGGAAAACCTATCGCCCTATTTTAAGCGCTTAAATGCGAGTCTGAAAAATTACAAACAAGCCATTCCACGATTGTTAATTGATTTGGATGCGCTGGATCGAAATTTGGCAGTACTCCAAAGCATGCTGCAAGCAGCGGTCGGTTTCCGGATTGTCGTAAAATCATTGCCCTGCCCTGCCTTGCTGGACTACATCATGGCCAAAATGGATACCAAACGCTTAATGGTCTTTCATCAGCCTTTTTTGTCGACTATAGCCGCTAGTGCTGATGCAGAATATGATGTTTTATTAGGTAAACCTATGCCTATCCAAACGGCCAAGTATTTTTACCAAACGCTAAATACTAATAACACCACTTTTGATCCTTTTCGTCAAATTCAGTGGTTGATTGATACGCCTGCACGGCTTCAACAATACTTGCAACTAGCACAAGGGCTATCGCAAAAACTGCGAATCAATCTTGAAATAGATATTGGTTTACATCGTGGAGGTGTACCCGACCTCGATACCTTAAGGACGGCACTGCAACTAATAGAAGCCCATCCTGATTTCCTCGAATTTAGTGGGCTCATGGGCTACGATCCGCATGTAGTAAAATTGCCTAAAATCGTTCGTTCCCAGGAAAAAGCCTTTGAACTCGCTTGCGATAGCTATGACCAATGTAAAGCAGTCATCAAGGAAGAATTTCCGAATCTTTGGCACTCAGATTTGACTTTCAATGGCGCAGGAAGTCCCACCTTGCCCCTCCACCATTCCGCCCGCTCTCCCCTCAACGATATCTCGGCTGGCTCCTGTTTGGTGAAACCCACTACTTTCGATATTCCGACCCTAGTAGCCTATGAGCCGGCCTGCTATATCGCAACGCCCATACTGAAGAAACTTCAAGGCACCACTATTCCTGCCATTGAGCCACTAAAAGGAGCGCTCAACTGGATCAATGCCGCCCATCAGCAGTCTTATTTTATTTATGGTGGATATTGGAAAGCAGATTATTACTATCCCTCAGGTTTGCGAGAAAACAAACTCTTTGGCGTTTCCACCAATCAAAGTATGCTGAACGCACCCCTCGAGAGTGACTTGGCCGTAGATGACTTTGTTTTTCTTCGTCCTCAGCAAAGCGAATTTGTCTTTTTACAATTTGGCAATTTATTAGCTATTCGACATCAGGAAGTTGTTGAAGAATGGAAACTGATGGATGAAAATTAGAATCCAAGAAGCTGACTCCTAGCACCCCTCGCCGTTGGTGCCCGGTTTCCAACCGGCACCTGTCCCGTCCCTAGCTCCTATGGTCTCCACCCATTTACAAAATCCCACCCATACTCCCCCCATCGACCTTTATCGCCGCGCCATTTGTAGCCGCCGATAAAGGACTCGCCAAATAACAAACCGTATTCGCCACCTCCTCCACGCTAGCAAAACGCTGGAGCAATGAAGAAGTCCTAACTTCCGAGAAAAAATCCGCTTCTACGACTTCAGGCGTTTTATTTTCTTTTTGGGCTACATCGGCGATGAATTGCTCAGCCCCCTCCGATAGGGTGGAGCCAGGTATTACGGTATTCACGGTGACTGCCGTTCCTTTGGTTAATTGCGCCAGGCCTCTAGAAATGGACAAAAGAGCAGTTTTCGTCATACTATAGGCGATCAAATCAGATGGGACAAGCGTAGCACATTCACTGGATATGAATAATATTCTCCCCCATTTATTAGCTAACATTTTGGGGAGGTAATGCCTGGATAAACGCACCCCACTCATCACGTTTACCTCAAATTGTTGATACCATTCCGCATCCTCCATTTCAAAGAAAGAAGACGAAGTATAAATGCCAACATTGTTGATGAGTATATCTACTGTTGGCAACTTAGACCAGAGCGCTTGAATCTCAGCGGGCTGGGAAAGATCAGCCGCAAGGCCACTTGCCTGAGCACCCGGCACCGCTGCCCGAAGCTTAAGCAAGGCTTCTTCCACGCCTGCCTCCCGCCGTCCATTGATAATCACTATGGCTCCTTCCCGGAGTAGTACTTTGGCGATGGCAAAGCCTATCCCCGCCGTGGAACCCGAGATAAATGCTGTTTTCCCTTTAAGTTGTAAATCCATAATTATTCTACTACCATTTTCGTGAGCCTAATAATTTCTCGCCTAGCTCACTTAATTGAGCTTGTTCATATTTGGTCTGCTCCCAATTCCGTGGGTCCCCAGGAAAAGCGTAACCTTCGGGCGCAATTCTGTTTTTCCAAGAATTGATCCGCCAATCTCGCAAAGCTGCATTGTCTTCTTCCGCAGGCATCATAGATAGGTATTGAGCAATCCGGACTTTATCATTAGATCTATTGGCGCGGATGCCATGGGGTTGACAACTGTTGAAAATCAGCAGATCACCTGCTTCCATTTTTACTTTTACGATTTCATCCTCCAAGCCTGTTGTATCGGGTTGGAATCGATTGCGATCTTCTGGCTGCGTAAGTTTCCAGGTGTCATAGGTCCTGAATAATTCAGGAATACATTGGAATCCACCCATGTTTTCATCCGTTTGATCAGATAAAGCCAGGACACCTTGCACATTTTGTGGCTTGGTCTCTGGATCATAATCCCAGTGGATAAAGCCTTTGTATTCGTGGCCGGGTCTCATTGGGAAGTTCAAGTTGGCGCGGTCGATGGTAACCCAGAGTTTTTCGGTACCCCAAATGTCAACGAATATATCATAAACCCTTTGCATTTGGCGATTATTCCATAGGTGCTGATTGTTATAGACTTCTACCATTCCTGTACCTGCCAATTCTTTCATTTTCATCTCAGCACGCGGGGCGGTATACCAGCTATTGGGATCATTTGCATCTTTTTCTTCAAACTCCCACAAGAAATCTGCCGTAGCCAATGCTTGTTCTCTAGGCACGGCATTTTTTATAACAATATATCCATTGTGGCGCCAAAAGGTCCACTGTTCCTCTGTAAGTACGCGCAGTGGCTGTCCATTAGAGCGATCATTCAATTTGATCTTGCTACTAGTGGCGGTGGAAGGATTGCCAGGAATATCTTTATGCGCATTATTGGGGATCATTGTGGTGGCCATCGTCGGTTGGGTCTTTTTCATGGTATAAGATTTTAGTAGTGCTCTGATGATCTTTATTTGATAAGATAGTACAAATATACTAGCTAGTGTTGTTGCTTTGCCAACCCTATATTGCTCATTTTTTGAATTATATTGATATATTGCTGATGTGCGAACAGAATTAGAATTAATACGGCCCGATGCGAATAGCTCATTTAGGTTATTACACAACCCCAGGTTGAATCACTTGTTCTATTGGCATTTTCATCCAGCGTACGAATTAGTATACATCGACGGGGCGAGTGGTACGCGACATGTAGGGGACCATACTTCTCGTTATGAGGAAAGTGACTTGGTCTTGATAGGCTCTAACATTCCCCATCTCAACTTTGACTACGGCGTCCAAACCGATTATGAAAAGGTAGTCTTGCAAATGCAACCGTCTTTTACGCAGCACATTTTTAGTGCGGTGCCTGAGCTGAAGGGTATTTCTCAACTATTTGAAAAAGCACAGTACGGTATTGCCTTCACAGGAGTGACCAAGCAAGAAGTGGGGGAGCGACTCAAACAGTTTCATCTTTTGAATCCCTTTCAACAATTCTTGGAAGCGATCGCCCTATTTCAGTTATTGGCAGAAAGTAGTGATACTGTTTTATTGCATGATGCGCCTTACGTCAACCAGTACAATGAAAAAGAGCAGGAGCGCCTCAGGGGAATTTATGCCTTTATCGACCAACATTATCAACGTAAAATAGGAGTGGAGGAAGTCGCTGCCCGCTGTAATTTGAGTAAAGCTGCTTTTTGTCGGTATTTCAAAAAGACAACGGCTAATACCTTCGTTGGTTTTCTGAATCAATATCGGATTAGCCAAGCGAAGAGACTCCTGCTGTCGGGTAAAAATGTCAGCGAAACTTGTTATGCTTGTGGTTTCGAAAGGCTATCTTACTTTAATCGAACCTTCAAAAAAATAACGAAAGAAAATCCCTTGGCTTTTAAGCAAAGACACCTGCAAAAATCGTTTAAGAAAAAACAATAAGGCTGTAATTGGAAAGATAGTTTGGGAACTAAACGAAGTGCGATGGAGTTGATGGTGAAAAATCAAGCGTTTATATAAGATGAAGCTCAAGACCATTCTCTACCCAAATTACGAAAGAAACGTACCGCAAGCTGGTCAGCATATCCTCGCTCAACAAACCACGGATACTGTTTTCGTCTATCAAGCTTTCAACCCCCGCATTACTTCCTACGCCGTCAAACACCAGCAATTTGGTGGGGAGCATTACAGTTTTAATCGGATGACCTGGATCAAGCCTAATTTCCTATGGATGATGTATCGTTGCGGCTGGGCTAGAAAAGAGAACCAGAAAAGGGTATTAGCCATCGAGATATTAAAGACCCATTTTGATGAAATTTTAGGGGAAGCCGTTCATTCTTCTTTCAAACCCGAAGTGTACGAAAGCCGGGAAGATTGGCAAGCTGCCATTAAGCAATCCAAGGTAAGACTTCAATGGGATCCTGATCACAATCCATATGGTGCTAAGTTGGAGCGACGTGCGATCCAGCTGGGAATGAGAGGCGGAATTCAACGACAATTTGCTACGGAATGGGTCATCTCAATTGAAGATATTACTGACTTTGTACTTGAACAAGGGCAAGCTGTGGAAGCTAAGCAACTAGATCGCCTGCTGGTGATGGAGGAAGAGATATACCTGCCTGGGTTCATTGAAACAAAAAAGCATCTACAATTAACATCTTGAATCACGTCACCAATGATCAAAGCATGAATAAAGTAACAAAAGACGAACTCAAGTCAGAATGGGAAGCCCTGGCCCCTGGCTGGATTGAACGCACTCGCCATCAGGGAGACGCCCATAGAGCGGGCTTGTTAGATGATTATATGTTGGCAGCTTGTGGGGAGGTAGACGGCTTGCGCGTGCTGGATAGTGGCTGTGGTGAAGGGCGGTTTTGCCGGTTGTTAGCTGAGCGGGGAGCAGCGGAGGTGGTAGGGATAGACTTATGTCAGCCCTTGATAGATGCCGCTCGAGCATTGCCGATGGATCGCCTTAGTTATAGGGTAGGGGATGCAGAAGATTTGAGTGATTTCCAATCGGAAAGTTTAGACCTAGCGGTATCTTATTTGAACCAATGTGATCTCCCAAAATTTGAGCGCAATAATGAAGCGGTACATCGCATCCTGAAAAAGGGAGGTCGATTTATTGTGGCCAATCTACATCCCATGCGCTCGGCAGTCGGTGGCTGGAAGAAAGACGCACAAGGACGAAAAGAACACGCTATCGTAGATCACTATTTTGAAGAAGGGCAGCGGAGTTGGAAAATGTTGAATGTTGATTTTACTAATTTTCATCGCACTTTAGCCACCTACATGAATGCGTTTTTACAGGCTGGCTTCTCTTTAGAGAAATTAGTAGAACCTCGTCCGACGGCAGCGCAGATGAAGCAATATCCAGACATCGAGGACGAAGATCGAGTACCTAATTTCATTATTTATATCCTCAGAAAATGAAAGGGATAGCTTGAACGAATTATCATTATACGTGTTTAAAGCCTATTACTCATCCTTAAAAAGGCTCCCCTTTGAAAACGATAGAGACAGAACTGAGCGGTATCTTAGAAGAAGAAGAAAAGGAATACTTCGGTGGCACCTATTCTTTTTTGGAGAGGATCAAACTGAGGGGAATCGGCTCTCCAAAGATTATCTATCATGCTGGTATTCCAGCCTTTGATGTCTTGAATGAATATGTGGAAAATGAAAGTAGTTTTGTCAGTTTTGAGGTGATGAAAAACGGCCTCATTCTCCGCCTGAACCGAACCCAACGATTGAGGTGCGTAGGGACTCGGCTGACAGACCTCGCAGCTATTAAGCTGATTGGCTACAAAATAGAATTCAAGCGTAGAGGATGGAATGACCTTCCAAATCGAATCGTCCATATGGGCATCTTAGAAATAGAGGAGCTAGATGGCAGTCATTGCACCTTTCGTATATTCACCCAGAACTTTGATGATTTATTACGGTTTTTCAAAAAAACGCCCTTTAGAGGTAAATTCTCTTATCATATTAGTGATAACCCTACTAAAGAAGACCAGAAGGAATTGGCTGCCTTTGTAGCAGAATTGGGGCAATGATAGTTAGCCTAGATAGGGGCTTAAATAGCCATGGGTTGTCGAATTAGTAACCCCGCAACTCGCAACCCGAGAACAAACCATAACTCGCCAATTACTCATTTAGGTGTTAAGATTACAGCTCAGGGAACTAATTGTTGTTAAAGCGTATTCTATATGTTGAACCCTCAACTCCTAGACCCATGAGTGAATTTGGAAAAACACCGCGAGAGCCTTATTGGAAACAACTTTTCAAGGCTTTTTTGAGCTTATTCCGTGACACAAACCGTGGTAGCTTTGGTGGGCATTATGATCGAATACAGCAGCAAAGGCGAGATACTGAATGGGACAAATAATACCGACTGCTAATTTAGCTGGGTGAACGCTAGTCAGAATTATTATCTTCCTGCCATAAAAAAAAGTTATGGATAAGGACAAGCTAGATAAACTAAAAATAGACCTTTCGCTAAAAGCAAAGAATGGGATAGATTTCATTGTAGCAGCCAGCGTAGTGTGGTTGCTGATTGGGCTCATTTGGACCTTATCGTATTCTTCTTATAACAAGAGTGTTTTTACCTTCATGATAAGTGGCATCCTTCTACCGCTAGCCCTTCTACTCTCAAAAGTATTCAAGACGGAATGGAAAAACCCTACTAATCCGATCGCTCCTTTAGGCTTATGGTTGAACTTCGCCCAACTGTTTTACTTCCCGTTTTTAATATTTATACTGCTCAAAATGCCTGACTATTTTATCATGACTTATGCCATTATTACCGGAGCACATTTATTCCCTTATGCCTGGTTTTATGATGAAATTGCCTATGGTATTGCAGCAGGAGGTATCGCCATAGGAGCACTACTACTAGCACTGCAACTATCTGCAGCCAATATGTATATTTTGCCTGTTGTGGTGAGTGGTAGTTTAATGGTATTGGCTATCACATTATACTTATCCTTTAGAAAAAAAGCGGCTGCCTTCTCCTCCCTTACTGAATGAGATCAATGGCTTCATCTTTATCTACCATCTTCAATAGATCCACTTCTCCCAGCCCTTCAAAAATAAACTGGACACCACCAATTTCTCCAATGCCATCCGGCAACTCATGGGCGAAAACAGGTTCATCATTGATAGAGACGAAGAGCTGGTTGTACCGGTTCTTGACCTTGAAATTTGTCCATTCATTGGGCTGAACACCAAAGGCAGATAAATCGTGATCCTTCCCTGAAATCATATCCATACTCAAAAAGAACATCAAGTCTCCCACACATCCGGGGGCACTCAACTGAAAGCGTAGCACCTCTTTCGCTCCAGTGATCACTATCCACATGTTTTGGCAGATACTTTTTTCTGTTGGCTGAACCAGACGGAAGGTCGTTTCTATATCAAAATGATCCCCATTAATCGAAGGTTCAGGTAATAGATTAGATAGCCATAAGTGGGTTGGGCTATGGCGGTTCATCTCAGTTAAAACATCGCTATGAATATGAATACTCGTATCCTGTATTAATTGATGGGGCTTTACATAAATGAGTTGTGGCACATTGCCCCCGACGAAAGACCGCCATCCATCGGTAGGAATATACAGGTCCTTTTCCTGGATTACTTCATTATTGATAATCAGCTTCGTGGCATAATAGCCTGGATAATAATAGGTCGTAGTGGCTAAGCCTTTTGCTTTATCTAGCTTAATGCGTTTGCCCTGGTCCCATGATTGCTGGATGGCTATGCTATCATAAGGGACATCACCGATATCATACCTGAAAATGACGGTATTGGGGTACCCTACGGTTACTTTTTCGAAATCGAAAGTGATGTTCTCTTTCTCCGTCTCTGATAACGGAGGGCGGGGCTCTTTTGTTACCGTACTACCCTGGAGTAAAAGCGTGCTGATAGTACCGATGATGACGACTAAGAGACCAAACATTCCCCACATTGAAACTGGCGTATTGGTCTTCTTTGTAGAAAGAATAGGCGTTTCGACAGCGGTTTGTTTCGAAAAGGAACGCCAATCTTCGAAGCCAGCAAATTCGGCTAAGATATCAAGGGTAGGAATGCTCGGATTGGCGATTAACTTAGCGCGACCCCAGAGCCGTTTAAGCGTAGTAACGCTGATTTGCTTCTCCGTTTCGGTGAAAATACGTTCGCTAAGCGTTTCAAAATCCTTGTTGGTCCAGCTGTCGCCTTTGCCCCATTCCAATTGGGTTTCGATTAGGGTGGTGAGCTGCTGGAGCTTAGTAAATGCTTGTTTTTTCATAAGTGATTCATTTTAAGCCTATTATTTGTGTTGAATAGGATTAAACAAGATTGAACAAATGAAATATTGATTTTGCTAAGCTATTGATCTAGGTTTATAGAAAAAATAAACCATGATGAAGAAAAGTGTATTCTTATTCCTCTCTACATTAATTGTAAGTATAAGTCTAATTGGACAAAATCGACAGATAAATAATACGGAAGTTATAAAAATTCCGATGAAAGCATCGCAATGGGAATTTGCAGCCGGTAAAGTGGAATTCATTACACACAAAGGAGTGCCCGCTATGAAAATGCTAGAAAATAGTGGATATACGCTGCCGAAAGATGTAATGTTTGAAAATGGGACGATCGAATTTGACCTTGAATTGATAGACGGCCCTTTTGTAGGTTTCAGCTTTAGACGAGAAAGCGCAGATGAATCCGAGTATTTCTACCTGCGACCTTACCGGGCGGGCAACCCAATGGGCGAAGATGCTGCGCAGTATGCACCTATCATCAAGGGGGTAAACTTGTGGGACATGTTGTATAAATATCAGGGCCCCGCCGATATTAAAAAGACGGGATGGAATCATATAAAACTAGTAGTGTCAGGCCAAAAACTACTCGTTTATGTCAACAACTTAGATCGCCCCACCCTGGCCATCCCCCAAATGCTGGGTAATGTCAAGAAAGGCGGCTTCAGTTTTAATGGCAATATTATTGTCGCCAACTTAACAATCAAGCCGAATCAAGTGGAAGGACTTTCGGCCCTCCCAGATCCAGACCCGACCCGGCACGACTTACGGTATTTACGAAAATGGCAAGTAACGAAGCCTGTGATGTTCCCTTATGGAAAAGATATCGTCAACGAGGACTTACCCAATGATTCTACTACTATTTGGGCACCTATCACCGCTGAACGGCTGGGCCTCGTCAATTTGACACGCGTATACGGCAAAGCAGAGAATAACAAAAGAAGGTTAGTCTGGTTGAAAACGACTATAACCGCCGAAGAAGACCAGCGCGTACGTCTTGACTTTGGTTTTAGCGATGAGGTATGGGTGGTTATCAATAAGGGACTGCTACATGTTGACAAAAACTACTACAATAGCCCAATTATGAAAGCGCCGAAAGGTCGCTGCTCAGTGGAAAATACCTCTTTCGAATTACCCTTACGTAAAGGTGAAAACGAATTGCTAATCGGAGTAGGGAATTCGTTCTTTGGTTGGGGTATTATTGCCCGCTTGGCCAATATCTGTCTCTTATACACATCTGACGCTGCCGACGAAGAGGATAGTGTA
>OJCB01000176.1_pt1 | contig 27393 bp, 25 predicted proteins | sample 1591501 | NCBI WGS metagenome assembly OJCB01 (sample SAMN05416813, study PRJEB24817) | seawater metagenome | isolation source: Sea water | place: Canada:Atlantic | collected 2013-07 | reverse complement strand
AGATCAGCCTCGGTCTCGTGGGCTCGGAGATGTGTATAAGAGACAGCCATGTTGTCTCATTGGATTCGCCAACATCACTTCGATGAAGAAAACGTCCGGCCGCTGTCGGGATCACAGTCAGCGAAACCACCATACTCAGTCCCACCGCCGCCATGATCGCCAAAGCAATATCCCGGAAAAGCTGGCCTGCCGTTTCCTGAATCAGGAGAATAGGAAAAAACACGACCAATGTCGTCAAAGTGGAAGCGACCACTGCGCCGGCAACTTCTTGAGTTCCTTCAAGTGCCGCCTGAGGAGCACGCTTCCCCATTTCCAGATGACGGTAAATATTTTCGATCACCACAATCGCATTATCGACCACCATCCCGACGGCAAAGGCGAGGCCAGCCAGGGAGATAATATTGATGGATCGTCCAAGGGCAACGAGGACGACAAAAGAAGCGATCACGGATACGGGAATCGCAATCGCGATAATCCCAACACTACGAAAAGAGCGCAGAAAGAATAACAATGTCAGCGTCGCCAGAATCCCTCCGAGGAAAAGATTGGATTGAACCAGTCCGATTGCATCCCGGACGTAGGTCGTTGAATCATAGGTGACGACCAGTTCCAGTTTGCCATTTAGACCCAGCTCCTTCGATTTTCGTTCGAGCAAACCGTCGGGTGCGTTCAGCTCATCCACCTCCGCTTTCAATGCGCCCATCGTTTCGAGAAGGTTTGCTCCCCGTTCCAGGGTGAAGTTGAAGAAGGGCATTTGGACCCCCCGCGCCCGGGCCCAACTCGATGGTTCTTTGTAGGCCTCCTTGATCTCAGCAATATCAGAAAGATAGATCGGGCCTCCTTCATTGTAGGAAATGACCATTTCACCCACCTCGTTCGGAGACTGGAAGCGCCCCGTGCTGCGAACCCGAATATCCCGTTTCCCCTCTTCGATTTTTCCGGCAGACACATCCACATTCGCTGCTGCAATGGCGGACTGGAGTTGCGAATAGGTAATCTTCCGACTCGCCATCGCAACCGGGTCCACAATGATGTGCAACTCCGATTGCACCGCTCCGCGGATGCCGACTTTAGAAACTCCCGGAACCCGGTCGAACTGCGGTTGCATCCGTCTCTCCATGAAATCATAGAGCAAGACCGGATCAAACTCAGGATCAGTCGAAGCTAAACCGATCCAGGAAATGTAATCGACCGACTCAGGATCAACCGGCTCGACCACAGGCTGCAACACACCCGGAGGATAACCCGGCACCTCATCCAGTTTTTGGAGAACTTCGAACAGCGCAGCCTCGATATCTGTTCCGGTTTCAAATTCGAGACGGATCGTTCCCTGCCCGGCCGCACTTGTAGAAGTCATCGACTTCAGTCCTGTCACCTCTCCGAGAACTTTCTCCTGTTCCTCGACAATATCACTCTCGATCTCCTCAGCAGCCGCACTCTCCCAGTTGGTTAAAACGGATACCACCACCGACTCCACTTCAGGCGTCATTTGAATCGGAACACGCGAAACCGCAAGCACTCCTGCAAAAACGCTCAGGAGAACTCCTACCGCTACGGTAATCGGTTGTGATACAGCCTTTTCGATCATGACCTGATCCTTCCTGCTTTCCCTCTACGGTTTTGGCGGCATTTCTACGCCCACTCCTTTTCCGTCCATATCCTCCTGTTTCGTCACCATCAAAGGAGTGCCCGGAAACAATCGCTCGTTGCCTTCGACGACAATAAGGTCCCCGGTTTTTAGAGCTTCAGCTTCAACAAACACTTTCGAGTCACGACGAAATTTCACGACAACCGCAATCTTTTCGGAAAGAGGCAACGCACCGTCTTTCTGCATCCCCACCCGATAAACATGCGCGCCGCTGAAAGATTCAACAACGGCGTTGACCGGGACCACCTTGAGCGAAGCAGGCTCACTGACCGGCAGTTCCGCATGCACCGACTGTCCCGGAACCAGAGAGCCATTCTCATCATCGAGATCGATGACCACTGGAAACAGACGGGTCCGGATATCAATGTCGGCAATCTGACGAATTCCTTTTACCTTTGAGGAAACTCCGGATCCGTCGGCTGTGACGAACCATTCCTCTTCGGCCGATTGAACCAATCCGATAAAACGTTCGGGGACATTCATCCATGCTTCAATCGTACCGGTCGAAACCAAAGTCACGACACTGCCACCGGCCGGCAACCATTCGCCCGGATCAACATGGCGGATCACGACTTTTCCATCGAAAGGGGATGAGACCTGCAAATCTTCGAGTCGCACTTCCATCAGTGCGACCATGCTTTCCATGGCTTCGAACTCATCTTCGGCGGCGTCTTTCTTCGCGTCTGCCACAGAAGCCGCACGTTGCGAGTCGAGAAACTCCCTTTCGGAGACCGCCCGATCATTGAAAAGCCGACTCTTCATTTTTAAATCCGATGCGCCGCGTTTTGCTTCCGCTTCCATCTGAGTCACCATCGCTTTAGCCCCGGTCAGGCGTGATTTCGATTCCGCGAGCTCGGCATTCATTCGCCGTGCGTCCAAAGTCACCAATGGATCTCCTTTTTTCACCACGGCTCCTTCATCAACATGGACAGTTACGACTGCACCGGCTTCGCGGGCCGCAACCTCAGCCCGCTCCTTTGCCCGAAGCGTCCCCGTCACTCTTCTTCTTTCCTGAACAGTTTCCTCTTCCACTGGAGACGTAATCACCGTCGCCGGTGGAGGCCCGCTCGGAGCAGCCGCGGTACCTGCGCCTCCCGCCCCCGCCACCGGTGCCGACTGCATCGCCTGGATTCCAAACCACAAAGCAACAGCAAGGATCGCAGCCAGAATCAGCCAGCGAAATGCAGCCACTCCTTTGCGATTCTTTTTCCGAAAGGTGTTTCCCTTTCCTTTTGTCTCATCTTCCAATCCCACGCCGGACAGTAAACGCCCCTTCCGACACCTTGCGACCGAAATTTTTCCTGTCGAATTGTCAGGATTACGTTACTGGTTCTCACTATGGAGATTCCGGTAAATAAAAATGTTCTCGGTGGCACCTTGATTCCCTGCAGCATTGAACCTCTTACCGGGTTTTACCGAAACGGGCAGTGCAATGTCGGCCCCGAAGACCACGGTTGCCATGCCGTATGCTGCAGTTTGACTGAAGAGTTTCTGGAATTCAGCAAAGAATCCGGCAACGATCTCAGCACTCCAATGCCCATGTATGGATTTCCAGGTTTAAAACCCGGCGACCAATGGTGCGTCTGCGCGGGGCGCTGGAAAGAGGCACTCGACGCCGGAGCCGCCTGCCCGATTGTGCTCGAGGCGACGTCGGAAGCAGCTCTTCAATATGTCTCACGCAGCATTCTCGAAGAGTATGCCGTCTTCGAGGAGGAAGAGGATTAGAATATCGGATCCCCCAGCATGTTACCGGGCGGGTTGTAGCAACAGACAACCACGATCATGGTGAATCCGTTCTGCTGAAAGGTAGCTGTTCCCGCCCCAATCTCGGTAGAACCTTTCCAGACCATCTGGGTGTAGTGCCCTACCCCGCGATTGAACAAGTTACTGGTCATAACCCGGGCGTTGTTCGGCATCAGTTTTTTTTCTGAGTACCAATCCACGGCACCGTCTTTCGAAGTGTATTTTGCGCCCCCTCCCGTTGCCCCTTTCTGAGCGAGATTTTCGCCATAGGGGTTTTGCCCTTGAGGCAAATGGGCGAAGCGCTTTGTACGGGCAATGGTTTCCGCCCGTGATTGGGCATACTTGGCAATTTTGTTCGACCATTTCACAGGACCGTTCCCAACTTCCCGCCGTTTCTGATTATGGTAGTTCACTACGGCTTGAGCTTCGGCAGCAGTGACTTTTGATCCCGTCTTTCCTGCAACTCCAGCCGGCACCGTCGGCACCTTTGGCTGAGGCTTATTCGGTTGGGTTGGTTGAGGCTTGCTTGGCTGGTTCCCCCCCTTGGGGCGACCCATTATCGCATTGACCTGAGCCTGCTTTACGATAATCGAAAGATTCTGACCATTCTCAGCTGTGATGGAAGTCACCAGTTTGTCGTTCAACATAAATGACCAGATTTGTCCCCTCTGCGATTTTACTGTCTCAGTTCCACCCGGAGGCAGAATTCCCGCTTTATTTCGAAAGCCCGGGTTTCCTCCGGCACTGTTCCCCCGGCCCAGAGTGCTTCCCCGCAACACCGTCAGCGGAGAAGAAGATCGATTCGTCATTTGAATTGTGACGTTCTGGCCTTTCGGCTTTGCCTTCCCTCCACCCTGTGCCTGAACTTCAGGCAGATGAAAAAGCGAGAGAAGACTCAGCAAGAATACAATGAGAACGAATGGCGTGATCGAATCAATTTTCATAGCAGCGGAACTTTCAATACCTAAACATTGAATGAAACAGGAAGCTCTACTTTATCTTCGCCCAGCCCATTTGAGTAAAGACAATTCCGGAAGCAGAGAATCCATCGACCCGCTGAACGCGAAGCAAAAACAGCTCAAACGGGAAATCCCCGGCACTACTCAATATACTTTTTCACTGGATGATCTTCCCATACTGGAAGGTCCTTGAGAGCGCGGTCCACATCACTCGTCATGGGTAGATTCCAGGCCTTCCAGAACGGGGCAAGATTTTTGCCACAATGTTTCGAAAGTCGAATCACCCATTGATCGTTGATCTCCTGTTGGCCACTCGGCCACTCATCTTTGGGCAGATTGTTGTACTCGACAAAGGTATTCGTGAAAGGCTCCCAACCGAACTCCTCCTGAATCTGGAGGTAGGCTTCCAGGGCGACCCAAGTGCTCCATTCGGAGGTGAAATTTCGACCTCCATCGAAGTAGGCATTCATCCGCTGTTTGCGGTCGAGCGGACGAATCGCGCGATGGGTATTGTCCCGATTCTTCCCAATGAATTCTTCGTAAACGTATACCGACCAGAGGTTGCAGGTGGTCTCCCCTGTCCCGGGAAGACCCCACAAATTGTGCTGATGATTGTGGCCATACTCGTGGAAAAACCCCCAGTTGCCCTCTTTCTTTAAAGTCTTCGCATCCACTGCCATTTCCGACGATCCACCGATATGTGCCGCCACTGGATAACTGCTGTGCATGGAGCCTGCAGCGGTGAGCCGGTCGAAAACGATCCGCTCTGCGCGATAATCATTTCGATCAACTCCAACAAGAACAGCAGCCGAGTCAATAATCCCATTCCAAACATCCATCAGCTCATCTGGATTGTTGAGATTTCGAATATGGTCACTGGGTATGGCGATGATCATTCGCTCACTTGCGATCTCGGCCCAGGGCGCAGGATACTTCCGAATCGTCGACTTCCACTCATTCACATCCGTTTTCCCGTGAACATACAGTGGCGCATCGATTCCCCCTTCGATCGTTACTTCAATTTCCTCGTAGTCCGCCTCTTTTGGAACTCGAATAGTAATGAGACCGCCGAGAGCATTGGAAACAGAAGTCTCGCGCGATTCAATTTTTTCAGCCCGCAATAGTTTCGGATATCGCGTCCACTTGTCGCGATTTTTGAGACCGCCGTTATAGGACCCGATCACGACCTCAAACCCTTCGCCGGCAAGTCGGGCCGGAACAGTGACTTTGATAATTTCTCCCGGTGCCGCGTAAACACCCGTCGGCCGCATTTCTTTGGCGGCCCAACCTCCGGCAAGCCTTCCCTGCAACCAGCCTTTGTAGACACCATTGATTTTCAATTGATGAGTCTTCCTTTCCGCATCAGCAGGAACTTCACCCGGATAGTTTTCTGCCGCGGGAATCGGATACATCAATCCAGCGGGCAGAGTCAGATTGAAATGAGTTTCCAAATCGACGATCGCGTCCACCAGAGGGTCCGCACCGGGAACAATCGGCTCTTCCTTTGTCGGTATGACAGCGCCAACGGATTCGTTTAATTGTTTCAATGCAGGGAGGAAAGAATCGAGATCCTTGTCTGCCAGGTCTTTCGCTTTTTCCAGATCACGGATCAAGGTGGCTTTTTCGGCGGAAGCTAACTTGCTTCCTTTCTCAGCCAGTTTTCGTGCAGCCTCGGTGGCCGAATTGCTCTTCGCTCCCGAAGGCATTCCGATTTTACCCTTTGGGGCGTTCGGTTCAACAGACTTGGGTAGCAATCCGGAAACTGCCAGAGGAATGCTTTTGTCAGCATACCCATCCGCCAAAAACTGAACACCCGATCCGGCCATCATTATATTTCCGGGGAGCTGGCTGAATTCGGAATACTTTTTCTTAAAGGCCCAGGGGGTTGAGGCGACGAGGAGACCTCCACCTTTCTCGGTTACGAATGCACGAATTGCTTTCACCTCGGCATCCGTCAAGTCGGCCTGGTGACCAATGACACAATACGATTTCACCATGGAGCTTTTGAGATCCGAAGGTGCAACGACTTTGCTTTCCAAGCCTGCCGTTTTTAACACTTCTTCCAGACTGGCGAGAGCAGGATGCAATCCGACTAAGGGCTTGGAGCTTTTGGCACTCCACCGAAGACAGTTCGCTACAAGATCGGTCGCGGATTTCTGCTCCAGAACTGCTCCGGGCTTCAAAAACGAACCATGAGTAAAAGCTACGACACGGCCTTTTCCACTCGCACCCGCAGCGATGATCGTATTTTTTTTGTTGGCGCCTTTGAGGATCGGAAAAGCAGCTCCACCCTTCACCTCAAGAACTCCGGGCACGGATTTATCCAGAAAGATCTCGCCGCCTCCCGATGTAATCAGCTGAACGGATTTCTCATCTCCTCGCGACACTTGAGCAAACAGAAGGAGAAGGAGGGCGAGATTTTTTACGAATTTCATCGGGAAGAATAGTGGAGCTCTAGCGGCGGGTGTTCCGCTTGTATATCCAGAGTTACTGTTTCTGTGTCAGAAGGTGACTTCTTTTCCAATTGTATGACACGATCCTTCTCGCTACCGGTTTCCTCCCAGATGCTGCCCTCAAAGACCAGACGCGACTTTCCCAGCACCGGACCATCTTCTTCTTTTGCAGAAAAATTCCCCCGGCGAACCCGTATCGTCGTCACAGGACTTGATTCATCTTCGGGGTAAAAAGAAAGACTCCCCCAGCTGACGACCTCGCCATCCAGATGAACTTTACCCTTCATGGCTGTCTTTTTCTTCGGGCCGCTATAGAAAGAATTGTTCTTCAACCAGAGATCCAGCAATTGCGACCAGTGGCGCAACACCGGATCCCCCAAATACAGACCGACGCCGTGAGGTCCTTTCTGAAAGATGTGCATTTCCCCTGAAATACCATGGCTGTTCATTGCACTGAAAAAGCGGATGCTGTTTTCGACAGGAACGGCCGCGTCCTCCTGAGTGTGAAACAGAAAAGTGGGCGGAGTGTTTTCGTCCACATTGAGATCGGAGGAAACGTGCTTCGCCTTTTCATCGTCCCGCGCGTTATCGGGACCGAGAAGATTATTTCTCGAGCCTCCATGAGCGATGCCTTTGTCGACCATGTTAATCACCGGATAACAAAGCACCGCAAAGTCGGGACGTGCGCTGACCTTGTCGACATCATCGGAAGCCGGATAAGCCTCTTCATCATACAAAGTCGCCGCCATGCTGGCGAGATGGCCACCGGCAGAGAATCCCATGACTCCGATTCGTTTGGCATCGATCCCGTCGTCAGCTGCGCGGCTCCGGGCAAGACGAATGGCCCGCTGAACATCGGCCAGCTGAGTCGGGTAGTGATGCCCCTTTGATCCCAGTCGATACTGCAGCACATAGGCCGACACTCCGCGTTTATTTAACCAAAGAGCGATCTGTCGACCTTCGTGATCTTTTGCCAGCCCACCATATCCACCACCGGGACACACAACAATGGCTGCGCCATTGTGCTTGTCTGCCCCCTTCGTGAGATAGGGCTGAAAAAGAGGTGAACCCGTCTCTTTATCGACAGGTTTGGTGTAAGGTGTTTTTCCTTCCGGCCAGAGAGGCACGGACTCTGCGGAGATTGCCAGAGTCGCGGTAGACAGAAATATCGTGAGAAATAGGTGAATTAATTTCATAAGTTTTTGTTAGAGCCCGAGTTCAGATTGGATTTTTGAAATTTCCTCCCGCAGATTACCGACCTGCTCCTTTAAAGACGTGATCTCTTCTTCCATTTCTTCGCGCCACCCGGGTGCGGCGGGAATCGACGCGGGTACCGCTGCGACGGTGTGGGAGAGATCTGAGATTTCGACATCACCACAAAGGAGGTGGACATAAGTCACGACACGCCGACCTCCCCCTGCCGGAATTTTTTTCACAATCGGACAGGGTTTAAAATCGATCAGTTCATCGAGAGCATGCTCAACCTTCCCCACATCGGTGAAAGGATGCATCCGCTCTGTTCGCTGTCGCAATTCCCCGGCAGTCTGCTGACCTCGCAAAAACAAAACGCAGAGCAGGGCCGTTTGTCCCTTGGTAAGATAGGGAAAAACATTCTCGATGGTGTGCTTGTATTTCGGAACCCGGGCACCCGATTGACGCAGCAATATGCACAACTTTTTGAGCCTGAGCCCTTCAGTCGCATCCTCCACCTCATCTGTTCCGAGATCGGTAACCGGCTCGCGATTACTCGACTGATTGCTCGCGGAATGGAGCGAATTCAATGTCAGCGGGTAGTTATCCGGAGTGGTCGCCTCTTTTTCCAATAGACACCCCAGGGCCCGGGCTTCCTCGAAAGAAAGCCGGGGCAATTGGTACCCTCCATCGGTCTTGCTGGATTCCTCAGCCGTCTCGTCTTCGTAATTTGCTTCTTCTTCTGACATGTCGTTTTGGTCTAAGGGAATTCAATAAACTTTCCAGGATTCAATATATTCTCCGGATCAAAAGCCTTCTTCAAGGTCCGGTGCACGTCGACAGAAGTTGCCGAAACCGCATCTTCAAACCAACGCTTCTTAGCAAGTCCGATTCCGTGCTCACCGGTAATTTCCCCGTCGTTATCGATGATCCAGCGGAACAGAACATCCAGCGCATCATCGGCCTTCTTCTGCGCAAGCAAATCGGTCTCATAATTTTCCACCATGAGATTCGTATGAATATTTCCATCCCCGGCATGGCCAAAACAGGCAACGGCGATTCCGGTGTCTTCCTGCAATTGACGGGCAAAAGTCACCAGGTCCACAAGTTTGGATCGCGGGACCACAATATCCTGATTCAATTTGATCAGACCGGTCGCACGGAGCGAGTAGGAAAATTCGCGACGCAATTGCCAGACAGCTTCACAGGCAGCGGTATCAGTCGCCTCTTCTACAGACAAAGCGCCAAGCGACTCCACCAGGTCCCGGAGCTCTTTCAACTCAGCAGGCAAAGAACTTTCACGTCCGTCGATTTCGACGATGAGGTGTGCATTCCCGTCTGGCAAAGTCTCCGCTCCCAGATAATCGCGGGCAGCTTTCAGGGTAAAGCCATCGGTGATTTCCAGACCGGAGGGTTGCCAGCGCGAATTGAGAATCGCCTGCACCGCCGAAGCCGCTTCCGGAAATTCCTGAAAGGTTGCTGTTAACATGGCCCGGGCTTCGGGATGCGGAATCAGACGAAGCGTCGCTTTGGTTACCACTCCCAGCATTCCTTCAGAACCAACAAACATCCCGATCAAATCGAATCCGGTTTTGTTTTTGTGACAACGCCCACCAGTTTCGAGGATTTCACCATTGGGCAAAACGACTTCGAGCCCGAGCACATAGTTACGCGTCACTCCATATTTCACACAGCGGGGACCACCGGCATTTGTCGCAATGTTTCCGCCGATCGAACATTCCTTCAGACTGGCAGGGTCAGGCGGGTAATACCATCCGAGTTCCCGAACTTTTTCCTGCAGGTCATTCAGAATAACTCCGGGCTCCACCACAATCACTCCATCCGCCGTATTGATTTCCAGAATCTGGTCCATTCGCCGGACCGATAAAAGAATTCCACCGCAAACCGGAACGCATCCCCCGACATACCCCACTCCGGCGCCCCGGGTCGTGACCGGAATTTTTCGCTCGGTAGCAAATCGAAGAGTGTTGACGACATCATCCCGACTTGCGGCATGCACCACCACATCGGGCATGGCAGCGGCATGCCATTTGTCTGTGCCGAATTCCCGCAGGATTTCCTCAGATCTTGAAATATCAACGTCGCCGAGAAAACTCCGCAAATCGTCTATCCACTGCTTTCCTGAATCTTCTGTAACCACTCCCATATCTTCGGTAGGAAGACGATAGCCCCGACCGCGACCGCCGCAAGCGCTGCGATCAAAACCGCACCCGCCGCCGCATCTTTTGCCCGGCCGACAGCAGGATCTCTTTCTGGATGAATCGCATCGGCCAGGTATTCGATTGAAGTATTCATTACTTCTGCCGCCAAAACCGCCCCGCAGCACAATACAAGCGCCAGGCATTCAGAGGAAGAAACGCGAAAGAACCAGCCTAACAATGCAACCATGAAGACAGCGAATAGATGAATTCGAAAATTCTTCTCGGAGCGAATTACAGAGACGAGTCCGCGGAAAGCGCAGCCGAAACTTTTTACCAACCTCCGCCACCCTTGTATTGCGTTCATAAAAAGACTTGGCTCATTAAGGTTTCTGAATAACTCTCTTCTAACCTTCTCACCACCTAAACAGGATTATATGAGTAAAACAACGACTAAGAAAAAGGCCGTAAAAAAGCCCACCACTAAAAAAATCGGATTCGTCGGCGTCGGCCGGATGGGAGCCAACATGGCCCGCCATTTAAAGGATCTCAATTGCAACATCACTGCGGTCTACGATGTCTATCGTCCAGCTGCCAATGAGTTGGCTGAAGAGATCGGCGCAACGGCCTACACCAAGCTGTCAGACGTCACCGCAAATGCAGACATTATTTTCACCGTCGTCACCAATGACGCAGCGATGAAGAAAATCTTCCTCGGCAAAAAGGACAGCCTGCTGACGGCCGCCGCCGGAAAGACTTTCATCAACTGCGCAACGCTTTCTCCTGCGATTCAAAAAGAAGTCGCCACTGCCGCAAAACGCCGCAAGGCCACTAGTATCGAAGCGTGTATGGCGAGCAGCATCAGTCAGGCCCGCACCGGAAAGCTTTACCTCATGATCGGAGCTGACGACGATGTGTTTAAAAAGAACAAAGCGCTTCTGGAAGCTCTCAGCGTCAACTTGCGCCACATCGGTGCCATCGGGAAAGCAGCCGAGATCAAAGCGCTCGTCAATATGGTGATGAATATCAACACCGCCGGTCTCGCCGAAGGTCTCGGTCTCGCCAAATCTCTCGGACACGATCTGAAGATGGTCTGCGAAGTCTTTTCCCAAACAGGAGCCAATTCACGTGTCCTTGAAACAGATGCTGATGACATGATCGATCGCGATCACGAATGCTGGTTCTCTGCCGGTCATGCAGCCAAGGATTCCGGAATCGCTGCCGGCCTCGCCAAACTGAAGAAGCTCAATCTTCCTCTCAATGATGCTACTCAGGAGCAGTATAAAAAGATGATCGCACTCGGCATCGGGGAACTCGACAAGTCCGGCGTCGCTGAGTTGACCTTCCCCGGTCGTACCGGAGCGAAGAAAAAAGTCGCCAGAAAAAGAAAGCCCGCGGCTAAAAAGAAAGCAGCTCCTAAGAAAAAGGCCGCGGCTAAAAAGAAGAAGCCTGCAGTGAAGAAAAAAGCAGCTCCTAAAAGAAAGGCTCCGGCTAAAAGGAAGAAGCCTGCAGTAAAGAAAAAAGCGGCTCCTAAAAGGAAGGCTCCGGCTAAAAAGAAGACAGCCCGCAAAAAAGGCTGATTCTCTGAGTTACTAAAAAATTCAAACACTCAAAATGGGCGCACGAAAGTGCGCTCATTTTTTGTCGGCCACTTTGTCGAGCATCTTGTGGAAAATCTTCCCCCGGTCTTCGCGGGACATTTCAGGATTTTTCTCATGAATTTCCTTCATTTTCCCATAGATCTTGTTGCGCTGATCTTCTGAAAGCTTTGCCAATTTCTCACGGGTTTCCGATGGAGGACCGCGCCTTCCATCTCCGTCTTTTTTATCCCCTTTACCGGAAACCGCCCCACCGGAGCCACCTCCACCGGGTTTGGCTTCGCCGGGTTTCAACTGCCATTCAGCATAGCGGACCGTGACCACTTCCCCGCCGTCGACAGAAATTTTAGCTGCGACTTTTTCGAGATCATCATTGGAATTTAATTCCACCATTTTCCATCCCTGAGTATTAGCCGCGCTGGAGACGACATAAGTCTCTTTGGTTTCTTTGTTGAGGAGAGTCGCCATCTGCGTTCCGTCGACCCGTGCGATTCCTGTCAGCACGAGGGAGTCGCTCATGTTGAGTGCACGAGTAAAAGGTGACTGGGACTGCAATGCAGTAAACTGATCTGCCCCAATAGCTTGCGGAAGAAACAGGGCAGAGGTCTCTGCCTGGAGGGCAGCCGTCATCAGTGAAAGCGCCGGGATAGTCACCAGTATTAGGAATCGCATCGTAGTGAATAATACACCGGGCCGGCGGGAAAGTTTCGTGGAGTTTTCGAATTCGGTCTGAAAACGGTGTCCCGAATTCAGAATCCGATCCGTGAGCTCAAACGTAATCCCTGAAAATCTTCGGAACAAAATCGAGGTCGCTGGCTTCGCGGACGGCAAGTCCGATTTGGAAACGCATCACATCCTCGGGCACAGGATTCTGATATTCGTCGAGACAGTCGCGAAGCGCCTCGAGTGGGTCCACGGATCTGGTTTTTGCCAATCGATACACTTTGATAGCAATGGACTCGGCAGCTCCGGGTGTGACCAACTCGGGAACAATCTCGAGCAACTCAGGCGGGCACTCTTTTGGAAGAGCCAGCTTGTGTTTTTTGCAAAGTGCCCGGATCAAATAATACCCCTCCAACTTTTCGTGAGCAGGAAACAAGGGGATTTTCACATCCACCCGACCTGGGCGTTTCAGATCCACCTCGATCAAATCGGGACGACTCGAAGCAAGAATCCACAAAATGCGACCACGATTTCTCGAATCGCTCATCTCCTTAGCCATCATCGAATAGACGCGACCGGAAACCCCGGAATCACCCGAACCGGAATCCCGGCTTCCCAAAGCCTGGTCTGCCTCATCAATGAAAACGATACAGCGCCCCAGGGCGTGGAGCAGCTGAAAGATCCGCTCGAGATTTCCTTCCGTACTTCCGACCCATCGGTCGCGAAAATTCTTCATTTTCACCACGGGAACTCCGGCCTCACCGGCAAGACATTCAACGATGTAGGTTTTTCCTGTTCCGACGGGACCGCAAAGGAGATATCCCATCGGCATGACATCGGTATCACCCTGATGCCACAGATCCACATCCTGACGCATCCACGTCTTAATGGACTCATGACCGTAAACATCATCGAGCGTTCGGGTCGGCTCCACGAATTCAATCAAGCCCTGAGCATCTTTTTCGACGAGCGTCTTTTTCAGCTCTGCAAGATCATCCTCAATCAGAGGCTTCTTCTGATACTCACGAGTTTTCAGAAGACCTTCGACCGAACTGACCGTCGCCCCGGCCAACCGTTCCGCGGGTAGATTGGGATTGTCGGAAAAATTGGACAAAGCCCCGGAATATTTCTTCCCGAAGAATCGAAAGGCATCCTTCAACGATGCCACCGAGGGCATCTCAATCTCGACGCGGGCAGCCCTCGTATTGTTGGCGAGCAATCCGTTCAGATCGTTCAGATTTTCAGAGACCAGAAAAACCGAAAGGTTCTGCTCAAGGAAATAGGTCTCGTGTGACCACGACCGAACCAGTGCTGCCATGGAACTGAGCTGATAGTCCCGGGTCTGTTTTGAAATCGGAAAAACAAGCTCGGCAGATTTAATAATCACCGCGACGTTATGATTTCGACCTGCCAGCGATTTTTCTTTTTTGTCAACTGTCGACTCAGGAGCAAGCTGACGAAGATTCACGCAGAAACGGAAGAAGTGATCCAGGTAGGCGATTGCCTTGGTGGGATCCTTGGGAAGGTCATCGGCGAAACGCAAGCTTTGGAAAAAATCCTGACCGGACTCGATCCGCAAGCCCGTTCCCAATTCATAACTCAAGACCAGATCGAACTTTCGTAACTGCACATCTGTCAGGAAGTCAGTGACATTTCCAATCGATGCTTCCGCATCATCGCTCCCCGGAATGAGCATCCGGTCATGCACATTTCCGTGGATGACAAACTGGTTGGCAGCACCTGAAAGATATTGCGTCCGTATTTCCTGAGACCAAGCGGGTGTTTCCATCTTACTAATCAATCAAAGCTCACGCTCTCAGGGTTTCTGTTTCCCGTCAATCCGTCGACTCTTTTTTCTGCTGCGGCTATTTTGAAATGCGTGCACAAATTCTTCGAAAGATTGCAGTTCCGATGCCGAATCCTCCATCAGCTCATCCAATTCCCTCCGTTCGCGTTTCGTGGGACGACCTGCCCCGGCTTCCCGCGTCGCCGCCCCTGACCGAAGTTGTTGTGAATGCTCGGCTGCGGCCTCATAAGCTTCCTTCGATGTGTGATCGATAAGATGTTCCGGCACAACTTTGGCTCCGATGCGTTTTGCCTGCGGATTCTTCACCTCAACTTCACGAGTCAGAAATCCGCGCGTAACTGACAGTCGATCCCCAACACGAATAAGTCGAGCGGGCTTGCAGTTTTTCCCGTTCACCTCAACCCGATTATTTCTACAGGCGGTCGCTGCCTGAGATCTGGTTTTGAAAAGACGAACCGACCACAGCCAGATATCAACACGGACAGGGATCTGTTCTTCTTCCGAATCCATTCACCAATCTATTTAGCAAGTCCGCCCAACCCAGGACCAACAAGCTATCCCATATCGGCTCAGCCCGCGCTCACTCAGGGATTCTCCATCATCGTTTTTCTTCAAAACCGCCAGCATCGTGGATCCCGACCCTGACAAAAGTGCCGCGTGAACTTCGGGCTGGCTCAGCAACCAGTTTTTCATCTCAGCAAGCACGGCGTATTTCTGATATACCGGACGCTCCAGATCATTTACCATCGATCCCCAGAGACAAACCTGCGGCAGATACATGGTGTCGCCATACTCCTTTGATTCAGCAAAATTCTGATACGCCCACGCCGCCGATATCTCGAAATCCGGCTTCAAGAGAACCACACTGAGAGAAGGAACACCTTCGCTAACAGGCTCCACGATTTCTCCCCTACCGCGGCAGTCACAAGCTTTTTGATAAATGAAAAAGGGAATATCCGATCCCACCTTCGAAGCAATCTCCGCCAGTTGTTCGGTATTTAACCCAAGATCTCCCATCTCGTTGATCGCGAGGAGAGTGGATGCCGCGTCACTACTCCCCCCTCCCAGGCCGGCACCGGAGGGAATATTTTTGGTCAGTTCGATATTCAAACTGAATGTCTTCCCGCACGTTTCTTCCAGGGCCCGCACCGCTTTCACGACGAGGTTTTCCTCCCCGGTGGGAAGGGACTTATCCGAACAACTTAGCTCAATCTTGTCCTTGTCCGTCCATTGCAGTGTCAATTGGTCAGCCAATGTCAGACGCACCATCCGGGTTTCGATTTCGTGAAAACCGTCGTCCCGTTTGCCGAGAACGCGCAGCCAGAGATTGGTTTTAGCTGGTGCGCTGATGATAAAAGGCTCGTCGCTCATTTCAATAGTTTGAGCGGGAGCCTAGCATTCCCATCCGATCACAGCAAACAGGCGGCCGGTCTTTCCCTTTTCGACACGGTAACTGTAATACCGTTCGAGATCTGAAGTGGTGCAAGTCCCGCAGTCGTGAACCTGATCCGCCGGAATTCCTGCTTCAATACAGTCGCTCACAATCTGAGCCGCAAAATCGATTTCATATTGCGGAGGTCGGATACATGGCCCGATCTGAACGATCAAATCCTCCATGTTGGATCCGAAAAACTCGGCCATCATTCGTGCCGCTTTCGCAGCAATCCCGAGAGCCGATCCGTTTTTTCCAGAATGAACCGCCCCACAGGCGCGCTTCACCGGATCAACAAGGTAAACCGCTCCACAATCCGCCACGTAGATCCCAAGATATTGACCGGCAACATCAGTGACCAGCCCGTCAGTTTCCGGAAAATTCAATTCAGCCGGAAGGTCGGCACTGCTCAGAACCTGAACATTGTCCCCATGAACCTGCTCTCCGGATGCCAGCGAAGTCAGCGGAACCCCCATTTCGTTGAGACGCTCATGGTAATGAGACTGGAGCCGGGAAATTGCAGTATCGCGATCTGTTTTCACATCGATCTCCGGATTGCGTAGAATAAACCCGTGTTTCAGACCATCGATCGACGACAGGGAAGGAAAAGTTTCAATAAATGGCGAACTCATAGAAGTATTTCCGCCAGTCTAGAATCTGTAAGATCGGAGGACAAGCGACGAATCAAGAGGCTTGGGGCGATTGGGCAGGATTGAGTGAGGCTGCACTCTTGAATTTTTCCTGAGAGCCCTCCAGATTTCCTGCTTGATCCTTAAGCATTCAAGGACGTTTCTTCCCCTATCGAAAAATTCTGCATGATCTTGCCCATTTTCCGCCGCTTCCTACCCTTGCTCTGCTGCCTTTCCCTGATTTCATGTGAAGATCCGGTGGAGTCAGGCTCAGGAGTCGATGGGGAAGAAGATTCTACTTACAGTAGAAAAACATCCCGTCCCCATGCTGAAGGACTGGCTGAGGGCGCAGCCAGCGATTCCTATTCGCCCTACCATCTCATTCCAAATGCATCCTATGTCGGCGGTGCCAATTGCAAAAGCTGCCACGAAGAGCAGTTCGGCGAGTGGAAGACAAGTGATCACCACAAGGCGATGAATCCGGCGACGGACGAATTTGTTCTCGGCGATTTCAATGATGTGACCTTCGATCACTTCGGCCAGAAATTCCGCTTTTTCAAAAAGGGCGGGGACTTCTGGGTCAACGCGCCTGACTCCGAGGGAGAAGCCAAAGACATGAAAGTCGAATACACTTTCGGTCACGAACCACTTCAGCAGTATTTGATCCCGTTTCCCGACGGGAAATACCAGGCCCTGCAGGTTTGCTGGGATTCACGACCGAAAGAGGAAGGCGGCCAGCGCTGGTATCACTTGTATCCCGACGAGCCTGTCCCCCCGAACGACGTCCTGCACTGGACACGTCGCCACTTCAACTGGAACTACATGTGTGCGGATTGTCATTCGACGAAATTGGAGAAAAATTTCGATCCTGACGCTCTCAGTTATGACACGAGCTGGAGCGACATGAATGTGAGTTGCGAAGCCTGTCACGGCCCGGGTTCAGAGCACCTGAAGTGGGCGGAGGCTGAGAAAGCAGGAAGTGCCGCGGATCTTGTGGATTATATCAAATCAAAAGGACTCGTCGTCACTCTGAAAGAACCGGTCGAAGCGGGTTGGGCCATCGATCCGGCGACAAAAATGCCGAAACGAACCTCGCCGCTCGCGTCCAATGTGCAGGTCGAAAGCTGTGCCCGCTGTCATGCCCACCGTCAACTAATGGAGCCCAGTTTCACGGCCGGGCAGGGCTTTCACGACAGTCATATACCGTCGGTCATTTCTGATCGCTTGTATCATCACGACGGTCAGATTGACGAGGAAGTTTACGTCTACGGGTCTTTTGTGCAGAGCAAAATGTATCACGCCGGAGTTCGTTGCACCGATTGCCACAATCCCCACACAATGAAACCACTGGCGACCGGGAACGCACTTTGCATCCAGTGTCACCAGACCGAGGTTTACGACGTCCCGGGCCACCACTTTCACGAAGTCGGCAGTACCGGAGCCAGCTGTGTAGAATGCCACATGCCGGAGAAAACTTTCATGGGTGTCGATGCGCGTCGCGATCACAGCCTGCGGGTTCCACGCCCTGACCTGGCGAAAGCCCTGGGCACGCCGGATGCCTGCACCAATTGCCATACAGACCAAACTCAGGACTGGGCTTCGGAGAATTTCAAAAAGTGGTGGGGCGCCGGGCCACGGAACGCCCACTTCGGGGAAATTCTTTCCAATGCAAGATCGGGTGAACCGGGATCCTTGCAGCGACTCATCGCTCTGGCTGCGGATACTGATCGCCCCGAAATCGTACGGGCTGCAGCCGTGGAAACCCTGGGAGAACAAATCTATGAACCGGCAGCGCTGCAGGCATTGCAGCCTCGACTTTCGGATAAGGAAGCTTCGGTGAGACGGGAGGCGCTTGCTGCTCTTTCCCGGCTTCCGGCCAACCAGCGGGTTTCAATGGCGATACCGCTCTTGAGTGATCCGGTTCGATCCGTCCGCGCCGAAGCTGCTCGAATCGTCGCTCCCGGCCGCACCCAGTTGGATGAATCGCAAGGCGCAGCTTTCGACAAAGCGGCTGAGGAATTCATCGCCAAACAACAAGCTATTTCCGATCGTGCTGCCGGGCATATGGGGCTCGGACTATTTTACAGCGATCTCGGCGAACAGGAGAAAGCCGAAGCTGCCTATCGGATGGCGAAAAAAGTGGAGCCTGAATTTGTTCCCGCCCGCATCAACCTGGCCGAGATGCTTTTCACACAGAACCGGCCCAAGGAAGCAGAGAAGGAATTCCGGGCCACAGCGGATGCCGCTATGATCGTGAATGAAGAAGGCCTCGCTCGCGATGCCCTGGCCCGATTTCTGATTCGAATGAAACGATACGACGAAGGTGTCGTGGAATTGAAGAAGGCGACGGAGATGATGCCTAACCACGCGCAGACGCAGTATTTCTACGGAGTGGCATTGAATTCACTGCAACGTTTTGAAGAGGCCCTGCCTTATCTGAAAAAGGCTCACGAGCTGGATCCTTACAATGTTGAGTACCTCAGTGGACTGGCGACAATTCTCCGGGACGCAGGTCAAAATCTGGAAGCGCTGGGCTATGCCAGAAAAGCGCTCGACATGCAGCCGGAGAATCCGCAGCTGCAAAATCTGGTGAGAGCTCTGGGTGGAGGATAATCTGTAAGCTACTCTTTTAAAGGAGAGCGTTGTATCCACTACTCAGAGAGATTCTCTGTCTTCTTCGAGATGAAGTCTTCGTAAAGGTGCCGCATCGAGTGCGGAACGATCGCATTGATCAACACATCGTTGCCTTCGTAATCCTGATTCACGATTTTCGCCTCACGGTGAAGGAGAGCGACGAGATCCTGTCTCGCTTGAGGAATGCGTAGAGCCAGCCTTGCAACTCGATCTACGAGCAGGTCATTCATCTTCGCTCTGAGCTGATCGACACCGGTTCCCTCTTTCACTGACATCAGAATCAGGTTCTGATCGAAATGGGTTTTCAGTTCGTGCAAACGATCAGGATCATCCGCAATCAGATCGATCTTATTAAGAACAATAATGGTCGGTTTATCAGCCGCTCCGAGATCTTCCAACACCTGCACGGTCGTTTCGTGAAAGGCAAAAATCTCCGGAGAGCTGGCATCGAGAACGTGCACTAAAAAATCTGCGAGGATTGCTTCTTCAAGGGTTGCCTTGAAAGCTTCGACAAGACGGTGAGGGAGATTTCGGACGAATCCCACGGTGTCAGTCAGCAAAAGCGGCTGCCCATCCGGGAGTTCGATTCGACGCGTTGTCGGATCGAGTGTGGCGAACAATTTATCCTCAACCAGAACCTCGGCATCGGACAGAAGATTCAACAGTGAACTCTTTCCGGCATTGGTGTATCCAACGATCGAAGCCTGAGCGATTCCCTCATCGGCCCTTTGCTTTCGCTGAGTGTGCCGATTCTGACGAACGGATTCCAGCTCGCTTTTGATCCGGTCGATGCGTTTACGGGCAAGTCGGCGGTCAACTTCGATCTGCTGCTCACCTTCCCCACGGGCAGCGCTGCCGCCGCCGCCGCCGCCTCCACCACCACCGGCTCCGCGTTGACGGTCAAGGTGAGACCACATCCGGGCAAGCCGGGGCAACGAATATTGCATCCGTGCAAGCTCAACCTGAAGGGCGGCTTCCTTGGTTCTCGCCCGCATTTTAAAAATATCGAGAATGACTTCTTCACGATCGATAACGGTCAAATCGCCCTCTTCCTCCCAGGTTCGCTGCTGCAAGGGAGAAAGTTCATTATCGATGATGATGCAGTCCGCTTCGACATCTTTGGCGGCATCGATCATTTCTTCGCATTTTCCCGTTCCCGTGAGGAAACGCATATTCTTCTTCCTAACAAAAATACATTCCTTGCCGACCGTCTCTATCCCCAGAGAGGAAACCAGCTCTTCCAGTTCGTCGAGCAGACTTTCGGCATTTGCTTCGTCCTCTCGATTGAAATAGGCGCCTATCAAAAAGGCGCGTTCCACCATGGAGGGTTTTTCGCGGGTATCGAACATCAGTTAGTCAGGAAAGAAGGGTTTGAAGAGTCGCGAGATCATCCTTCATTGCCTGGATGATTTTCGGCGCCATTTTGGGATCTTTGTGAGGAAGATACTCAACGTGCAAACTGATAGGACCGTCAAATTTGCTTTTTTTGAGGACTTCGTAAAAGCCTTTGTCGACGACTCCCTTCCCAAGCGGGCCCCAACTGAGTGTATTGTCGTCCCAGGCGGGCTCCTTCACATACACGGTATCAATAAACGGCCGGGCGTTCGCAAAATGTAGCGGCCAGGCTTTGGCTCCTTCGACGGTAGCGTGACCAATATCAAAAGCGATCCCGATCTGCTTCGGGTCGAAATCTGAGAACACATCGACCATGTCCCAGACGGGCGCGCCGAAATAGTTTTTTCCGGAGTGATTCTGATAAACTGGCTTGATTCCGATCTCATCGGTCAAAGCGACGAGGTCTTTCACCTTGGCGCTGAATTCGCCGAGTTGCGGCTGAATCGGTTTGGCGAGATCATATTTAAAATAGGCCATCCGAAAACGCTTCACACCAAGTTTGGCGGCAGTTCGCAACACTTTCTCCGTATGTTGCTCATCACTGACTTCGTTGATGCTGCTGGTCATCAAGGTCAGGTTGAGCTTGTGCTTTTTGAGCGACTCCATCATTTTCGGCAACTCATCGGCGACCGCTTCGGGCTCGATATCTCCGCCTTTCCGGACAGGCGCCTCGACTCCATTGAAACCGATTTCGACCATTGCTTCCGACACTTCGTCGTAGCTGAGGTGCTGGATCACTTTGGTAAAGGTACAGACCTCCCAGGGAAGCTCGCTCTTTTTCTCCTGCGCGAAGGCACCCGGAGCAATGGCCACGGGAATTCCGGCGGCAGTGCTTTTCAAAAAACGGCGGCGTGAGCTGGTTAGGCTTTTACTCATAAACGTAGCTTATCGGTGCTTGCCGATGGCGGCAAGGGTTGAGATGATTCAAAATCAAGTCCAGACTCTTTTCAGAACTATCCATGAAAAAACTTTCCATCCTTCTTGTCATCCTCACGACGCTTTTTCTTAGCACTTTTGACGGCCATTCCCAGATCGGTAATGCCGGACCGGGGCAATGGTCGCTGAAAGGCACTAATCCCATCCAACTCTACTTCGGCGATAAACTGGTGACAGTTTACAATCCGGGGAAGGCTGAAGGGAAACCCTTCTTTTATCCCGTGATCGGACCGACCGGCGAGAATATGACCCGCCACTGGCCGATGAAGGAAGGCGATGACACCGAGGAAACGGATCACATTCACCACCGCGGTATGTGGTATGGGCTGGGAAACGTGAATGGCCTCGACTTCTGGCACTACCCCGGCGACGAAAAGAAAAAAGACAAGACCTTCGGCAAGATTGTTCACAAATCGATGAACGGGTTCAGCTCGAAAGAAGGCGGTTCCAAGGTTTCATTTAAAGTAAAGTCTGACTGGCTGGGCGATGCACCTCCTTCAGCAAAAGTGATGTCTGACTCCCGCGAGTTCACGCTTTTCTACACCAAAGAAGGCTCGCTCGTCGTCGATGCGAAGATCACTCTGATCGCTGACTCCGGCGACGTAACGATCAACGATGACAAGGAAGGTGCCTGGTCGATCCGAACAATCCCGACTCTTCGCCTCGAGGGCAAAGCGGCCAAAGGCTCGATGGTCAACAGTGAAGGTCAGACCGGTAAAGAAGTCTGGGGAAAACGAGCAGCCTGGGTGGATTACTACGGAACCGACAAAGCAGGTAAGGAAGTGGGCATTGCCATTTTTGATCACCCATCAAACCCGCGTCACAAGACCTGGTGGCACGCGCGTCACTATGGGTTGTTCACCGCGAACCCCTTCGGCCAGGGGCATTTTGAAAAGGGTGCGGCCAAAGATGCCGGAAAATTTGTGATCGAGAACGGGAAATCAGTGACTTTCACCTACCGGACGATCTTTCATAAAGGGAACGCAGAAGCCGCCGGGTTAGCGGCGGCTTACAAGGCGTTTTCTGACGGGAAGTAGCCAAGGGGCTTAGTTTCCCAGGCTTTGTCTACGCACGGATCCTTGGGTTCGTTCGTGACAAGGCTTGAAATCTCACCCCCAAATCACGCACCGTTCCAGCTGCTGTAAATATTCACCCGCGTTCCGTAGGTGGTATTATCGTAAATCAACTGTGCTGCTTTTTCGGGAAGACGAACGCATCCGGCAGATGCGGGATATCCCGGAAGGTGGCCCATGTGAACTCCGTAGGCGCTACCACTGAGACGCATCCAGTAAGGCATGTGCACTCCATAGATTGTGGAAATTTTTCCGGTGCGAACTTTCTCACTGATATTGAAAGTTCCGCGTGGTGTGTATTTTCCGGGACGAGCAGATGATATGGGAGAAGTCACAGCAATCTTGCCGTTCACCAGCAGATAACTTTTCTGATCCGCAATATCGATGACGACGCGGGTATTCTTCCGGTTGCTCTGTTTGAGAACCATCTCATTTACCTTCGTGGAGGGACCACGAGCAGCTTGAGGTTTCTTTTTAGCGGGAGGATTAAGGGTCTCGCAGGACGTGAAGGAAAGTACGCCGATGGCGCACAAGGACAGGGTCAGAGCCCGGACACTCATGGTTATTTTCATGGGATTATCTGTTTTTGTGTATCGTGTAGGTGTGTAGACCGAAAACGTACACTTAATTATAATAAATACAAATAATTATTATAATTATAAGATCCCATCTCCTTAACTTATCGAGGGAAGATCCACTTCTTGATTGGTCTCCTCTTCATAATTAACTCCTTCAAGCCCAAATCCAAACAGCTTCAGAAACTCTTCCTTATATCCCGCGAAGTCAGAAATTTCGGAAAGATTATCGGTATCGACCTTCTCCCACAGTTCCATGACGGCACTCTGAACGTCATCCTGCATTTCCCAGTCATCGATTCGAATGCGGTTGCGTTCGTCGAGAGTCGGAGCACTTCCACCTGCAAGGTGATCGGAAAAGAGACGCTGGATCTGCTCGATGCACCCCTCGTGGTTCCCGCGCTCTTTCATGTCTTTGTAAAGCAGGGAAATATAGAGAGGTACTACAGGAATCGCCGAACTCGCCTGAGTAACGAGCGCTTTGTTGACCGACACATAGGCCGAGCCATCACCGAATTTTTCATTCATCCGGGAGGCAGAACCCTCCAGATGCTCCTTCGCTTTGCCGATCGTTCCGTTGGTGTAAATCGGATAAGTGAGGTCAGGTCCAATGTAGGAATAGGCGATCGTCGTCGCGCCCTCGGCCAGAACTCCGGCTTCGGAGAGAGCATCCAACCACATTTCCCAGTCTTCGCCGCCCATCACTTTGGTCGTGTTTGCGATGTCATCCCCTTCAGCAGGTTCAATTGAGATACTGTTTACCTCGCCGGTATCCGTATTGAGATTCTTCTGGGAATAGGGCTGCCCGATAGGCTTGAGCACTGACTTGTAGACTTCACCGGTATTTGGATCAGTCCGGCGTGGTGAGGCAAGGCTGTAAATGATCATGTCGACCTGGCCCAGATCATTTTTGATCGTCTCGATGACCTGATCCTTCATCTCGTTGGAGAAAGCATCTCCGTTGAAACTTTTTGCGTAAAGCCCCTCTGCGGCTGCAGCCTTCTCAAAGGCTACCGAATTGTACCAACCGGCACTGGCCGTCTTCCGTTCGGTTCCCGGCTTTTCGAAAAAGACGCCAATGGTTTTGGCACCTCCACCAAAGGCAGGGACAATCCGTGAAGCGAGGCCGTATCCGGTGGAAGCTCCGACGACGAGCACGTTTTTCGGAGGGTCGGAAAGCGCTGGCTGCGACTTCACATAATCAATCTGAGTCTGCACATTGGCGGCACAACCCTCGGGATGAGCGGTTGTGCAGATAAATCCACGGGTCTTTGGAGCGATGATCATGATGTTTTTCGGTATGGTAAAAGTTGAGTGGTTTCTTGAAAGCGATAGCAGTGAGGGAAGGAGAAGACAACCGCTTTATCGGTCATAGGAACTTGAATTACTTCGAAATCCATTAGACGGGAATCGTGGGAATTCTTACAGATTCGGGTGATCAAGCCTGGCTTTCGTTTAAAAACTCAAGGCATTAGCAGCGGTCGATAATTTTTATCGCGAATGCTGGACCAACAAAAAAGCCGCAACCGGTTTCCCGGCTGCGGCTCTTAAAAAACGGTATCAACCGAAACGGTTTAGCCAATTTCCTGTGAATGGAAAATTGCCCAGTCGTCGAGATTGTTCAGGTTTACGGCGTCTTTGATCGTGCCGTCATCGTCACGTCCTGCAGCTTCGAGGATCTCTTTGCGAGTCTCGTCGTCGTGGATGTAACCTTCGATAGCTGCGTTAAGCTTATCGACTGCGTCCTGATCGAGAGATCCACCCTTTTGCTGGAGAACCCAGGCTTCGAGCGCGATGTAACTAGGCTTGGAGTCGGAGATGAAGCTTTCGAAATCACCTTTGTCAATTCCGAGACCGTCGAGGACCATTTGGTCGTATCCGGCACCGATCGCAGGGTAATCAGAATGAAGTTTTCCGGCAGCGCCAAGAGAGGCTTTCATCCACAAACGTGGGAGATGAAGAACGCCGAGGGGACCGGCAACGCCGGAACTGATAGTAGGAACAATATTGCTCATGTGTTTCTTGTAACAAGTAAGTTTAGGTTTTCGCAGGCAGAGTTTTCCGCCTTAAGTGAATTGCGATCCTACGACGCAGACAGGCCCACCACAAACATTTTCCTGCACTTATTCGGTTACTTGAAGGAGATAAATTGCATAAGTCGAAGCTTGATCCCGCCTTTGAAATTTATACTCTCAAGTAATGACACAAATCAGCATCACCAACGCCTTTAAAGATTTTTTCACCACTCCGAAGAAATGGCCCACCTTCTGGTGCATCGTTCTTTGCAGTATCATCCCCGTGGTAGGACCAATGGTGGCGATGGGATATTTTTTCCAGCGCTTCGCAAGAGTAAGGAATCAGATGCCGGCTCCCGACTTCGATTTTAATCAGTTTGGGGATTATTTGAAACTGGGGCTGTGGCCATTTCTCGCTTCAATGGTCGCGTCTCTGATCATTATCCCCTTTGTCATTATCGCCATGATTCTAATTGCGGTAGCGGCCACTATGGCAGAGAACTCGGAAATTGTAGCTATCGTGTGCGGCGTCTTCGCTTTCCTGTTTTATATCGCCGGCTTTTTCGTCATTGGCCTGATCTCCGCTCCCGTCCTACTCAGTGCCGGAATTCAGCAGGATTTTAAATCGGGATTCAACAAGAGTTACATTACCGGATTTATCAAAAATGTAGGAATGAAGATGATTGGTACATTCATTCTATTCTTCCTGATGCTTATCATCCCAATCCTTGTTCTGTATTTTACGATCGTCGGATTAATCATCGGAGGAGCACTGATCTCCTTCGCGATGTACCACCTCTACTTTCAGTTTTACGATCTCAATATTGAAAGAGGTGGACAACAATTGCCGTTTGCACCGGAACTCCTCACCGATCCTCCGCAACTGCCGCCAGTTCCGAATCAGCCCCCGCCGACTCCTCCGGCTCAGGGCTAAGGCAAAGCCTGCGTTTGCCCCTGTTGAATCAAACACTCAACAGGGCTGATTCGTTTTCCTTTTTTACCCCCAGGTAATCTCAGTCTTTACTGATCTGGCGAGGAAACACTCTGTGTGCGCCTTGTGATGCAGCTTTTCAATATCCTCAGGTGAAGGCTGCTTATCCCCTGAAAAGGTGATCTGCGGATTCATAGCAACTTTCGCCAACCAGGGTTTTCCGTCATCCGCTTTTTCCAGATGACCGACCGCTTCGTCTTCATAACTGTCGACGACGAATCCACTCATGGAGGAAATCGCGAGAAAGGTCAGCATGTGACAGCTGGCGAGCGAAGCGGTGAAAGCTTCCTCCGGGTCCGTCGCATCCGCATCCCCAAGAAACTCCACGGCAGCCGATGCATTCAAACTTTGCCCGCTGCGAGGAAAATTCCACTGATGCCCCCGCGGATATTCTTTGTAGCCGAAGCCGCTGTCGTTTCGCTTCCAGTTGAGAATCGCTTTATGTTCGCTCATGAGACTACCTCACTCAGAAGAACTGATTTTTCAAACGCCTAATTCATTACAAAACGTCATACGCTTTGTAATAGAGGGTCTTGATTTTTTGGCGAAAATTGGGACCATGATAGAAAAGCACGAAGTCGAAACACATCCCCATACCGTTGGTCGAATGATGGCGAACGCGGAAACGGGATCAACCCAAGCCAGTTCCAGCGGAAAGGTTCGGACACCCGGAATCGCCGCCGTTTTGAGCGCAATTATCCCCGGTTTAGGACAGGTCTACAACGGCCGCTTTCTCTGGGCAATCGTCTGGTTCGTGATCACTCCCGGCTTGTGGATCGGTAGTGGAGGATTCCTCGGATGGGTCTGCCACATTCTTTCCGCTCTCCAGGCTTACGGATACGCAAGTCGGCGGATGCAACATCACTGATCACACGATCAATAATTTTCCACTGGAACAGCCTGACGATTACGTTAGGCTGAACTATGGCAAGAACCGTTTTTGCTGCCGCTCTGGCAGTTTTTTCTCTGTGTGTATGGACGAACACAAACGCTGAAGAGCAGTCCTCCGAGACCTTTGCCAAAGAAATCAAGGAGACAATCAAGCTCAACTTCCTGCTTCATCTGCCGGAAAACTATGAAGCGAATAAAGAGGAGAAATATCCTCTGATGGTTTTTCTTCATGGAGCCGGTGAACGGGGCGATGATTTGTCTAAGGTAAAAATTCACGGACCACCAAAACTGGCGAAGAAGGGCAAGGATTTCCCATTCATACTCGTCTCGCCACAGTGCCCGAAGAATGAATGGTGGACAGAACAGCCTGTCCTCGAATTAATCGACGATCTCGAGAAGAAGTATCGAGTCGACAGCGATCGGATCTATCTGACCGGACTCAGCATGGGCGGATATGGCACCTGGTATTTTTGCACACAGGCTCCAGATCGATTTGCTGCAGTTGCTCCGATTTGCGGAGGAGGTGTTCCCTACAAAATGCGATGGATCAAATCCTGTCTCTTATACACATCTGACGCTGCCGACGAAGAGGATAGTGTAG
>OJCB01000175.1_pt1 | contig 27432 bp, 23 predicted proteins | sample 1591501 | NCBI WGS metagenome assembly OJCB01 (sample SAMN05416813, study PRJEB24817) | seawater metagenome | isolation source: Sea water | place: Canada:Atlantic | collected 2013-07 | reverse complement strand
GAGATCAGCCTCGGTCTCGTGGGCTCGGAGATGTGTATAAGAGACAGATCGTGAGATGCGGCCTCAACTTCCCGACCATGACCCCAATATAATGGCTGCCCGGCGCATGTTGCTGTGGTCAATGCTTGCTCAAGGGAAAACAGAGAATTTGACTTCGGAAATGGATTCCTACCTGGCCGACCAGGTCAAACTGATCGATTACATTTTTCAATTCGCACCCGAGCGTCAGCGTTTGTCTCTCCTTCAAACTATCGATCCATTCTCGCTTATCGTTGCAGCCAAAAGAAATGATCTTCTGTATCCTTCGATCGTAAAATTGAAAGGAGTCGTGTTGGATTCAGTGTTGGAAGACCGGCGAAATGCCGCTTCAGCGGATGCGGGTGAGGCTCAAGACCTTCGGGATCAATTGGACCGGGCGCGACGGCAGCTTGCTGGAGCCCTCATTGAAGGTGAGGCTGGCGCGGTGAGTACGCAGAAGGTTCGTGTTGAGAGCCTGGAAAGAGAGTTCTCTTCTTTCGCCCCGAAAAATAGCAATGGCCGCTCAGCTCTGTCAGTATCGGTTGAAGATATCCAGGCTCGTTTGTCTGAAGGTCAGGCGGTCCTGGAATTTGTTCAATTCAATCAGATGTCGGTTCCCGGCGAAACCCGGCCTCACTACGGAGTCGCCGTCTTTCGGAAATCCACCGAGCCTGTGTGGGTTGCTCTCGGTGAGGCTGAGGAGATTGATCAAAATATTTCCACTTTCGCCGGACTCATGGCACCTTCCGATGGAGTTTTCAGCGACGAGAAGGTTACCGCGACTTTGCAGTCCTTGAACAAGCTGCTGCTCGATCCGATTGCCGATATAATTGCCGATGTCGAGACCATCTTGATTTGTCCGGACGCGACATTAGGCAGTCTTTCATTTTCCGTGTTGCTGGACGAGGAAAGCAGGTTCGCCTGTGAGCGATGGAAGATTGGCTATCTCTCGACATCCCGCGATCTTCTTCGTGAAGCCGCTCAGCCCTCAACCCCTGGCTCTCTTGTTGTCTTTGCCGATCCTGATTTTTCGAAAAAAGCGGTGACTGAAATTGATCCCACACTTTTTGCTGGTCGCTCAGTAGTGTTTGATGCTCAAGCGCTCCCTCAGCTTTCGCAGCTTCCCGGGACCAGAAAGGAAATGGATGAAATTTCTTTGATAGCTTCAGAGAAAGGGTTCGAGGTAACTCAGTATTCGGGTAGTGAAGCCCGTGAGGATATTTTGAGAGCCTGGGACCGTAGTCCGGATATTCTTCATTTCGCCACCCATGGGCTGGTTTTACCTCCCACAGCTGCCCTCTCCCACAAATCAGCCGGGAGTAGTGAAAATGTCGATCGAGTCTCGCGCACTGATCTCTCGGCTGGAACTGGACTTGCCGACAATTCTTTGCGCCGGTCGATGCTGGCACTGGCAGGTGCTAGCGATACCTTCAGTCAATGGAAGAGCGGGAACGCGCCCGATCCTTCAAACGACGGATTACTAAGTGCTGAAGAAGTCGTTGGGCTGAATCTCGAAGATACCTCTTTGGCTGTTCTATCAGCTTGCGATACTGGAGCCGGCGAAGCGCTGAGTGGCGAAGGCGTTTTCGGATTGCGTCGCGGATTTCTTATGGCAGGCGTTGATCATTTACTAATGACTTTCTGGCCAATTGCTGATGAACAAACAGCTGAACTGATGACTGGTCTTTATGAAAAGGTTGCAGAGAGCGAACATCCAGTCCTGGCTCTGCAACAAGTCCAACGTGAGTCGCTCGCGAAGTGGAAGAGCGAAGTAGGGATAGGGACTGCCGTTTATCTCGCCGGGCCGTTCGCGCTCAGTACTAGCGGGCAGATTCCTGGAGAAGAGTAAGGGCTCTTGGCTTCGCTATGCCTGCTCGAGCCAGGGTAGGGGAACCAAATCCCCCCTCCCGGAGGAGAGCTAGGCTTAGAGTTCCTCCAGAATCGCTTCGATAAGCCCATCAATTGAGTGGTCCTCCGCCTCGATATCGACATCGTAGCCGTTTTCGACGACCGTCTCTGACGTGATTGGGCCGATGGTGGCGATGCGGGTTTTGTCGGAAATATCGAGACCGAGATCGAGGAACCCGTCGACGGTGGAAGCGCTGGTAAAAGTAATCAGGTCTGCGCCCTCTTCTCGAAAACGTTTCATATTTCCGGTTGGATCTTCTGTTTCCGGAATAGTGCGATAGGCAATTGCCTCGTCGAGGATCACACCTGCTTCGGTGAGGCCGTGAGATAGAATGTCACGCGCTTCTTTTGGGCGAACCCAGAGCATGGTTGTATTGTCGATCGAGCCAACTTCTTTCTTAAAGGCTTCAAGCAAGCCTTCGGCGACGTGCTTTTCGGGCATGAGATCGGTCGCCATGCGATACTCGGACAGCTTGGCTGAGGTTCCCGGTCCTATTGCCGCGATGCGGGCGCCTCCGATTTCGCGGGCGTCACTTCGAATTTTGTAAAAGGCCTCGAAAAAGTGCTCGACTCCGTTGGGGCTGGTGAAAATGATCCACTCGTAGGTATGGGCGTCCACTACCATTTTCGCAAAGCGCTCCAGGTCCTCTCGCTCAGGGCGCTCAATCCGGATTGCGGGAATTTCCAATACTTCGGCTCCGAGACCGTGAAGGCGGCTCGACAATTTGCCGGCCTGTTTTGAGGTTCGAGTTACTACGACCCGCTTGCCAAGGAGAGGGCGGCTTTCAAACCAATTCAGTTCGTTGCGGAAATTAACAACTGTCCCGAAAACGGCGACAGCAGGCGCGGTGAATTTCGCGGCTTCTGCGACATCGGCGATGGTAGATAGTGTTCCGGTGATGGTTTGTTGCTGGCTGGTGGTAGCCCATCGGACCATAGCGACCGGCATTTTTGGATCTCCACCGGATGAAATGAGAGCCTCACAAATCGCCCGGAGCCGTTCCACTCCCATCAGCATGACTTTGGTGCCGGGTGCTTTCGCGATCTGCTCGTAATCGATCATCGATTCCGGTTTATTGGGATCTTCGTGCCCCGTAAAAATAGTCAGCTGCGAGCAGTGATCCCGGTGAGTGAGGGGGATGCCTGCGTAGGTCGCGCCAGCAAGTGCCGAACTGATTCCCGGCACAAATTCAAATCGAACCCCGGATTCCACCAGCATGTGAGCTTCTTCGCCGCCACGCCCGAAGAGAAAGGGATCGCCGCCTTTGAGTCTTGTCACCACTTTCCCATCGCGGGTTTTCTCTACGAGCAGGTCGTTGATTTGCTCCTGGGATAGAGAATGCTCCTTGGCCCGTTTTCCGGCGTAGATCAATTCCGCTTCGGGTTTCGCCCATTTCAGGAATTCGGAATTCGATAGGAAATCATAGACAAGGACATCAGCGGTCTCGATGCATTCCTTGCCGCGAAGAGTCATTAGTCCCGGATCACCGGGGCCGGATCCGACGAGATAACAGATTCCTTCCTGCCCCGATTTGATGGATTTAGTTGCCATGCTTCAATTCCATTAAACGGTCTGCGAGGGCTTCGGGATTCGAAGAGTTTCCGGAAACTTCAGCAATGAACGGTTCCTTGTCCGGGGCATTTTCGTCAAAGACCCGGACGCTCATGCAGAGTGTTTCGCCACCATCTTCGAACCAGGTCCATGCTCCGACAGGAGTTTGGCATCCGGCCTGGAGCAAATGAAGAAATGCTCGCTCGGCTTGAATTCGGGTAAAGGTATCTTCGTGATTGATGGTCGCAAGCGCATCCTTTGCCCGCGTATTGGACTTGAGGATTTCCATGGCGACAGCTCCCTGTCCGGCCGCCGGCAGGAAGAGATCGGAAGGGAGTTCAAAAGCACAGACGGTGTTGCCTTCAAAATCGAAAGTGCTTTGTGAGGGATCGTAATATCCGAGACGCTCGATTCCGGCGCGGGCAAGGAGGATTCCATCCCAGGCATCATTTTCGATCAGTTTGCGTATCCGGGTGGGGACGTTTCCCCGAATGTCTTCAATCGTGACTTTGGGGCAGAGCCATTTCAGCTGCTGTGCGCGGCGCACCGAACTTGTCGCGATGGTTTCTCCATCGAATGCGCGGCCCTCGCGAATCGACAGAGTCAGATCATCGATTGCACCCTCCCGGGTCGTTAGAAGTACATCTTCGACAGCTGCGCGGGGTAAAGTGGCGGTGATTTCAAAATCGTCAGCCAGTTCCGTGGGAACATCTTTGAGGCTGTGGACCGCGAAATCGATGCGGCCATCCAGAAGCGCCTCCTCGAGCTCCTTGGTGAAGATTCCTTTATCCAGAATCGGATTGTCCCCCTGGCTGAATTCGCTGAGCTTCAGGTCGGGGCGTTTATCGCCAATCGTTTTGATCACTTCGATACGGCAGGCGATGCCCTGAGCAGTCAGGGCCGCTTCAGTCATTCGTGCCTGGGTCAGGGCAAGGTCACTGCCCCGGGTGCCGAGTATCAATGGTTCGCTCATGGATTGGTCAATGGCTCGCTGCCGGATGAAGTGGAAGGCTTGCCGGATTCCATAGAATCTTGTATCCGCGTGGGGATTTCGGCGAGGGCCTCGATCCCTTTCTCACTGAGAAAATTGCGGATCACTTCCTGACAAATTTTAATTTGCTTCAGACGGCGGGCGCGTCCCTCTTCGGCCAGTTGCTGGAGGTTGTCAATGTTGTAGAGATAGGCGTTGTCTATTTCGTTGACTTCCTCCTCGATGTCACGGGGCACGGCGATGTCGATGAGAAGCAGTGAGTGGCCGCGACGTTTCGGCATGGCCCTTTCGACCATGTCTGCTTTGACCACGGAACCGGGAGCGGAGGTGGAGGAAATAACAATGTCGACTCGCGCGAGTTCATTTTCCCAGTTTTCGAACTCAACCGCGTCGCCATTCAACTCAGAAGCGAGTGCGAGAGCATTCTCGTAGCTGCGGTTGGTGACAGTGATACTACTGGCTCCACGGGATTGCAGGCTTTGGGCTGTGGTGCGGCTCATCTCCCCGGCGCCGACAATGAGGACGTTGCAGTCTTTCAGGTCTCCGAAAATGGTTTCGGCCAGGTCGACTGCGGCGGCGCCAACGGATGTAGATCCCTGTTGAATTTGCGTGTTGGATCGAACGAGTTTTCCGATGGTGAAAGACTGCTGGAAAAGTTTGTTGAGCCGGCGGCGGGTGACTCCGCTTGACTGGGCGAGGGCGTAGGACTTTTTAACCTGGCCGAAGATTTCGGTTTCGCCGAGAACCATGGAATCGAGGCCGCTGGCGACTTCAAAGAGATGGTGCGCGGCAGCCTCGGCATGATGGCTGTAAAATTCGACCTGGTCTTCCTGAATATTGAAATGCTTTGCCAGATATTTGACTACGCTATCTGAGGCTTTTTGAGTGTTTTCGGATGCGCCGTAAATTTCGACACGGTTACAGGTCGAAAGAACGACGGCTTCGTCGACCAATGCGATCTCACAGATTTCCCGCAAATTTTCCGGAAGAGTATTCTCGGAAAATGCAAGACGCTCCCGGATTTCCACCGGGGCGGTTTTGTGATTGACTCCTAGACAGAAAATTGACACGGGTCCCTGAATTTAAATGAGCAGGAGAGTAACGACGGCGAAAGAAAACGCAACTATCGCGCATCTTGCGAGAGCGCGGGGTGCCTGACGGCGAAAGAGTTGGTAGGTCAGGATTGCCCCATAGAGAAGCCAGACGCCACCGGAAGCTGCCATATGAAGAGAGGACGGGGTCTTTTCCATAAAAAAAGCGGAGACAACTCCAATAGTCATCAGCAACTGGCCGATGATCAGTAGCCGGATCAAAGCATCTGCCAGGTATTTCACCGGAGGAAGTCTTCGGGAAAGGCGTCCGGGATGTCGACTCTTCAATTGGCGGTTCTGTAGTAAATACATGATGCTGGCAATCGCTGCGAGAGCGAAGGCTCCATAGGCGAGAAGCGACATCGACGCGTGCATTTCCAACCAGGGATCGAGGGTCTCTGCAGGGCGGGCGCCGGGGTCATTGGTCGCCAGAAAAGTGAGAGCGATGGCCTGAAAGAATAAAACGATCGGCCCGGTGAAGACTCCCAGGAGTGACAGCCGGAATGCCCGTCCCAGGACGAAATACATGATGACGATACTCCAACTGATAAAGACGAGAATCTCAGATCCACTTGTGATGGGGCAGCGGCCGTGGAGCTCGCTGCGTTTCCAGAGAAAGAGGCACTGGAAAACGAAACCGATGGCAATGAAAGCCATGTTCAATCCAGCCGTCCTGCGTCCAGCGCGATACAGAGCCACAGATACGCAGAATCCGATCAGGAAACACGCTGTGGAAATGATTAGAAAGATGAGGCCCATGCCGTAATAACACCAATGACTGGCGCGGTCGGGAACGTACTCGCGCCAATGGCGAATGCAAGAGGGCTGTAGCCGTGATATACCGGACTAATATTGGCCGCCCCCCCCGGGGGTCAGTGCTTCGATTCCTCTTTCAGTAGTTGAGGGAACTTGGCCTGAAATTTCTTAAGGCGAGGGATGGAGACACCCATAATATAGCCATCGTCCGGATGGAGTTTCTCGTAGTCCTGATGGTAGTCCTCACCGACCCAGAATTTCTTAAATTCCATCACTTCGGCGGCGACTTCGTCTCCTTTCGGGAGCGTCTTCTGAAGGGCTGTAATTTTCTCTTCGATAATCTTTTTCTGATCGTCGTTCTTATAGAAAATTATGGAACGATACTGAGACCCGTAGTCGGGGCCCTGGCCATTTACTTGAGCTACGTTTTGAGAGCCGAAATACACATCAACGAGAGTGGCGAAGCTGACGACTTCAGGGTTATAAATAATTTCCACAGCTTCAGCATGCCCGGTGCGGCCAGTGTTGCTGGATTCGTAGGTCGGATTTTCAGTGTGACCTCCGCTATAGCCTGAAATGGATTCTTTCACTCCTTTGACGCTTTCGTAGACGGCTTCGACACACCAGAAGCAGCCACTGGCGAAATAAGCTTTTTCGAGTTTTACTTCCTTTTTGGCCTCAGGTTGAGTCTCTTTCTTTGTCTCTTCCGCTTTCTTTGCCGGCGCCTTGTCGTTATCGGACTGGCAAGCCGTTGGAAAGGCAAAAAGCAAAAGTGCAGCTGCGGTCAGTTGGATTTGTCGTTTCATCATGATGGAATCTATCAAGGGGTGAAATCTTTCACGCTTTCCCGATTTTTCAAAACATTCTCTGGACGCTAACGAGTTGGAAAATGATGGCATCGGCTTCATCACATTTGTCCAGATCGATTTCAAATACCGCGCTCCAGTCGTTTAAGTCATCGGAATCGATCAGGACCTGTTCGACTTTCCATGCCCGACGATCCTGGAGTTCTTCCGTGTGACAGTGTTTTGCGTTCCGTGCTTCCGGATCGAGACGGATCACCCCGTGGGTTTCGCGATACTCTGCTAGAACTCCATTCAGTTTCACAATGGTCCAATCGCCAGAAACTCCTGCGAGGGCAGCTTCTGCATGTCCCGAGGAGAATTCTTTCACAAAATCAAAAATCTGCTTTCGCATCTTTCGGATAAATTCGGGTTTGTTCCGGGTGATCGGGATTTTCTTTGTCTCTTTTGGCTCCGAAGTTTCTTCACTAACGAAATCAGGATTCCGCAATTTCTCCCATTCATCGAGCAGGCTGGAGTCCACTCCGCGCAGCATTTCTTCGAAAAAGGATTCCGCTTCCTTGATTTCCTCCGTCTTCATGGCGGGAGGAACCGTTTGCACGAGGACCTTGTAGGTCTCGGACAAATGACGGAGCAGCACCGCTTCACTGCGTTCGAGACCGTAAGTTTTTACGTAATCTTCAAATGACTGCCAGTTCTCGAACATTTCCCTGGCGATGGATTTCGGCCTGATACCCGCTTCTTTTGCCCAGGGATTTCCAGCCAGGAATTCGTTGTAGGTGTTGTAAATAAAATCTTTGCCCGGCTTGGGGTGTTCAACCGCTTCGAGGATTTCGATCCGCTCATCGTATTCGATCCCGCGGCTTTTCATCTCGTTCATTAATGCCGATTTGACCTTGTCCACCTGACGACGGATCACCGCGGTGGGATCTTCGAGGATCGCTTCGACCAGTGAGATCACGTTGAGGGTGTGTTCGGGATCTTCGGCATCGAGCTGAGGGATCGCTTCCAGCAAATACAATCCGAGAGCCTGATTGAGGGAGAAATCATCCTGAAGGTCGATGTTCAGAGCGACCTTGGCGGGGCCGTTTCGCTTCTCTTTTGGAATGATATCGAGCACCCCGCCTTCCACGAGACCGCGGAACAGGGAAAAAGCCCGTTGGCGAAGTGCTTTTTTCTTCGAATCGGTTTCGTGGCATTCGTTGATGATCCTCCGCAGTTCGGCGCAGCCATCTTCATCCCGCCGACTGAGAATATGGAGCAGGGTTCCGTGCCGGAGAAGAAACGCAGAGCTCAACTTTTCCGGAGCCGAGTCGATCAATTTTTGAAAGGTATTCTCATCCCAGTTCACGAAGCCTTTTTCCGGTGGTTTCTTTTTGACCGCTTTGCTTTTCTTCCCTTTGTCGGCTGCTTTTTGTTCAGCCTTGATGTTGGAAATGACGTGATCCGGTGCCTGAGCGACGACGTAGCCGATCGTATCAAATCCTCGTCGACCGGCGCGTCCCGCGATCTGCTTGAAGTCGCGAACTGCGAGGGTTTTGGTGCTCTGTCCACCGTATTTGAAAAGCTGGGTGAAAAGAACGGTTCGTATGGGGACATTGACTCCGACCCCGAGAGTGTCTGTTCCGCAGATAACTTTGAGTAAACCACGTTGCGCCAGCTTTTCGACGAGCACCCGATACTTGGGCAGCAGTCCGGCGTGGTGAATTCCCAGTCCGTGACGAAGCAATTTTTTGATTTCTTTTCCGTAAGGACTGCGGAAGTCGGCGTCGGTGAGGGCTTCTGAGATTTCCGCCTTCTCCTCCTTGGAGCAAAAATTTCGGCTCATCAGACTCTGGGCAGAGCGGGCACAGGAGAGCTGGGTGAAATGAACGAGATAGATCGGCGCACGATCGGCTTGAACGAGTTCCTCAACCTGTTCTTCGAGGAGAGTGGTGCTGTAGGAAAATTCGAGTGGCACGGGGCGGTCTTCGGACCGAACAAGGCTGGTCGGTTTGCCCGTCAGTTCGGTGAGTCCCTTTTCAAAAAAAGAGGTATCCCCGAGGGTGGCAGACATCAGGAGGAATTGCGACTGTGGCAATGTCAGGAGAGGGATCTGCCAGGAGACGCCGCGTTCGTGATCTGAGTAGTAATGGAACTCGTCCATGATGACATCGTCGACGTCTGAGACGGACCCTTCGCGCAGTGCCTGATTCGCGAGAATTTCCGCAGTGCAGCAGATCACGGGAGCGGAGGCATTGACGGTTGCGTCGCCGGTGATCATTCCGACATTTTCGGGCCCGAAGGTTTTGCAGAGAGAAAGGAATTTTTCGTTGGCGAGAGCTTTTACAGGAACGGTGTAAAAAGAACGCCGTCCCTGACAAACGGCACGGAATTGCATCGCCATTGCGACGAGCGATTTTCCGGATCCGGTGGGAGTATTGAGAATGACATTGTTCCCGGCAAAGAGTTCGAGAATGGCTTCCTCCTGATGATCATAGGGCTCGATGCCGCTCTCGACGAGGTAGCCAAGAAATGCGTCGAGAATGTCGTCGCTGGATTCGCGGTCGGCGGGGATGGTGAGGGAGGGCGAAGGCATGAAGTAAGTGTCGCCATCCTAGCGCAGGTGGGAGTGGAGTGAAAGCGATCACGTGGTATGTCAGTATTTCAACTTGCGCTCGACCTTGGAAATGAGTCAGAGTTCAGTGTGAAAAAGTTTCTACTCTCTCTCATTTTCCTCGTTTCTACGGCTTCCGCCGCCGACAAACCAAATCTCCTCTTCATCTTCCTCGATGATTTTGGATGGAAGGATACTTCCTACATGGGATCGGATTTTTATGAGACCCCGAATCTCGACAAGTTGGCCTCAGAGGGGATGATTTTCACGAATGCATATTCTGCGGCGGCAAATTGCGCTCCGGCCCGAGCTTGTCTCATGACCGGGCAATACACGCCGCGTCACAAAATTTTTAATGTGGGAACGGGGCCGAGAGGAAAAGCGGCTCACCGCAAATTATTGCACATTCCGGGAACCGATACCCTGAAGCCCGATACTCCGACCTGGGCGAAGTCATTGCAGAGCGCGGGCTATCGCACGGCGAGCATGGGAAAATGGCATGTCAGCAAAGATCCGCTGGAATTCGGATTCGATGTCAATGTGGGGGGCACTCATTCCGGTGGGCCACCGAAGGGCTATTATCCTCCGCATCCGAAAGTTCCGGGACTTCCTGATGTATCCGAAGATGAATACCTGACCAATACGATCAGTAGTGAGGCCGATAAATTTATCCGCAAAAACGAAGACAGGCCCTGGGCTCTCTATTTGACCCATTTCGCTGTCCACACGCCATTGATCGCCAATAAGAATTTGCTCGCAAAGTACGAAGGCAAAACTGCCGGGGAACTCCACAATCACGTGGCGATGGCGACAATGATTCAGTCAGTCGATGATGGTGTTGGCAAGTTGATCGCGACCCTGAAGGAAACCGGTCAGACGGAAAATACTGCAGTCGTCTTTTTCTCGGATAATGGAGGCTACGGTCCGGCGACTGATATGGCGCCTCTCAAGGGATACAAAGGGACCTATTATGAAGGCGGTATTCGTGTTCCGTTTTTTGTGAAATGGCCGGGTAGAGTGCAAGCGGGAACAACCAAGGACACTCCCGTCATCGGCGTGGATATGTTCCCGACTTTTTGTGAAATGCTGGGAGCGGAATTGCCTGCGGATCACGAGTTGGATGGCAGAAGTCTCGTTCCGCTTTTCACTGGAGCTGATGAAACTTCGTTTGTAGATCGGCCGATCTACTGGCATTTCCCGGCATATCTCCAAAGTTATGGTGGAAAGAAAGTGAGTGGCGAACAGCGGGACTACCTGTTTCGGTCACGGCCCTGTGGAATTGTCCGGCAAGGGAAATGGAAGCTGCACCAGTATTTCGAAGACGGCGATCTGGAGCTATATGACCTGGATGCGGACATCAGCGAGTCGAAGAATTTAGCAGAGTCCGATCCGGAAAAGACAAAAGAATTGCTAGGTCTAATGACGGAGTGGAGGAGGAAAGTAAACGCTCCTGTTCCGACAGAGAAAAATCCAAAATACGACTCGAAGGTCGAAGCGAAGGATCAGGCAAGGATATCCGCTAAATAGAAGGATGGCGGATTACTGAATTTTGTTTCGCCACTTGTAGGTTTCGATCGCGGTCTCAAGAACTCTGATTTCTTTCGTGACGGTCTGATACTGGATCGTCCTGTTTTTTACGAGGATATCATTAAGAGTTCCTGAACTAATCTGTAATTGGAGGATTGCCGCTTTCTTTTTCAGTTCTTCGATTTCTGCTTTCCGGCGCTCTACATAGGGGACGTCTTTGACCAGTTGCTCAGCGACTTCCGGCGGAGTCCGGGTCCTGATCTTGGAAAGGAATTGGATGTCTTCCGGAGAAAGATTGGAAAAAGGAATGTCAGAACGATGCTTTGTTCCCTCAACCACCACAGTGACCCCTGAGCTGCTTTTGCCGACAATTTGAGCAGTGATTTTTCGCCCATTGGCGTCAGTTAGTTCTCTCTTGAATGGCACTTCCAGTCGCGGGGGATCCTTTTTTCTGACACGATAAAAATAGATCCTGTCTGCAAGGGAGAGTTTGCTGAAAGCAATATCTGTTCTTTCAGCTGTATTTTCATACACCACCGTAATTCCGGATTTACTCTTTCCGATCACTTCAACATCAGAAGATCTTCCCTTATTGTCGGAAATCTCCCGGTAAAAAGGGGTATCAATCGGGATGAATTTCCAGCAGGCAAATACGGCAATTGCAATTACCGCCAAAATTAAGACAAATCTACCCATCGGAATTTCTGATTTAAATACTCAAGCCTATTTGAATCAGTGTATGGGGGTGTTGTCAAGCTGAAGGGATCTCTTGTTTTCGAAATGCTCTTCACAATATCAGGCCATTGGCCGACCGATTCTTCGCCACAAAGGATCGAGCCTTCGCGTTACGAGTCGGTAGGCTTCTTCGCTCCTGCCTTGTTCTTCTGCGGAGCTGAGGAAACTTTCAGCGGCGTAAATCATGCCGAGTTCTTTGTCATTCATTTCCACAATGTCGATATGAGTTGAGACAATTTCTTTGCTGAACCCAAACCCGGAAAACAGATCAGGATTAAAGATTTCCGAAGAATGAGAAAATGCAGTGATTTTGTCTTTCCCGCCGGATGTCAGGCATTGTTGAAGCAAGGTATTCCAGAAATATACATTCCGGGGAGCCTCGAATCCGATGAGGACCGGTGTCTCGCGAATTTTCCATCGCAGGCAAACGGTTCGGCTGCTCGCAATATTTTCCTCTTCCTGACTTAGGGCGGGATGGTGCTTCCCGACTTTTGAAACAAATTTTTCGAGGCGTTCCAGATCCAATTTCAGAACTTCACTGTTGTTGGGAAATTCTGCTTCGATTCTTCGCAATTCACCTTCCAGGTCAGATCCGATCGCGGGCGGACGGGAGTGTCCATTGCCCGGTTTAGTTGCAGGGGCTGGCGCTTTCTGCGCAGGCACTTGGGAGTTTCCGGCCGGAGTACCGGGCACCGTTGGCTTCACGGTGAGAGGTCCTGCTGAAAACGCATTCATTTGTGGTTTAGGCCGGGGAGTATGAGGCTGCGCCGGTGCGGAAGCTTCGCTGGTGACGCTGTTTCCGCTGCCTCTGATATCGTCGATGATTGAGCTGATCTCAGGTGCTTCCTGAGGAGCGGGAGTTGTGGGCCGGTCCGGATAAGCCGCGGCATGACCGGAATAAACAGGGTTTCCGCTGAAAGGGTTTTTCGGGAGTGGCGGGGGAGTGATTGTTGATGGTCGTTGTATCGTCTCCGCCGGGGCAGGCTCTGGCACAGGAGGAGTCTCCGGCGGCTCTGGAGTTGGAATCGAAACTGGAGGGGCTGTCGATGCTTGCGTCGGAGGCTGAAAACCTGAAGTCGGTACGATGGTCGATTGTGAATCGTAATATTCTGTACTCGAGCGCTCCCATAGTTTGCGGGCGCGCCGAATCAAATTGCGAGGATACAGGCCTTCTTCCTCATTTCGCTTGGAAAGGTCTTCGTTGAGCACTTCGAAAAACTCCTCCGACTTTGTCCGGCTGACACCAATGCCCTCCAGTCGATTCAGGATTAAAGATTTTGCGGAGTCTTTACCAAGTGGTGAGAGCCGGGCCGGTTCCCCGGTCAATCGATCAAGCCACGCAGAGGGCAGCCTCTTTTCAAAAACTGATTCCCAAAGATCTTCATTAATACAAAGCAGTGTCAGGCATTTCGTTACCTCTGTCCGGATCGAGGTCAAAATGTCGGCGATTGCCATCCCCGCAGTTTCGGAGCCGTAGAATCCGTCGAGGTGATCCACGATGAAGGTGATCGGGCGGCACTCCGACGTGATTTGGAGAAATTGAAGGATTCTCTGACGTGCCTCACCATTGCTGAGACCGCGAAGCGGTTCGAGAGCGTCGTCATAGCCATGAGCCACATCGACAAAGACGCCGGTCCAGAAACTGACTTCTGCGCGTCCCAAACCCCAGCGTTCCTTCATCGGGGTAGAGGCCGTGCGAGAAAGGTCACCAGCCCGTTTGTCCACCCAGTTGAGAATTTTGGACTTCGAGTTTTTTGAGAAAATGTCGCGGTACTCGACACGAAGCGAGGTTTCAGATTCCGGGCAGTCTTTTTCCGAAAGACTTCCGCTGATCATGGCAGCTCTGACAAGACTGGCGAGGAAGAAACGGCTCGTCTCATCCATCAATGAACACTCATGGCTCTGTGGGCAGGGCGTATCCGTGTATTGTCGTAGAACGGAAGCTAAGACCATTTGCCAGGAAATACTGCGCGATGGATCAAAGGGGAGATTTACCGCCGCAATAATGCTTTCGGTTGTGGTGCGAAGTCGCCCGACCAGATGGCTCTTTCCAAAACCCGCTCTTGGCGAGGAAATCAGCATACAGCGTCCCATGCTGCCCCATTGATGTCGGTCATCGCCTTCTCGAATCAGGCTTTCGAGAACACTCACGCATTGAGACATCACCCGCTGATGAACTTCGGGTGCGCCCGGGTTATTTCTGTTTTGCTGAACAAAAACGTCATCAATGAAAGGATTGGGAATCTTTCTTGAAAGGGTGGCTGGTTCGGTAAAGTCACGCATGGGCAGGCAGATTGGAGTTCGATCTGAATTATTAGATACAAACCGCAAAAATGCAAACTTTTTATAATAATGAGAATTATTTTCTCATTTTAGAGAGCTTTTTGCCCAACTTCTGCCACTTTTTCCTCATTTCAGGATGCATCGCTGATAGAATAGAGACGGCTGAAACGCAATTTTGTGTATAATTCTTCTTGTGGAAAGCGATCATTTTGTTAAGAAACGCGATCTGTTTCGCGGCTTTTAACCTATCTACCGGGGAGCATTCTTAAAAAATCGTATAATTTATGAGTAACGAAAAACCATCTAAACTACTTTTTTGGGGCTGCTTTATTGCCCTGATTACGACCGCGTTTGGTTTCATCACGAGGATGTTCCTCCTTGATGACCCGGCCATTACCCAGGGTCTACTCGGCCTTGATGATGCTGAAGTTGGAATCTTTAAAGGGATTCAAATCTGGCCATTTGCCGTCAGTATTATCCTATTCAGCCTTATCATCGATAAGGTTGGCTATAAGTTCTCAATGATATTTGCTGGCGTCAGCCAGATCATCTGGGCGGTGATGGGAATCTACGGATTGAATGTTGCCAGTGAGAATCCTGAATTGGCGAAGTCCTTGATTTTCTGGGGCGGCCTGATTCTTGCTCTGGGTAACGGAACCGTTGAAGCGTTCATTAACCCCGTCGTTGCTACTCTTTACGATAAGGAAAAGACCAAGTGGTTGAATATTCTCCATGCAGGATGGCCGGGTGGACTCGTTATCGCGGGTGTCCTTGTTATTTTAATGGGTGGTGCCAGCTGGCAGATGAAGCTTGGTCTCATCGTTATTCCAGCAGTCATCTATATTGTGATGTTGATCGGTCAGAAATTTCCGGTTCAGGAGCGTGTTGCCTCCGGTGTCACTTACCGTGAAATGCTCAGTGAGTTCGGTTTCCTCGGTGCGTCTGTTGTATCGTTTCTCGTCGTGTTGCAACTCGACCAATTCTTTCCAGGTCACATGACCAAATGGATCATCCTTGGAGTCGTGATGGCTCTGGCGATGGGGATTTACACAAGAAGTTTGGGACGGCCTTTGATGTTTATTTTGATTCTGATCATGGCGCCTCTTGCCACGACCGAGATCGGAACTGATGGCTGGATCGCAGGGATCATGGAGAGTGTTGTCACCTTCCACGGTGGTTGGATTCTCGTTTATACTTCAGTGATCATGATGGTTCTTCGTTTCTTTGCAGGTCCGATCGTTCACAAGCTTTCACCACTTGGCCTTTTGATTGCCAGTGCTGTGTTGGCAATCGCAGGTCTCCTTGCCCTTTCCGGTGCTAATGGTGTGGCGTTGATCTTCGGAGCGGCAACGCTTTACGCTCTCGGTAAAACTTTCTTCTGGCCAACTATGCTGGGTATCGTTTCTGAGCAGACACCAAAAGGTGGAGCTCTTACTCTCAACTCCGTTTCCGGAATTGGTATGCTTGCCGTTGGTGTTCTTGGATTCCCTTACATCGGTGCTCTTCAGGAACAAAAGGTTGTTCAGGAAGTCGCCAAAGTTGAAGCGGTAGCCAAAGTCGACGGTTTTGTGAAAGATGGCAAAATCAGCGATGAATACCTCGACCAGAACGAAATCTATTACGGAACGATCAAGTATCCGACCTTGAAGACCGACAAAGTCGACGAATTGGTTAAAGCAGCACCTGCAGACCAGCAAGCTGGAATGACAGCGGCGATTGAGAAAGCGAAAGAAGGAAGTGCTCAAAAAGCGCTCGCCAACATGGCGGTCTTTCCGGCGATCATGCTTCTGGCATTTATCGGACTTTTCGTCTACTTCCGATCAAAAGGTGGCTACAAGCCGGTCGATCTCTCCGTCGGTGGCGGTGAGCATTGATCCAATCCTTTGAGATTAGATTAAATCTTTGAAAAGGGCGGTTGCTTCGGCAGCTGCCCTTTTTATTTTATTCGAGCGAACATTACAAAGACGCGACCTATGAAAGTTTATACCTACGCCAAATGCAGCACCTGCCGCAAGGCCACGAAGTGGCTCGAAGAAAAGGGGATCGAATTTAAAGAGATTCCGATCCGTGAGACGCCTCCTACGAAAGCGGAACTGAAAAAAATGCTGGCTGCCTATGAAGGGGAGATTCGTCGATTGTTCAACACCTCGGGAATGGACTACCGCTCCCTGGGCTTGAAAGACAAGCTTCCTCAGATGGCTGACAAAGAAGCGATCGATCTTCTCAACGGAAATGGAAATCTCGTGAAGCGTCCATTTCTGCTGACCGGAGATTCCGGGCTTGTGGGATTTAAAGAGGAGGAATGGAAGGCAATGTTGGAGGAGTCTTGAACTTCGAAGGTGAAGCTCTGAACGTTCAAATCATGTATTTGGACGTTTCACCTTAAAAGTTCGAACTTGAATGTTCATATCGCTTCGCCCTTGTCCGTCCAACAAATATGATGGATGGTAATCGTATGAGAATGTGGTGGATAGCAATTGTCGCGGGTGGATTATTTTCTCTGGGAGTGATTCCCGTTTCGGCACAACAAACGATCAAAAAAGAAATCGATATCGGTTTCGCCAACATCGATTCTGTCCGCACGGTTTTGAAACAAGTCCTGTCTCCGCAGGGTAAATTTGTAATGCTGCCGGGGAAGGGGAGCATCATGCTGATCGACACCCCGCAGAATATCATGGACGCAGAACTTGCGCTCGCCAGTGCTGATCTCCCGGACCCGGATGTTGCCCTGGATTTTCAATTCAAAACCGGACTTCCAACGCGCAAGACCAGCATCACTGTGGCTCAGGAAGTTCCTTTTCCGACGGCGTATCAGGCTCCTACAATTCTCGTCGGTCCGAACGGGCCCTATGCGGTGATTCCTGCGACACCGACTTCATTTCGCACCCGGAATATTGGTGTCACCAGTGAAACCAGCAGCACTTTGAATCCGGATGGATCGATCACCATGGATATCAACACGGAGCATACTGAGTTCGAAGGATTCATCAACTATGGCTCATCGATTGTTCCAGCGGGGAATCTTGGAAATGTTCCGGTGATCAATGGCGTCGCCAATCCGCAGTTCTTCAATCCTTTCATCAATAGCGGAGATATCCTTATGCCGATCATTGGGACGACACGAATTTCGACTTCGATCATCATTCGTCCGCGTGTCAGCAAAGGAGTCGTATCGCTCGACATGATGCCCCGACTCACGGTTGAGACGAATGAACCGGGTGCCGACGATCTGGTGGTGAACCTTAAGGATTATCGGACAACGGTGGATATCCGGAACAATCAGGTCGGTCGGGTTCGCGGATTCATGGGGGCGAGTGAAGAGTTCAACCGTCAGTTTTTAGGAGCGAAAGATCCTGCAAAAGGGGAAACGGCGATTGTCATCAAAGCAGAGCTGAGAGAGCCGGCGCCTGAAACGGTTCCAGTGCCTCCTGTTTCGACTGCGGAGGAATAATCGTAATCTCTTCGCGGAAAGAGGACGCTGCCTATCCGCCGAAGCCACGTGCATTTCAGAAAGCCGTGGTGGTCATCTTTCAGTGAAAGAATGACTACTCTTTTGCTTCCCGTTTTTCAGGGAGTATCGCACAGGCGCCTTTGCACCCGAAAATTTTACTGAAAAACAGCCGGTTCCTGGAAATGAAGGCGTAAACGATTTCGGCGATAAAAATCACCCCGGGAATCCAGAGAAAAAGCCCCAGTGGAATCAGAAGAGGAATTCGCAGCCCTAGAAAACGAAAGGCACGCGCACCGCGATAGATTTCTCCTTCGGGAGTAATGCAATGAATGGCTTCCAGCAAATCTTCCCTCGTGATATCCGGAGCGATTTCGGCAGCTTTCGGATCCTGAATCGGAACCAGAGACACAACTCCGAGCCAGTCCAGCCAACTGATCAGCCGCATCTGAAAAGTGCAGAGAGGGCAGTCACCGTCGTAGAGGAGGATATGTTTTTCTCGTTCCATTTTTTGTTTTCAGTCTTTTGCTTTCTGCTGATCCCGTCGTTCTTCGAGAAAAGCGCGGGCACCGTAGGGGTCTCCATCGACTCCGGAACTCGCATCGGAATCTTCCACTACTAAATCCCAACGGTCATTGCATCCGCGGCATCGATAGGCGACATAATCCCCGATCGACCATCCTTCTTCAGGAGGGTAGCTCATCAGATGGGCTGTTTCACCGCAATCAACGCAGATGATGGTTTTGGGAACTTCAATCACAACGCATGCAATCTGGCACAGATAAAATGGCAATCAATCAACAGCCCGTCATCATTCTCGTTGGCACACAGATGGGAGAAAACATCGGAATGTGCGCGCGGGCGATGTTGAATTGCGGTCTGGAGCGTCTCCGGCTGGTTTCCCCCCGGGATGGATGGCCAAATCCTGCTGCGATCGCGACTGCGGCAGATGCGGATATTGTTTTGGAAAACGCGGAGTGTTTTGACTCTGTTGCAGATGCTGTGGCTGATTGTCATCGGGTTTTCGCCACCACGGCAAGGGAACGGGCGCTGAATCTCCCGGTTTTGGGAGCCGATGGCGCTGCCGCGGAGATCAAAGGAGTGTCTGGAGAGAATCGACAGCCGGCGATTCTTTTTGGCCCGGAAGCCTCAGGTTTGGATGCCGCTTCACTGGAGTCGGTCGACACGCTGATCCATATCGATACGAATCCGGAGTTCAGTTCGCTCAATCTGGCGCAGGCGGTTTTGTTAATAGGCTGGGAGTTGAGAAAAACTTCTTCTGTCTCCCAAGCTGGAGAAAGCGAAAAGTCGGAGGGGGAGACCGCCGGGAAGAAGGATCTCGAATTTTTTTTGCAACGCCTGGAATCGACATTGGAAGAGAAAAAGTTCTTCCTGACGCCTGATTTGAAACCCACCACTGTCCGAAACCTTCGGGCCATGTTTCAGCGGATCGCTCCGTCGGACAAAGAGCTCAAGATGCTGCACGGGATGCTGACAGCCCTGGCGAAGACGGGCGATTAAACAGGCTCTGGCGTGTGAAACTCCGACCTCGCCGCTACAGGGTTCAATTGATGGGCCAACCCTCTTGAATCGATCAGCGGAAGTCGTCGATAAATTTGGCCACTTCCGGAAGAAGAACCGCTTCGGGATGGGAAGAGCAAACCATGCCATCGAGATACATGAGACTTTTCACCAGCGGAAAAGCGCCCTGTGGAAACTCCATTCCCATATTGATGGCTGTCTTCATCGTCGCCATCATGATTTCAGTCTGACTGATTTCGCCGACGGTGGACCCCGGAAAGTTCTCGTAAATTTTAAGGATTTTTTGCTCAAAGACGCCAAATCGTTTCGGGCTCAGTTCTCGAAGGGAAATGTCGTGGAGGGCTTTTGCTGCACCTGGAAAATTCCCTTCGGCGATCAGGCCGAGCATTTCCATGATCCCTTCGACCAGATTGCCCGGTGCTTCTTCGATGTTTGCGTTGTCGAGAAAGACAAAATTCCCGTCAGGTTTGAGAATGATATTTCCGGGATGCATGTCGCCATGGAAAACTCCGCGTCGGAAAACGTAGTATCCGTGAATTCGGAAAAGGAGAAGCAGCACCTCGTAAGGGCATTCGCCACGATCGATCAATTCGCTGAGCGTCGGGGAGTCGATAAATTTGGAAACGAGCACATTACGATTCGTGTATTCCTCATAGATAAACGGGAACTCGACATGCTTGAGAAACGGGCGGTGTTCCACATTTTCATCCCGGATCGTTCGCAGTTTCTCAATCCCCCTGGATTCATTCCGCAAATCCATCTCGGTCAGGGTCATGTTCCGAACGGCTTCGAGAGCGCTTTCGGGATCGGCTACTTTTCTGAGTCGCGGGTAGAAGAAGATGGCGATCTTCAACAGCTGTTGAAACGATCCGACATCTTTCAGAAAAGCTTCCTCGAAGTCTTCCCGGGTTACTTTTACGACGACTTCATCACCGTTTTTAAGGCGACCGCGATGCACTTGCCCCAGTGAGGCAACCGCCAGTGGCGTATCGTCCATATGCTCAAGATCATCCCGCAGGCTGTCTTTAGCGACTTCTTCGAATCGCTTTTTAAAATCTTCAGGGGAAGATGGGGTCACTTGCTGAAGGAGCGGCCTTAACGCTCGCGCTTTTTGCTCGCCGATGATGTCCGGACGCATGGCATACATCTGGGCGATTTTCACAAAGAGAAGGCCGCGCTTCTGAATCCAATGAATGTCCAGGCTTGAACCGGAATGAAGAAGCATCCGGAACAGATTTAAAAATTTAAAAATTCGCATCAACTCCGAGTCGCTTCTTCAGCTTTCAATGTAGGCAGTCGCCAGATCAATCCGTCCATATTCTATATCGTGTCGATCACAAATGAGGTTGGAACTGATGCGAGCTGATTCATAAATGGTAGGAAGTCCGGAACCGGGATGAGTTCCTCCACCGACGAGAAAACAATTCTCGAAACCCTGGTACTGATTGTGAGGTCTCATGTAGAGCATCTGGCCGAGATTATGGGAAAGGTTGAAAGTTGCCCCCATAAATACGCCGCGCTTTTCCCAATCGGAAGGCGTGAGAATCTTTTCCTCCACGATCCGATCGCTCAGATCTTTCATCGAAGTTTTCTCTTCAATTCTGGCGATGACCTTGTCGCGATAGTCCTGCTTCAAGGAGTCCCAGTCCTGATCGTGACGGTTGTTGATCATCGGGACGAGAACGTAGAGCGCGGAATGACCTTCAGGAGCGGTCTCTGGATCCAGCAGTGAGGAATTGCGAACATAGATCGACATATCATCGGATATGCGCTCCTCACTTTGGATGTCTTCGACGTTCTGCCGGTAATCATCGGCAAAAATCACATGGTGATGCGGTTCTTCGCGATAAATGGTGTCGATTCCCAGATAAAGCATAAAAGTGGAGCAGGAGAATTCCTTCTTTCTCATTTTCGGGAGGGGAGTTCCCCGGCCATTGAGAAGTGAAGTCATGGCTTGTCCGAAATCTGCATTCACGATGACATCATCTGCTTTGATCGTCTCTCCGGACTTCAAGCGGACTCCCGTCATGTTTTTCCCTTCAACGAGAATCTCGGAGACTTCGCTGTCGGTTCGGATTTTGCCTCCTTCTTCGATCACCACTTTGGCCATAGCCTCAGGAATCTTGTTTAATCCTCCTCTAGTGTGAAAGACCCCGAATTTATATTCGGTGTAGGCGAGGATGGTAAACAATGCGGGACATTTCCAGGGGGACATCCCGAGGTACTTAGCTTGAAAGGTGAAAGCCAGTCTTAGTTTTTCGTCGTCGAAATATTTTTCCAGAGCATTGATAACTGATTTGCCGGTCAGAATATGTTTGAGGGTTCTCAGTAGCTCAGAGCTGAGGTAGGAGCCGATGGTCTGAAAGGGTCTTTGCAAGACGGGGTAAACCACACGAAATTTTTCCGACTGATCTTTCATGAACCGGCGGAACCCCTCGACACTCCCGGGAAAGACATCTTCCAGTTCGGCTTCCATCTTTTCCTGATCGGAATACGTCTGTAAGCTCCTGTCGTTCCAAGTCAAACGGGTCATCGGATCAAGCTGCACGAAATCCAGATAATCTTCTGAATCTCTTCCCGCCTCCTGAAACACTTCATCCAGAACGAACTTCTGGTGGAGAAAAGTAGGGCCGGTATCAAAGGAGTATTCGCCGAGTTTGAGCTCGCGACTGCGGCCGCCGACAACGTCTTCCTTTTCCACGACGGTGACCTGGAACCCCCGATGGGCCAGGATCATGGCGGAGGCCAGCCCGCCTGGGCCGGCACCAATAACAACAATATGGGGAGTGGCACTCTGACTCATGTGGTATCGAACGTTTGATTCGGCCAGAATATAAACACGCTAGAAGCTGCTCACGCTAGACAAAAGTAACTGGCCTTCGTCGCGGAGGGTTTCTTTAAGTGATCCGCGCAGTTTCTCAACTCCTCTTCTGATACGGGCTTTTACGGTCCCCAGTGGGCTGTGGATACGCTCCGCAATTTGTTTCTGAGTAAGCCCCTCGAAGTAGGCGAGTTCGATTACTTCGCGTTGTTCCGGGGAGAGAGAGACCACTGCAGTTTGTAAAACGCCTCTGGCGTCTGATCGATAAAGCTCTTCCCGCCCGCTGCTTCTTTTCTCAGGAGCTTCGGTTTCGAGTTTTTCCTCGAAACGATCATAGAGCGCGCACCGGCGTTGAACACTGCGAACCCGGTCGATCGCCCGGTTTCGTGAAGTTGTACAAATCCAAGTCACGAGGCTTCCCTTTCGTGCATGAAACGAGTCCGCCTTCTTCCAGACAGTCGCAAGGACTTCATTCACAACGTCTTCTGTGTCCTCGTAATGGTTCAAGACTTTGAAGACGGTCGAGAAGATTAAGGCGGAATAGTCCTTGGTGAACTTCTCAAATGCGACGTGATCCCTGTCTGCGACACGGCGCATCAGTTCAGATTCAGTCTGTCTTTTGATTTCTCTTTCAGAAGTGTTGTTCATGTTTTGTGCGGGTATTTGAATGTGAACTCACCATTTCACATAAACAAAAACTATACAAGTAGAAATAAATAAGTTTCTGTTTGGTTTTTGTACACGTAACCTCCTCAGTAATGAACCAATCCACTATGGAAGACTCTCAGGAGGAATACTTTGAAATCAGCGCCGTTGCACAACTGACGGGAATCTCTCCTCAGCTTCTTCGGATGTGGGAACGACGGTATCAGGTCGTTGAACCGGATCGCAGCGACTCGAAGCGCCGCCGATATACCAAGTTTGACGTCCAGAAGTTGACGAAGCTGAAGAACCTGGTCGACAACGGGCATGCGATTGGGAGCATTGCCTCTTTAACCCTGGAGCAAATCGAGGAACGTCATCACGAAGTCTTTGATCAGAAGTCCGAAAGTTCTGATATATCCATCGATCAGTTGGAAATAAGGATCGCTGTGGTGGGAGAAACTTTGGCGACTCTGTTGAGCGAAATCCATTCGGATGCGTCCGGCATCCGAACGATTGGCCACTTTGTCGACCTGGGAGAGATGAAGCAGCTCTTGAAAAAGGGAGCGGCAGATGTCCTGATGTTGGAAAAAGAAACGCTTTTTGACGACGATGTCGCTGAGCTTCGTGAATTGATGACCGGCTTGATGATTCCTCACATCCTGGTGGTCTATCAATTCGCGCAAAGTGATGCCGTGGCGCTCCTTAAATCTGAAGATATGTCAGCTTTAAAATTCCCCGTGGGGCGGGAGGAGCTTCAGTTTGCCTGCATCCAGTCTGCAAAATCGAAAAAAAGGAAGAACAACGGGGATGTTGTGTCCGGGGGAGCTGATCGGAATAAAGAAATCACTCGCCCCGTTTTGGGCGATATCCCTGAAAAACAGTTTTCGTATACAGAGCTAGTGAAAATTGGAAAAATGTCTTCGGTGGTAGGATGCGAGTGCCCGCAACATCTGGCGAGATTGATCTCAAGTCTTTCAGCATTCGAGAGTTACAGTCGAGGGTGTGAGGATAGAAATGATGACGATGCGAAATTGCACGCCTATCTTCATCAATCCACAGCGGATTGCCGGGCAAAAATGGAAAATGCACTGATCGAAGTTCTTCATCAGGAAAAAATAGAAGTCTGAATTCGTCGGGAATTGATTCAAATTCTGCCGAGGGATAAGGGTGGGAAAGGCGTTTACATTCGGGAACTTGCCGCTAGGTTTTCGCCCGACTCCCCATGTCCATTGAACTTACCAGAAACTTCTCGATTATCGCGCATATCGATCACGGAAAGACGACTCTTTCCGATCGACTGCTCGAAATGACACAGACGATCACTCAGCGTCAGAGACAGGATCAGCTTCTCGATTCCATGGATCTTGAGAGGGAGCGGGGAATTACGATCAAGTCGCATCCGGTGTCGATGAACTATCTGGCCAAGGATGGACAGAATTATCAGCTCAATCTTGCGGATACTCCCGGACACGTTGATTTTTCCTACGAAGTCAGCCGGAGTCTTGCTGCCTGTGAAGGAGCGCTTTTATTGATCGATGCGGCCCAGGGGGTTGAGGCTCAGACTGTCGCCAATATTCACCTGGCAAATGAAGCGAATCTCAAAGTGATTCCGGTCATCAATAAAATTGATTTGCCGAGCGCGGACATCCCCCGGGTAAGAAAGCAGCTCGAAGATATTCTCCAGATTCCTGCTGAAGAAGCGGTGGAGGCGAGCGCGAAGATGGGAATCGGGATCGAAGAAATTCTTGATGCCGTGGTGGCAAGAATTCCTCCGCCGGTTGAACCGGAAGATGAACGATTGCGCGCCCTCGTGTTTGACTCTGTTTTCGACGCGTATCGAGGTGTGGTCAGCTACGTGAGGATTGTCAGCGGTGAAGTGAAACGCGGCACCGGTATCAAAATGATCGCCACCGGGAAGACCTACGAGGTAAAAGAGGTCGGTGTTTTCACTCCGAAACAGCATGTTCGGGATACTCTGCTTCCGGGCGATATCGGCTATTTGATCGCCAATGTGAAATCCTCTCTCGATGTCAAGATTGGCGACACCATTACCGGATCGAAAATTTCGGCAGAGAAAGCGCTTCCCGGTTTTAAAGATATTCAGCCGATGGTTTTCAGCGGGATTTACCCGGTTTCGACGGACGACTTCGAGCAACTCAAGCTCGCTATGGGCAAGCTGCAAATTAACGATGCGGCATTCAGTTTTCAGGCGGAAAGTTCTGTTGCACTCGGCTTCGGATTCCGCTGCGGTTTTCTCGGACTCCTTCACATGGAGATTGTTCAGGAGCGGCTGCGCCGGGAATTCAACATGGACGTTATTTCCACCTATCCCGGAGTGGTTTACAAAGTGAAGAAAAACAACGGGGAGGTCGTGGAGATCGACAATCCGAGTTATCTTCCAGAGCCACAGGAAATCGAAGAGATTCAGGAGCCTACGGTGAAGGCCTACATCATGACGCCTAATGATTACATTGGCGACATGATGAAGCTCGTGGCTGAAAAACGCGGACAGCTGTTCAACACCGAAACCCTCGATGATACGCGCGTGTTGCTCACCGCGATTCTTCCACTCAATGAGATTCTGGTCGATTTTAACGACAAGCTCAAAAGCATGACCCGTGGCTACGGCAGCATGGATTACGAGCACGGGGACTACGTTGCCAACAATCTGGTGAAGATGGATTTGATGATTGCCGGTGAACCGGTCGACGCCTTTTCCGTGATTGTTCACCGGGACAAAGCAGAAGCCCGCGGTCGTCATCTCGCTGCGAAATTGAAGGAAGTGATTCCACAACAGTTATTCACCGTGGCAATTCAGGCCAACATCGGCGGGAAGATTATCGCGAGGGAAACGATTACCGCGATGCGGAAAAACGTGACCGCCAAGTGTTACGGCGGCGACATTACCCGGAAACGGAAACTTTTAGAGAAACAGAAAGAAGGAAAAAAGAGGATGAAGGCGATCGGGAAAGTGAACATCCCGCAGGACGCATTCATCAAGGTTCTCAAAAGCGGGGACTGATTGATTCTTCAGAACCTGAAAAATTCATCGATATGTTTGCATTGAAGAAAAACACCAAAGAGGCTGAGGACAAGCGTGCCAATCAGCCTCTCGGGAAAAAGGGCAAGAAACAAGGAAAGCTACTCGTCAAAGGGGTGAAGAAATTTCTTCGCTACAATGACGATCTCATTGCGGATGATGAGAGGGTGAAGATTCACGAAAAGCGGGACGAGTTTATTGATTCGCTCGACGACGAAACGCTCCTGAGAAAGGATGTCGAAGAGAAGGCGAAGAAACTCACGGACCAGTGTAAGAAATCCGTGAAGAGCTACCGGCCTTCGGCGATGAAGGAAAATATCGAGGTAATTTTCGTGGCCGTGGTCATCGCGATGGGAATACGCGCCTACTTTATTCAGCAGTTTAAAATTCCCACCGGTTCGATGCAGCCGACTTTGAATGGGATTGTTGCTCATGCAGATCCCAAACTGAACCCTGACGTGGATTATAAGACCGATCCCGATTACGAAGCTCCCAATATCGTGAAAAAAGGGTGGGACAAGTTCTGGTATGGCAGAAGCCACGTGGAGTGGATTGCAGAGGAGGATGACTTCCTCTTATTTGATAAATCACATTTTTACGATGCCAATCCCTTTCTCTTTTTCCCAAGGACTTATTTGATTACCCAGAGCGGAAAGAAATTCAGCGCACCCGGAACCTCATCCCGTGTAGCGAGTCTTTTCAATTTTTCTGAAGGGAATTTCATCCAACATTCCCGTGCCCGTGATATTGATAAACTGCGGGCTAAAGGAACCATCAAAGTGAGCACGGGTGATGTGATTGCCCGGGGATTCATTGATACGGGAGATCAGTTGGTGGTGGACAAATTTACCTATCACTGGCGCAATCCGAAACGCGGAGAAGTGTTTGTCTTTAATACCAAAGACATCGCTTATATTCAGAACAGTCTTGATGATCGCAGGCAGGGCTCACAACATTACATCAAGCGGCTTGTTGGGGTCCCCGGAGACACCGTCGAAGTGAAACCTCCTTTTCTTCACATCAATGGAGAAGAAGCGAAAGAGCCCGGTATGGTTCGAGTTGCATCCCAAGAGGGCTACTACACTGGGTATGTGAAGGATCGGACGAGCTATATTGAGCTTCCCGATAAAAAATACTGGGCGATGGGAGATAACAGTGCCAACAGCTCTGATTCGAGAACATGGGGGACCGTCCCCGAGAAGAATATCGTTGGGCGTGCCGCTTTTGTGTATTACCCCTTCGGGCATCACTTTGGGAAAATTCGGTAATTTCCTAAATAGGAATCTGATACAGTGAACGAAAATTCGCGGGAAATTGTCAGGCGCAGCGGGTCCAATCTGGCCTTCGCTCTTGCGGTGCTTCCACCTGAAAAGCGTCAGGATATGCGCGTCTTCTACGCTTTCTGCCGTGTCATTGACGACATCGCAGACGATCCCGGGCTTGGGGTGGAAGAGAGAGTTTCAGGCCTGGCCAGGTGGCGTGCTCTTTCCTCGGATAATGAGTTGAAGCCTGAGTCCGGCGTTGAACAGGAGTTCGTGGAAATGCGGAAACGCTATGATCTTGAGCCCGAAATGTTGCTCGATATCATTGAAGGCGTGGAGCGCGATCTGTATCCGCAACGATTTGAAACTGTCTCTTATACACATCTGACGCTGCCGACGAAGAGGATAGTGTAG